>Ga0255049_10001379_pt1 | contig 13389 bp, 12 predicted proteins | sample JV7_2_3_MG_FD_183615 | JGI IMG/M metagenome (GOLD analysis project Ga0255049, IMG submission 183615) | Seawater microbial communities from Jervis Inlet, British Columbia, Canada - JV7_2_3 | ecosystem: Environmental > Aquatic > Marine > Inlet | place: Canada: British Columbia | collected 2016-10-06
GACGAGAACCCCGGGACCGAGGAATAGACCTTGCGCTCCTCGGCCGCAGCCACCAGCCGCGCAATGAGCACGCCGCTGTAGCGGGCAACCCCGTCGCGCCATGTGCGCAGGCGGAAGAAATCATAGGCCGAGCCGCCGTACTTGATCGTCAGTACAGTCCGGAGATTCGCCAGAGCTGCGCGCGCGGTCTGGCCCTGAAATGAGCGTTGCGACGTGCGCGGCAAGTTCGCCGCCGTCGTGCCGAAGTCATACAGAGCGACACCGAGCAATACCATCGCGTTGCCAACGTCTTCATCCTCGAACGGGAACGGGTACACGATTCGCCACGAGGGAACCTCGGATGCGCCGATCCGCAGCCCCGTAGCCTTGGCCTGCTCGCCGCGCTGCAGCTGCAAGAGGTGAAACCACTGTTCCACCAGGGAGATCGCCCATTCGTTGGGTGGTTCCTCGGTCGAATCCCAAGTGCCGACCACCGCCATCGGAATGCCGTCCACCGGGAAGGCCGCGCGGAGAGTCCGTGGCAGCGAGCGCGGGCGCGAGTACACAGGGAACCCGGCGACGGTCTCTCCTGTCGCGACGAAATCGCCGGGCACGTCGATGTCGAGACCCAGGGGGATCAGGAACTCTTCGTCCTCGCCGACGACCAGTGTGGTCTTGGGCGTCGTGCCCCAACCGGCCCAGATCTGCTCGCCGACGATCCCGACTACCTGCAACGCTTCGCGCACCAGCAGAGCCTGCGTGCCTCCCAGTCGGGGGGATTCGGATGCCGGCGCGGCGGCGTAGCCGGCGGCGGGTATCGCCGCGGCCACGAGCAGGATGGTCGCTCGCAGACTGAGGGTTGGAGAACGTCGCAAGGGCAGCCCAGGTCGGAGGAAGCTTTTTCTCGCCGACAGGCTAACCCGCGGCGGGGTGCAAATGCACCTACGAGGGGCACGGTCCTGTGGGGGAGTATGCTGCCCATCCCATGGAACACATTGCGCACGGGCTCGAACGCTACCGGGACCTGATCGACGATTGGCAGGCTCTGGTAGATACCAGCCGCCGGCCACTGCCCCTCGTCGTGTGGGAGAACCCGCTGCGGCGACAGCATGTCGAGCGGTTGGCCGTCGCGGCGGGACTCGACCGGCGTGCCACAGTCGGGGATCTGCTCGCGACCCGCGGCCATGAGGTCGAGCCGCTCGCCTGGCGCGCAGGCGCCTGGCGCGTACGCGGCCTCGACAAGCCGGGGCGTACGCTCGAGCACTACCTGGGCTTGATGCATGTTCAGGAGGAGATCTCCCTGGCACCCGCCAGGGTGCTCGCGGCCGAGGCTGGCGAGATGATTCTCGACTTCTGCGCGGCCCCGGGCGGCAAGACGGCCTGCATCGCGGTGGGCATGGACAACCGCGGCACAGTTGTCGCCAACGACCTCCGCCCCCAGCGCCTTCGACCCCTGCGCTCCAACTGCGAGAGGCTCGGGATCCGCAACGTCGTGATCACGCCGATCAACGGAATCCGCTTCCCTCTCGACGCAGGTCCATTCGACCGCATGCTGCTGGACGTTCCCTGCTCGTGCGAGGGCAACCTGCGGGAGTCCCGCCCCGCGACTCGCCGCGCTCGCCACAGCCAGGTCGAAGGACGCGGTGGCCTGCAGGCGACGCTGCTCGGACGCGCCTGGAAGCTGCTGCGGCCTGGGGGCGTGCTGGTGTACTCGACCTGCACGTTCGCGCCCGAGGAGAACGAACTCGTGCTCGACTATGCCCTCGGGGAGGACGCCGTCATCGAACCGTTCGCGATTGCCGGGCTGCGCCACGACCCGGGGGTTACCCACTGGGCGGGCAAGGAACTACGTTCCGACTGTGACAATCTGGCGCGGTACTGGCCGCACCACAACGACACCGGTGGCTTCACGATCGCCCGCCTTCGGAAGGTGGTGGCCGTTGGGTGATCGCTACATCCTGGTCGACGGCGCGCCCTATCTGGAGTGGTGGCAGGAGCAGTTTGCCACCCCGCCGGAGACCCTGCGCGGATGCTCTTTTTGGCAGCGCGGGCGCTTCAGCATCTGGATCGCGGCGGCAGATGTGGAGCCGGGCGAGATCGCGCCGGTCGATGGCGTCGGGATTCCCTTTCTGCGCACCGGCCGCGAGGTGTGGAAGCCGACCCTGGTGGCGGTCATAGAGTTCGGGCTCGACGCCAGCCGTAACGTCGTCGAGCTGGATCGCGACGAAACGCTGCGTTTCCTCGACCGGCAGGTGATCGAGTTCGCGGCGGAAGACGCGCGCGGGGCGCTGCCGAACCGCGGCTTCGTCATCGCCCGGTATCACGGATTGCCGGTGGGCTGCGGGCTCTGGCGGCGCGGCACCCTGGAGTCGGCCGTGCCGAAGGGACGCAGCATGGCGGGCCTGAATCTGACCTGCTAGGCGTTGAGCGGCAGCCGTAGCCGTGCGCAGCAACCGCGCGCCGCCAGGCGGTTCTCGAGCGTGAGAGAGCCACTGTGGTTGTCCGCGATTTGCCGGCTGAGAACGAGGCCGATGCCCGAGCCATCAGGCTTCGTCGTGAAGAAAGGCACGAACAGGTTCTGCGTGTCGGGCAGGCCGGGGCCACTGTCCAGGACCTCGAGCATGAACTCCTGGCCGCCGAAGGGTAGGGCCGCCCAACGTACGACGACGTCGCCATCGGTCTCCTGGGCAGCCTCTACGGCGTTGGCCACGAGGTTGATCAGAAGTTGATCGAGTTGATCGCCGTCGGCCATCAGGCTGATGGGCGGGCCGTCCTCGATGGTGACCGGCATCCGGCTCTCGAGCGCTATCACTCGTCGCACCCACTCGCCGACCTGTACGGGGGCGACAACCGGCGGCGGTAGCTGCGTGAGCCGCGCATACGACGACATGAATCGGCTCAGGCCGCCCGAGCGGTCCGCGATTACCTTGAGACCGGAATTGAGGTCGTCCTGCCAGTCGGTCGGCAGCGGGTCGCGCCGCACCAGCATGCGCAGGCTGTCGGCGAGCGAGTTGATCGGCGCGAGCGAGTTATTGATCTCGTGGCGCAGCACCTGTACCAGACGCTGCCATGCCGCGCGCTCCTGTTGGCGCAGGGTGCGTGTCAGATCCGACAGGACGATCAGCTGATGGGGTCGCCCATCCTGACGGAAGGTGCCACGGCGCATCTCCCAGCTACCGACGGTTTCGGAGGCGCCGAGCTCGAGGATCTGTGACGGCGGTCCTTCCAGGCATTGCGCCAGGCCGAGCGCTGCGGCTGGCTGCCCCAGAATCTCGTCGGCATCACGGCGCAAGAGGCGCTGGCCGCCGCGGTTGACGAGTTGCACCTGTCCGTCGCTGTCGAACGCGAAGACCGCAACGTCGATCTCCTCCATGACCTTCTCGAGCAGGGCTGTCGCCTCCACCGCGCCGCGTCGGTGTTGCTGGAGTATCTCTCCGATCTGGTTGATCTCGATCATCGCGAGGCCGAGGGCTTCGTCGATACGTGTCTCGCGCCCGCGGATGGAGAAGTCGCCCTCGCGCAGCGCCGAGAGCAGATTCGATAGCGTCTGCAGCGGCCGCACGACGTGCTGGCGCAGAATCACCGACAACCCCACCCATGAACCCAGGACCACGACGCTCAGCGTCCACTGCAGGCGGGCGGGAAGGTCGCCGCTCCACAGGAGCCAGAGGGCTATCGCCGACGCCGGCAATCCGGTGGCGAGGGCCAGCAGGAGAACTCGCCGATCGAAGCCCAGCCGACTAGCAGCCTGTGGCAAGAGTCTGGTGGGGCCGCATTAGGGTCATATGCCGTAGCGATTCAGTCGTCGGTAGAGGGCACTGCGACTGAGTCCGAGACTTTCCGCAGCGCGACTTACGTTGCCATCATGGCGGGCAAGTGCCGACTGTATCAGGGTACGCTCGGCGTCTTCGAGCGACATGTCCTCGAGACTCGAACTCGGGCTGCGGCGAGCCTGGAGGCCAAGATCCTCGACCCGGATCCTGTCGCCGGCCGCCATCAGCACGGCACGCTCGACAACGTGCTGGAGCTCGCGCACGTTGCCCTGCCAGGGATGGGCGAGCATTGCCTGGATGGCAGACCGATCGAAACCCTCGAAGTCGCGGCGATACTTCTGCGCGTGAGACTTGAGGAAATGGGCCCCGAGAAGCGGGATGTCTTCCCTCCTTTCGCGCAGCGGTGGCAGCCGAATCTCGACGGTGTTCAGGCGATACAGGAGGTCTTCGCGAAACTCGCCGTTGTCGACCACCGACTGCAGGTCGACGTTGGTGGCCGAGAGGACGCGCACGTCGACGTGCTGCGTTCGCGACGACCCGACGCGTTGCAGTTCGCCGGTTTCCAGGACCCGCAGGAATTTGGCCTGCTGCTTGGTCGGGATATTCGCGATCTCGTCGAGGAAGAGCGTGCCGCTGTTGGCAAGCTCGAAGTAGCCGACGCGGTCGCTGCGGGCATCGGTGAACGACCCCTTGACGTGACCGAACAACTCGCTCTCGAAGACACCGTCGGAAATGGCTCCGACGTCGACGGTGACAAGAGTGGAGCCAACGCGGTCGGAGGCTGCGTGAATCCACCGTGCCACGACCTCCTTGCCGGTGCCGTGCTCGCCCGTGACGAGGACGTTGGCATCCGACGGGGATACACGTTCCATGAGCTCGAGAACCGGCTGCATGCTGCGCGATTCGGCGATCAGAGTGGGCAGCCCGTCGCCTCGCAGCATGCTGTTCTCGAGTTCGAGGCGTTGACTGCGGCGCAGCGCCTGACCGAGTTCGAATTGCGTTCGCAGTGTCGCGATGAGGCGAGCGTTCTTCCAGGGCTTCTCGATGTAGTCGCGCGCTCCTTCGCGCATCGCCTCCACGGCACCGTCGATCGTGCTCCAGGCGGTCATCACGATCACCGGTAGCGTGCCGTCGATCTGCCGCAGGCGCGGCAAGAGATCAAGCCCTTCACGGCCCGACGTCGTGTCGCGCGTGTAGTTCAGGTCCATCAGCACGAGGTCGAAGTCGCGCTTGTCGAGGGCGGCCAGGATCGCCGCCGGCGATGCCGCGGTCTCGACCACGAACCCTTCGCCCTTGAGCAGAAGCCGGAGGGCTTCCAGGACGTCACGCTGATCGTCGGCCACCAGGACGCGTGGGTGACCGTTCTCGCTGGAACTCATTGTTGTCAGGGGCGACCGGGAAACGAAAGGGCGCGAGCCGTGCGACCCGCGCCCGAAGAGAGTTGGCGGCTGGCGGGCCTAGACTACGGCCACCTTCTCGTCGACGACCATGCCGTCGAAGAGATGAATGGTCCGCTCTGCGTGCTCGGCCCAACGGGGATCGTGGGTGACCATGCAGATGGTCGCACCACCCTGATGCAACTCGGCCATCAGGTCCATGACCGCCGAAGCATTGCCCGAGTCGAGGTTTCCGGTGGGTTCGTCAGCGAGCAGGATCGAGGGATCGCCGACGACCGCGCGGGCGACGGCCACGCGCTGCTGCTGACCACCCGAGAGCTGGCTCGGCATGTGCTTGGCGCGGTGCGTCATGCCCACACGATCCAGCGCTGCGTTCACCTTCTCGCGGCGCTCCGATGCCGACATGCCGCGATAGGTGAGCGGCAACTCGACGTTCTCGTACACGTTCAGGTCGCCGATCAAGTTGAAGCTCTGAAAGATGAACCCGATCTCACGGTTACGCACGCGAGCGCGTTCCGAGGCGGTCAGGTCGGACACGTCGTTGGCGTTGAGCGTGTAACGGCCGTCGCTGGCGGTGTCGAGAAGTCCCAGAATCGACAGCAGCGTCGTCTTGCCCGAGCCGGACGGGCCGGCGATCGATACGAACTCGCCGGGGGCGATGCCGAACGATACGTCGGACAGCGCGTGGGTCTCGACTTCCTCGGTGAGGAAGACCTTCTTGATGTCTTCCATCTGAATGAGGGCTTCACTCATCGGGTCTCTCCGTTTGTCATGGTTTGCTGCACGGGGATTAGCTAATGCGGACTTTGTCAGCGGTATCGAACCGCGACATGTCCGAAAGGATGATCTTGTCGCCGACCTGGAGGCCTTCCTCGACGACGATCTTGTCGACCGAACTGGCCCCGAAACGTACGGTAGTGCGAACGGCCTCGCCGTCACCGGCGAGGAGTTTGAACAGCCCGACCGACTGGTTTGCCTGGCCATACGCGGGTCGATCGACGTACAGCACATCCGACAGCCGCTCGATCTCGATGCGACCATCGACGCTCAAGTCGGGGCGGGCGCCGGGAGGCAGGTCGTCCGTCAGGAGCTCAACATCGACCAACACCGTGCCCTGCACCACGGCGGGGTCGATGCGGATGACGCGGGCGGGGACTACGCCATTGCGCGTATCCACCGTCGCCGGCTGCCCGATGCGGACCTCGCCGGCCTGGGTTTGGGCGATGCGAAGCTCGGCCTTGAGCTTGGTCGGATCGGCCACCCGGGCCAGGGTCGTGCCGAGCGTGATTTGCTGACCCTCCTCTACCGGGACGGCCTGCAACACACCGGTGATCGTCGGCCGCACGTTGAGGGAGTCGAGGTCGCGGAGGCGTAGATCGAACTCTGCGCTGCGCTGGTCGACCGTCGCCTGCTGGACGGCGAGCTGAGCCACCATGGACTCTGCGAGTTTGGCGAGCCGAGTCTGCTCGATTTGGAAGCGGCTCTCGAGTTCTTCGGCGCGGCTGTTGGAGATCTCCATTTGGATCTGAGACACCAGGTTCTCCTCGAACAACTGCGTGTCGCGGTCGGCCGAGAGGCGTGCCTGGTGATACAGCGCCTGCACCTGGGCGACCTGCGATTGCTGCTGGAGCCTGGCTTGCTCGAGGGTTACCCGTTGCTGCGTGTACGTTGCCTCGGCGCTTCGCAGTTGCCATTCGGCCTGCCGCACCTGCAACTCCAGATCCGGATTCGACAGGACCATGATCACCGACTCGGGTGTCACCTGTGCGCCCGCGTCGAGCACGATCTCCTCGATCACTCCCGCCGTGCGGGCGCTTACGAACAGGACGTCCTCGGGCACGAGCGTTCCGGGTCCGCGGACCTGGCGTAGCAACTCACCCCGCTCGACCGTGCCCGTCCAGATAATCGCCGACTCGACGGTGGGCGGAGCTGCCTCGAGCGTCATGAAGAACCAGGTCATCGCGATGAGGGCGACCGCGCCCAGCGCGTACATTACGTACTGCTTGGCCTTCCCTTGCGGTTTCCTCTTAATGTCAACCATCGGGCCACTACCAGGGGTATTTCGGTGATGAACGGGGCTAGGACGTGGGGACTGCTTACGCAAGCTCCATGCCAGCCCGCTCGGGTACGGTAACACTCGTGTTTTCAAGAGCTTGTCAGCCGGTTCCGGCCCGCTGCAAGTGCCGCAGCGTGCCGCAACTGGAAAGCTCCGTCCCATTATCGGACACTCGGCAGCTCGCCGCACGCCGTTGTTGCACGGCTGCTATGCTTGGCGGCGAGGACCATCGCGGAATCAGTTGGCGGGCGACCGACTCGAACCGTGAGGCTCGCAGTCCATACGCATCCCCGTGCAAGGGAGGTTCGCTTGTCGCAGAGCCAGGAGCGGCACCTTTTTATTCCGGGGCCCGCCACCGCGGAACCGGAGGTTCTCGAGGCGCTGGCCGAGCCGATCCGGCCCCATTACGGTGCCGACTTCGTCGCCGACTACAACGAATGTCGGGCGCGTTTCCAACAGGTTCTCCGGACGAACAATGATCTCTTCCTGATCGTCGGACCGGGAACGGCCGCGCTCGACGCCGGGTTCTCGAGCGCGCTACCTGACGGAGCCCGGGCGTTAGTCCCAGCCAACGGTCTGTTCGGCGAACGCATCGCCGAGATGTTGCGGGCCAACCGGTGTGAGGTCGAGGAGTTGCGGTTCGAACGCGGCCAGCCGATCGACTCGGGCCTGGTGGCCGAGCGCCTGCGGGACACGGCCTTCGATGTGGTGGCCTGGGTGCACCACGAGACATCCACCGGCGTGCTCAACCCCGTTGAGCCCATTTGCCGCGCGGCCCGCGAGACAGGCGCGATAACCGTCATCGACGCGATCTCTTCGCTCGCCGGCACCGAACTGGCGGTCGACGACTGGGGTGTTGATCTTTGTGTCAGCGTGGCCAACAAGGGGCTCGCCGCGCCGCCCGGATTGGCGGTCATCAGCGTCAGCGAGCGTGCCTGGGAAGCGATCGACAACAATCCGGACACGCGTGGCTGGTATCTGGACCTGCGCACCTGGCGCCGATACGACGGAGATTGGGCCGACTGGCATCCGTACCCGACCACGGTGCCGACGGGCGTCCTCGCGGCCGTCAACACGAGCCTGCGCATGATGCTTGCCGAGGGACTGGATGAGCGCATCGTGCGCACGCGCGAAGCCGCGACGCGGGTCCGTGATGGACTGTGGCGACTCGGGTTCGGGATGTTCGTGGACGACGATTTTGCTTCGCCGATTACCACCTCGGTTTATCCGCACCCTGATCTTCCCGTCGGGGAGATGATCGCCGCACTGCGCGAGCAGCACGGCATATACGTCTCCGGTGGCCTGGGCGACCTGGCCGGGAAGATCTTCCGGATCGGACACATGGGGCGCTCGATCGAGAAGGAAGAGACAGATCTCCTGCTCGATGCAATCGCGGGGCTACTGGCTCAGCGCGGGCCGCAGGAGGAAAGCGCCAGCGTCGAAGGCGCGCGCGTCTAGAAGGCTGTGGTGGACTTCCATCACGGCCTGCCAGCTCGCCTTCAACCCGTTGCTGGTTCCTGTCGAGGGTGGCTCGCCGAGCCGCCGCCGCGTCAGCTCACGATGGCGTAGTCGTAGTCCGCGAGGAACGAGACGACCTTCAGGGCTTCGTCCCCGTACGACATCGTGCCGCTCCGATTGACCGTGCGGCCCGAGGCCGGCGCCACCTGCACCGTGGTTCTCTCTGTCTTGATCACGTCGTCGGACTCGTCGAGGAACTGGAAGATCACCGTGATGTTCAGCGTCGACGTCGTATCGTTCTGGACGCGGGCGGTCCAGGTGTAGGCCTGTGTGTCATCCGTGACGGCGCCCCATTCGAAAGAGTCGCCGGAAAGAATGATGTTGCCCACGATCTGAGGCTCCTGCGGAACTTCGGGCTCCTCGGCAGGGGTCTCTTCAGGCACGGGATCCGGGGTGGGAGTCGCGGGTTCCGGTGCGGGCTCTTCAGCGGGTGCGGGCTCCTCTGCGGCGCCACCACATGCCGCCGCGAACGGCAGCAACAACAGCAGGGCGATCAGCAGGGCACGGCGCGTGGGGTCAGAAATCAATTTGGTTGCTCCTGTGCGAATAGGCTCGACACCGCTAGCGGGGTCTCGAGGGGAAAGCTGCCGGCGTCGTCCGAGTCCCGAGCTGCGACACTCGTACGACGAAGCCTGAGAATCCAAGATTGCAGAACTTCTATAATAGCGCGCTGATGTCCCCGTCGCAGAAAGATCAACCTCGCTGAGTCGATACCCATGTCCGAGCAACACGTGTCCGTCCCGTCGCGCACCCGAGAGTTCATCGCTCAGGCAGATCGCTGGAGCGCCCACAACTACCATCCGCTCGATGTCGTGCTCACTCGCGGCGAGGGATGCTACGTGTGGGATATCGACGGCAATCGCTACCTCGATTGCCTGGCCGCCTACTCGGCCGTGAACCAGGGACACTGTCACCCGCGCATCGTCGGCGCCCTGCAGGAGCAGGCCGCGAAACTGACGTTGACTTCGCGAGCGTTCCACAACGATCAGATGGGAGTTTTTCTCGAGCAGCTCTGCAAGACGCTTGGCTACGAGCGTGCCCTACCCATGAACACTGGTGCCGAGGCCGTCGAGACGGCCATCAAGGCGACGCGCAAGTGGGGCTACGAGGTCAAGGGCGTGGCCCCGGACCGCGCGGAGATCATCGTGATGGAGGGCAACTTCCATGGCCGTACGACCACGATCGTAAGCTTCTCCACCGACGAGCAGGCCCGCGATGGCTTCGGTCCGTTCACGCCGGGGTTCAAGTTGGTCCCCTATGGCGATGCCGAGGCCGTTCAGGCTGCGATGACACCCAACACCGTGGGCGTTCTGGTAGAGCCGATCCAGGGTGAGGGCGGGGTGGTGTTGCCGCCAGACGGGTTCGTCGCCGCCGTGGCGACGAGCTGTCGAGACGAGAACGTACTCCTGGTCGCAGACGAGGTTCAGACGGGGCTCGGTCGCACCGGCAGACTGCTGGCCAGCGACTGGGAGGGTGTGCGCCCTGACGTGCTGATACTCGGCAAGGCGCTGGGTGGCGGCGTGTACCCGGTATCGGCCGTTCTCGCCGACTCGGAGGTCATGAGCGTCTTCCATCCGGGCGATCACGGTTCGACCTTCGGCGGCAACCCTCTGGCGGCGGCGGTCGGCCAGGAGGCTCTCGCTGTCCTGCTCGAGGAGCACCTCGTCGAGAAGGCCGAAGAGTTGGGCGAGTGGTTCATGGCCCGACTACGGGCGATCGACTCGCCTCATGTGGAGCAAATACGCGGCCGCGGCCTCATGGTCGGAGTGGTCATCAAGGACTCCTCCGGGCCCGCGCGACCGTTCTGCAAGGCGCTCAAGCGCCGCGGCATTCTGGCCAAGGAGACTCACGAGCAAGTCATCCGCTTTGCCCCTCCTCTCGTGATTACCCGCGAGATCCTCGAGGAGGTCTTGCCCGAGATCGAGGCCGTCCTGCGCGGCGCCGACGTGGAGAGCTGAGACCGTGAGTGGCAATCCGCTCGCTCTCGTCTTCCTTCTTCTGGCAGTCCTTCTGTTCGGTCTGACGATACTGTTCGTCGTCCTGCAAAAGCGGATGTTTCGGGACCAGGCGCGCGAGGTGCAGGAGCTGCTCGCGGAGGTACGCAAGATTGCTGCGGAGGAAAAGGCCGAGAAGTCCGGTGACAAGCAGGACTAGCGGCGGGTAGCTAGCGACTGGCAGCAGGTTCCCTCGGGCGCCTGCCGCAACGCGCTAGTGTGCTGTCTCCGACATAGCTTGACCCTGCGGGCAGAGGGAATTGCGGGCGATCTCGGCGTCAGGGCTCGTCGACGATGCAAGAGCATCGCCTTCCACGCCCTTCCTTGACCTCGCCCGCAATTCTCTCTGCAAGTGTCAAGCTATGTCGGAGACAGCACACTAGGTTGGCAGTTCGCGCGCGAGTCGCTGGATGACGTGCCAGGCTACCTGCACGTCAGCGCGAGTTGTCCTCAGGTTGCCGACTGCGAACCGCAGCGTGAGGCGCCCTCGCAGGCGGGTATGGGACAGAAACGTCGTGCCGTCGGTGTTCACGCGCGCCATGAGTTCCTCGTTGGCGGCGGCCCAGGCGTCCTCGTCGACCTCCTCGAGCGCTCGACCGTCTCCTGTCGGACCCGCATCGGGACGGTGGCGGAAGCACACTGTGGACAAAGGGGTCGGGGCGAGCCGCTCGAAGTCGTTGTGCCTGTCGATCATGGCGGCGAGTTCGGCGACCCAGCTCATGTGGGTGCGCAGTACTTGCAGCATGGTTTGATGACCGTAGGTGCTGAGCACCATCCAGAGAGTGAGGGCCCGGAAAGGGCGGCCGAGTTGCACGCCGTAGTTCATGTAGTCGAGGGGCGTGTCGTCGAGGCCGTCGCCACGCGAGTCGCCCACGTCGCTGCGCAGGTACTCCGGGACGAGGCTGAAGGCTTCACGTAGCATCTCCGGTCGGCGGCTGTAGAGCAGGCTGCAGCACATCGGAGTGAACAACCACTTGTGTGGGTTCACCACAACCGAGTCGGCGCGCTCCCAGCCCGCGAACAGGTCGCGCTTCTCGGGCACCAGCGCAGCGGAGCCGCCGTACGCTGCGTCGACATGCAGCCACAGGCCCTCGGCTCTCGCCAGGGTCCCGATCTCGGCGACGGGATCGATGCTGGTCGTCGAGGTCGTTCCGGCGGTTGCGACCACACACATCGGCGTGATTCCGCGATCGCGATCCTCGGCGATCGCGTCCACGAGAGCGCTCGGGTCGAGGCTGTAGTCGTCGAGCGTCTCGATCCGGCGCACGGCGTCGAGTCCGAGTCCGAGGATTACCGCGGCCTTGTCGATCGAGGAGTGGGCCTGTTCGGACACGTAGATTCGCAGGGGTCCCACAGAACGCATGCCGAGTCTTCGATCGTAGGCGGGCACGGCCTGACGGGCGGCGGCGAGCGCCACGAGCGACGAGGTGGACGCCGTATCGTTGATGATCCCGAAGGGCATGTCTCCGAGACCGAGCCACTCGGCGAGCCAATGGGTGACCCGCGACTCTAGTTCTGTTGCTGCCGGCGAGGTGCGCCACAGCATGCCGTTGGGGTTGAGCGCAGTGGCCAGCGCCGCGCCCAGGATGCCGGGTGCCGAGCCGGTGTTGGCGAAGTAGGCAAAGAACCGGGGATGGTTCCAGTGTGTCATCGCCGGCATGATCACCTCGTCGAGGTCGCGCAGGATCTCGTCCCACGGCCGCGCCCGTTCGGGCCCGCTGGGGGCTAGCCGGCCGGACAGTTCACCTGGCCGGGCGCGCGACAGCACCGGATAGTCGCGCGTGGAGTCCAGATACCGGGCTATCCACCGCAGGACATCGTCGCCGCGACGCAGGAACTCGTCGGGGTCGAGGTCGAGCAATTCTTGCGGCGGGGTGTCCGAGGGCATCGCTATCACCGGCGGTAAGAGGCGAATCGGCGAGTCTAGCAGCCTGCCGTAACCGGCCGAACGAGGCGCCGTCAGGCGCCAGCCGAGACCGCGACGTTCTCCCTGACCTCGAGGTGTGCAAGAGGCTCGTCGAACCGCACGGCTATCAGGAAGTCGCCGCCCGACTCTCGCAGGCGTATGACCCGTCCCGCCACGTGGTGGGGACGAACTCGGTCGCCGATCTGTCGAAAGAACAGCTTGCAGACAGAGCCGCGCGAGATGGGCACGTCGAGGCAAGCCAGCACGCCGCCACGGCTGATGTTGATCGTCTTGCCGCTCGCGAAGAAGGGGCGCGACTCGCCCTCGAAGCCGTAGATCTCGATTTCTAGTTCGACCTCTATGGTGGCTTCGCGACGAGGGAACTGGCGCCGATCAGCCCCCTTCCAGATTCTGCTGAACATGATCGCCGGATCCGTGCCCCGGGGAGGCAGGGACCTCTGGATAGTAGTGATCAATACTGACTCATGCAATGGTATACAGCTTTGTAATAGCCACAACTACGCAGCCACACGAGATCGCTTTCCGCCTTCTGGCCTCTGAGACGTCTGCAGGCTGCTCTTGACCATACGATCGCTTCGCGGCCGGAAACCCTCGCTGGCCGAAGAATCCGACGGTCTGCGGCACATTCCGGTCAGACAGCGATCTCTCGAGACGAGGCGATCGCGAAGAGCAGGGGATTGCTAGGATGGCGGTTGTGATGGATGGCGCGAGTGAACAGCGGTACCTGGATGACTGTAGGCGCGGG
>Ga0255049_10001382_pt1 | contig 13366 bp, 13 predicted proteins | sample JV7_2_3_MG_FD_183615 | JGI IMG/M metagenome (GOLD analysis project Ga0255049, IMG submission 183615) | Seawater microbial communities from Jervis Inlet, British Columbia, Canada - JV7_2_3 | ecosystem: Environmental > Aquatic > Marine > Inlet | place: Canada: British Columbia | collected 2016-10-06
CGCCGATATCGAGGCCCTGATCGATCACCTGCGTGCGCGTGTGGCGGCACAGTTTGACGTCGAACTGGAAACCGAGGTGCGCATCGTGGGGGAAGCCTTATGACCCTGCAATTAGCGAAACCCGATATCGATGCCGCGGCCAGATGTGGTCGAGTGGCGGGCCTGGAAATGCCCGGCCTGGTGCTCAGCATTCTTGCCGCAACGCTAACTGGAGATGACAGTCATGTTTGAATTCCGTAAGCAGGAAGGTTCCCAGGCGAAACGCAATCTGAAGGCAAAGCAGCCGCGTAGTTTCCATTGGCGTAAATCCTGGAACTGGGGATTTTTGCTGGCGCCGCTGTTACTGGGGTTTGTTTACCTCGCACAAACAGACCAGGTGTTGCCGATTCGCAGCATACAGTTGATGGGAACCTTTGAGAACCTGGATCAGCGTGAAGTCGAATCGACCCTGCAGGGGTATATTGGGCAAGGCTTTTTCTCGCTCGACATTCACCAGCTGCAACAGACGTTGAAAGCCAAATCCTGGACCGACTCGGTATCGGTGCGGCGTATCTGGCCCGACATGCTGCGCGTAACCATCACCGAAAAGAAACCCATCGCTCGCTGGGACGAAGATCACCTGCTGAGCGATTCGGCCAGGGTATTCGCGGCGCAGAGCACGAATTTCGGCCACCTGCCGCTGGTGCATGCCGACAATCACCAGCCTGATTGGGTGTTACGCCAGTTTCAGAAGCTGCAGGCGCAGTTTAACCGGGTCGACGAGCGCGTGGTGTCGTTACAGGTCGACAGCCGCGGCGCGCTCGATGTAAAGCTGATCAATGGTCTGCAGATCAAGCTTGGCCGCGACCATATCGATCACAAGATCGAACGACTGGTGAATATCTATCAGCAGCAGATATTGCCGCGTCGTGAACAGATCGAACGGATCGATTTGCGCTACAGCAACGGTTTTGCCGTGGCCTGGAAGAAAGAAGCGCTGCAGGGTAGCGACAAGGCGTCAATCTGGAGTAACAGTAATGTCTAAAAAGACCTCGGGAAACCTGATCGTCGGGCTCGATATCGGCACGTCCAAGGTGGTCGCCATCGTCGGCGAAGTCACCGTGGAAGGTGATATCGATATCATCGGCATCGGTACCCAGCCTTCGCGAGGATTGAAAAAAGGCGTCGTCGTCAATATCGAATCGACGGTGCAGTCGATTCAGCGCGCGGTCGAGGAAGCGGAATTGATGGCGGGTTGCCAGATCCGTTCGGTGTTCGCGGGCATCGCCGGTAGTCACGTGCGCAGTATCAATTCGCATGGCATCGTCGCAATCAAGGAAAAAGAGGTGGCCTCGGCTGACGTCGCGCGCGTCATCGAGGCGGCCAAGGCGGTTGCGATTCCGGCGGACCAGCGCATTCTGCACGTGTTGCCGCAGGAGTTCATCATCGATAGCTCGGAAGGTATTCGCGATCCGATCAGCATGTCCGGGGTTCGGCTCGAAGCCAAGGTGCACCTGGTGACCGGCGCGGTAAGCGCGGCGCAGAACATCATCAAGTGCGTGCGTCGCTGCGGCCTGGAAGTCGATGACGTGATTCTCGAGCAGTTGGCGTCTTCCAGTGCGGTGCTCACCGAAGACGAAAAGGAACTGGGCGTATGCCTGGTCGATATCGGCGGCGGTACTACCGACATCGCGGTATTTTCCGATGGCGCCATCCGCCATACCGCGGTCATACCCATAGCCGGCGACCAGGTCACCAACGACATCGCGGTTGCATTACGCACGCCCACCCAGTACGCCGACGACCTGAAAATTCGCTACGCCTGCGCGCTGCGTCAACTCGCGGCCGACGACGAAACCATCGAGGTGCCCAGTGTCGGCGATCGCGAACCGCGACGTCTGGCGCGCCAGACGTTGGCCGAGGTCGTGGAACCGCGTTACGAGGAATTGTTGAGCCTGGTGCAGGCGGAACTGCGCCGCAGCGGGTTCGAAGAGCTATGCGCCGCCGGCATCGTGCTCACCGGCGGCAGTTCAAAAATGGAAGGCGCAATCGAACTGGCGGAGGAGATATTCCACATGCCGGTTCGGTTGGGTTATCCGCAGTATGTATCGGGACTGGTCGACGTCGTGCGCAACCCGATTCATGCCACAGGTGTTGGATTGTTGCTGTTTGGAAACAGGCAGCAATCCGGCTTGTCCGGTTATCAACTGGACGATCAAAATGAAGCCGGGCTTTTGGCGAGGATGAAAAGCTGGTTTCAGGGTAATTTTTAATACATGCAAGAGGAGACATTTAAAATGTTTGAACTGATGGATTCACACTCCAAAGACCCGATAATCAAGGTCATAGGGGTCGGTGGAGGCGGCGGCAACGCCGTATTGCACATGGTTACGGCGGGTATCGAAGGCGTCGAATACATTTGCCTCAACACCGACGTACAGGCGCTAAAGAAGATGGACATGCGCACCACCATGCAAATCGGAGCCAGCATAACCAAGGGGCTGGGCGCAGGCGCCGACCCGGGTATCGGCAGGCAGGCGGCGCTCGAAGACCGCGAACGCATCCAGGAAGCGATCGAGGGGTCGCATATGCTCTTCGTCACCGCCGGTATGGGTGGTGGAACCGGTACCGGTGCGGCGCCGGTGATTGCCCAGATCGCGAAGGAAATGGGCATATTGACGGTTGCGGTGGTGACCAAGCCTTTCGGCTTCGAACGCAGCAAGCGCATGGCTCAGGCGGATACCGGTATCAAGGAGCTGGCCAACGTGGTCGACTCGCTGATCACCATTCCGAACGACAAGCTGATGCCGGTACTGGGTAAGGATACTTCGTTGCTGGAGGTTTTCGAGAAAGCAAACGACGTGTTGCGCGGTGCGGTGCAGGGTATTGCGGAGCTGATCACCTGCCCGGGTCTGATCAACGTCGACTTTGCCGACGTTCGCACCGTCATGTCGGAAATGGGTATGGCGATGATGGGAACTGGCTCCGCTACCGGTGACAACCGCGCCAAGGAAGCTGCCCAGGCGGCGATTTCTTCGCCCTTGCTCGAGGACATCAACATCTCGGGCGCCCAGGGTATTCTCGTCAACGTCACCGCCGGACTCGATCTCGCCATTGGTGAGCTCGATGACGTCGGTACCGCGATCACCGAACTGGCGTCGTCCGATGCCAACGTGGTCGTCGGCACGGTCATCGATTCCAACATGACCGATGGCGAACTGCGCGTCACCATGGTCGCTACCGGGCTCGGTAAGGACAAGATTCTGAGCGATATGCCGTTGGCCGCAATTCAGCCTGAAAGCAATGGCGAGGTCGATTACAAGAAGCTGGAACGCCCGACGGCTATTCGCAAGAAGATTGTCGGCGACAGCGTTGAAGTGCCGCAAGACAAGGACAGCATGGATTACCTCGAAATTCCTGCTTTCCTGCGTCGCCAGGCTGACTAAAAGGCACACCTCTTGCAAGGAGAGCGGTTCAGGGATGAACCGCGAGCCCTTTGCATCTCCCTGCGCGCCGCGACCACGAGCGAAAAGCTGCTACTGATTCCGCAACTGTTCGTGGCCGAAGGCACCGACCGCAAGCGTTACCGTCACCCCTCAATCGGCTAAAACCCTATCCCGCTAGCCGTTGCTACCGAACTTCGTCTTTAACCACTGATCGATCGAGAAAAAGCCGCCACCATAGATGATGTTGACGAACAACATCGTGCCCCACAGGTAATGCCATACCAGGCCGGCGCCCTTGGCCAGGGTCGCGTAGTAGGATACGACCGCCATGATATTGATAAAAGATAGCGCAATCGCGCTAAAGCGCGTGCCGATACCGGCGATCAGGATGACCGGGAACACCAGTTCGCCGAAGGTCGCGAGGTAGGCCGCCAGTTCGAAGCTCAGTAACGGCACCTGGTATTCGTATTCGAACAGCATCACGGTGGTTTCCCAGTCGCCGATCTTGTGCATACCGGATTTGAGGAAGACCCAGGCCACGTAGACCCGGATATAAAGCAGGAATGGTGACTGCAACTTGCAAAGCAATTCGCTGATTGGGCGCGCGGGCGCACCCAGCCTCTCGATTAACTCCATAATATGACTCCTCAAGTTTTTATGGTTTGGCTGGTAGCAGGTTTGAACCGGCCATAACCAAAAAGTTCACTCGAAGCGGTCAACACATCGCTGTCACGCCAGGGTTTCGATGCGTTGCAATTGCGCACGCAAACTGGCCAGCGCGGATTCGGCGTCGGCGAGTTTTTCCTTCTCCTTATCGACCACTGCCTCGGGCGCTCGTGAGACAAAGTTTTCGTTGCCGAGCTTTGCCTTGAGGCGCGCTGTTTCCTGCTCCAGTTTTTGTATGTTCTTTTGCAGGCGTGTCTGTTCCGCGGCTTTGTCGATCAAGCCGGCGAGCGGGATCAGTTGGCGCATTTCGCCGACCAGCGAGGTCGCCGCCTGCGGCGCTTCGGCTGCATCCTCGAGCCAGGTGATGTATTCGAGTTTTGCCAGCGATTCGAGCAGTGCGCGATTGCGTTCGATGCGCTCGCGATCCAGCTCGCTGCCGTGCTGGCACAGCACCGGTACCGCTTTACCCGGCTTGATACCCATTTCCGAGCGGATCTGGCGAATACCCATGATGAAGGCCTTGACCCATTCCAGTTCGTCGACCGCATCGCTATCGATCAATGCCGCGTCGGCCTGTGGATAGCGACAGCGCATGATGGTCTCGCCGTCGACGGCGGCAACCGGGGCGACTCGCTGCCACAGTTCCTCGGTGATATAGGGCATGATCGGGTGCAGCAGGCGCAATATCGCTTCGAGCACGTTGATCAGCGTGTGGCGCGCGGCCTGTTTTGTCTCGAACGCGAAGTCGTCGGAGTAGAGCACGGCCTTGGACAGTTCGATATACCAGTCGCAGTAGTCGTTCCAGACGAATTCGTAGAGATCGCGCGCGACCAGGTCGAAGCGATAACCCTTGATGTGCGATTCGATGTCTTCACTCACCAGTTGCAGGCGCGTCATGATCCAGCGGTCGGCGAGCGTGGCTTCGCCTGCGCCGCAGTCCTCGCCCTCGGTATTCTGCAGGACGTAGCGCGTCGCGTTCCACAGTTTGTTGCAGAAGTTACGGTAACCCTCGATGCGGCCCAGGTCGAAACGGATGTCGCGCCCGGTCGTGGCCAACGCGGTAAAGGTGAAGCGCAGCGCATCGGTGCCGTAGGCCGGAATACCGTCGGGAAAATGCCTGCGCGTGGCCGCCTCGATGCGCGGCGCCATCTCCGGCTGCATCAGCCCGGTGGTGCGCTTGGCGAGCAACTGCTCGAGCGTGATGCCGTCGATCAGGTCGAGCGGGTCGAGCACGTTGCCCTTGGACTTGGACATCTTGTTGCCGTCGGCGTCGCGCACCAGGCCGTGAATGTAGACTTCGTGAAACGGTACCTCGTCCATGAACTTGAGGCCGAACATGATCATGCGGGCGACCCAGAAAAAGATGATGTCGAAGCCGGTGACCAGCACGCTGGTCGGGTAAAAGGTTTTCAATGCCGCGTCGTCGCGGTCCGGCCAGCCGAGCGTGCTGAATGGCCACAACGCCGACGAGAACCAGGTATCGAGCACGTCTTCATCCTGGGTGAGTTCGACATCATCGGCGAGTCCATACTTGCTGCGCACCTCGTCGACATCGGCGGCGACGTAGATGTTGCCGTAATTGTCGTACCAGGCCGGGATGCGGTGGCCCCACCACAGCTGGCGCGAGATGCACCAGTCCTGGATGTTTTCCATCCAGTTGTAGTAGGTCTTGCTCCAGTTTTCTGGAATGAAGCGGATGCGCCCATCCTTGACCGCTGCTATGGACGGTTTGGCGAGTGGTTCGGCGCGCACGAACCACTGGTCAGTCAAATAGGGCTCGATGACCACATTGGAACGGTCTCCGTAGGGGCGCTTGTAAACATGGTCCTCGATCTTGACCATCAGCCCTGCCGCCTGCAGGTCTTCGACGATCTTGTCGCGCGCGGCGAAACGATCCATGCCCTGGTAAGCCGGCGGGGCTTTGTCATTCATGATGGCGTCGATGGTGAACAGGTTGATGACTTCCATTTCGTGGCGCTGGCCGACTTCGTAGTCGTTGAAGTCGTGCGCCGGCGTGATCTTGACGCAACCGGTACCGAACTCGGGATCGACGTAGTCGTCGATGATGATCGGGATGACGCGCGTGGTCATCGGTACCTGTACCCGTTTACCGACGAAATCGGCATAACGCTCGTCACCCGCGCTCACCGCGAGCGCGCCGTCGGCGAGGATCGTCTCGGGGCGGGTAGTGGCGATTTCGAGATGAGTCACGCCATTCACCGCGCCGTCGACCAGCGGGTAGCGCACGTGGTAGAGATAGCCTTTTTCCTCGACGTTCAAAACTTCGAGGTCGGATATCGCGGTGTGCAGCACCGGGTCCCAGTTGACCAGGCGTTTGCCGCGATAGATCAGATCTTCTTCGTAAAGCTTGATGAACACTTCATGGACCGCGGCGGAGAGGCCTTCGTCCATGGTGAAGCGCTCGCGCGACCAGTCGGGCGAGGCGCCCATGCGACGCAGCTGGCGCGTAATGGTGCCGCCGGATTCAGCCTTCCATTTCCACACGCGATCGGTAAATGCGTCGCGACCGAGGTCGTGACGGGTCTTGCCTTCCTGGCTCAACTGTCGCTCGACAACCATTTGCGTGGCGATGCCGGCGTGGTCGGTTCCCGGTTGCCACAGCGTGTTGTCGCCCTTCATGCGGTGGTAGCGGATCAGTGTGTCCATGATGGTGTCCTGGAACGCGTGCCCCATGTGCAGGCTGCCGGTGACGTTCGGCGGCGGGATGACGATGCAATAGGGGTCGCCTTCACCCTGCGCGGCGAAATAGCCCTCGTCTTCCCAGCGTTGATACCAGGCTTCTTCTATTGAATGGGGGTCGTAGGTTTTTTCCATCGGGCAGGCGGCGCAAATCAAAGGGCGCGATTATAGCCTGCCACTTCCCAAAAATGCACTGTTTCCGCAGGAAATGCATTCCTGGTGAGAGACGGGCTGACGACAGGGGTTTGACCGCGTTTAGGCAAGGTATTCCTCCGTGGTCTATAAACTGACAATACTGACAGAAGCCCTTTATTCCTCATTGCGGTCGTTCATGAGATCAGGGACAACGACCGGAGAGTGCCCTGAGCCGACATTCGCCACAAATTGAAAAAGTGGTATGAGGCACCCTTAACGTCCTTCTTGTTTCTTAAGTAAACTATCACCGTTATTTCTACATTACTGTGCCAATCTGCCAGGGAATGAACTCGTTGTCACCGTAACCGAGTAGCTCTGATTTGGAAGGTTTTCCGCTGGCTACTGCTACCAGGTAATCGAATATCTCGTGCCCCACTTCTGCAACTGGTTTTTCACCGTCTACGATTTCACCGCAATTGATGTCCATGTCTTCTTCCAGACGCTTGAACATCGGCGTATTGGTGGCAAGTTTGATGGATGGGGCTGGTTTAAAGCCAAAGGCTGAGCCACGACCGGTCGAAAAACAGACCAGATTCGCACCCGAAGCCACCTGACCAGTAATCGAGCACGGATCGTAACCGGGGCTATCCATGAAAACAAAACCTTTGGCATCCACGGGTTCTCCATATTTATAGACTCCGTTCAAATTTGTCGTCCCACCCTTGGCCACGGCGCCCAAAGATTTTTCCAGAATCGTGGTGAGCCCGCCCGCCTTGTTCCCGGGGGTCGGATTATTGTCCATGACACCACCGTTGCGCGCGGTATAGTCCTCCCACCAGTGAATGCGTTCGATTAGTCGTTCACCGACTTCCCGGCTCATGGCACGGCGCGTCAAAAGGTGTTCGGCACCATATATTTCAGGTGTTTCAGAAAGAATAGCGGTACCGCCGTGGCGTACTAATATATCTACCGCCGCGCCCATAGCCGGGTTTGCCGTAATCCCGGAATAGCCGTCAGAGCCACCGCATTGCAATGCCACCGTCAAACCGCTGACAGGCTGCGGGCTACGTTCGATGGCATTGATCTCGGGTATAATGGCCTTGATGCGGGCAACCCCCGCTTCGACTGTTTTACGAGTACCACCGATATCCTGCATCACCATGGTCTGGAATGTCCGGCTTTGGTCGAGACCGTAATTACCCAGTAAGTAAGAAACCTGATTCACTTCACACCCCAATCCAATCAGCAGCACAGCGCCAAAATTGGGGTGCCGTATATATCCATTCAGCACTCGCTGCAGATTGGCATAACCCTCATCCTGAGCATCCATACAGCACCCCATGCCATGGGCCAATCCGACAACACCGTCGATATTAGGATAATTCTCTAACTCACCCGATTTCTCAATTTCCAGGGCAATGTGCTTGGCGACTGTCGCCGAGCAATTAACCGTGGATAGAATTCCAATGTAATTGCGCGTACCGACGCGCCCGTGTCCGCGATCGAATCCCATGAATGTCGCGCACTCATTTTGTGGCACGAAGGCCGTTGAGACAGCATCCTCGCTGTAAGCATAATCGCGTTCGAAACTGGCAAAATCGCAATTATGAGTATGAACATGCTCACCCGCGGCTATATCGACGGAAGCAAAACCAATGATCTGGTTGTACTTGCGTACCGCTTCACCAGTCTTAATAGTCTCCGTCGCCTTTTTGTGGCCCGCAGGGATGCCATCGTCCTGGCGCAGCGCGACGCTGACGTTGTCGGCTGGATTCAGTTGCAGGTATGCCGTATTAACACTACTCATTGAATACTCCCCTTCAGGTGTTCGGGAACAGCCAGTTGCTTCAGGCCCATTCCAGTAATAACAGTTGATTAAAGTGAACGGCACGACCGGCGTGATATACCGCTAGCTGGAATATTCTGATATGCCGCCAAATGTTGCAGTGATATTCTCATGCATATCATTTGGTATCAATGACAGTAGTGTGCCGAAACTTGTCGATTAAACCCGATTCGTGAATGACAGCTTTATCCAGGTGAATGTAACCCGTATCCTACAAATCATGTCAGCCTTCATGGCTAGTCAGTACTGGCCCCATCTGGCATAGTTACCGCAAACCACGGAAGGAGAAACCAATGCTCATACTCACCAGGAAACAAAACGAATCCGTCTTCATCGATGGCAATATCAAAGCAACCGTTCTCAGCGACCGACACGGCCAGGTAAAGCTCGGGATTGAAACCAGGGGTAAGGCTATCGGGTTATGGGCGGCTCCAGCTATTCCACCCTGGGAATGGCGTAGAAAAGGCAGCCAGCTAACAACCAGCACGGACTGTAATATCAAAGGCAACATTAGCTCCAGCGGTAAGCGCATTTATCACGTACCTGGTGGGCGCTGGTATGGCAAAACCAAGATAAACGAGGCGAAAGGCGAGCGTTGGTTCTGTAGTGAGGATGAAGCGAGGGCTGCAGGTTGGAGAGCACCGTATAACTAACCACCATAAATCCCCACTCGGAGGGACTAGGAATGGGAAAATTCAAGATTCTAGACTTGATCCTACATATGCTCTCTACTTCGTACTTCCCTCATGCTTTTTGCAAGATAACTAACTGATTTATTTAATATTTATGGTATAATCGGCGAATCATAAACAACACGGAAGTTGACCATGTTCGAGCCCTCCTCTGATGTTTACGTGACTACCAAACAAGCCGATTCGCTGACCCGAGCCGACGCGCTCGAACGTGAAATCACCGATCTATGCGCGCAAATCAATGCCGCCAGTTATCGCCTGCTGCAACTCATCGCCGAACTGGACGATACAGGCCCATGGGGCACCTGGGGACTGCAATCCTGCGCGCACTGGTTAAACTGGCGCTGCGGCATCGGCATGAACGCGGCGCGCGAAAAGGTTCGTGTCGCACACACGCTAAAAAGTTTGCCGGTGATATCATCGGCCTTCGAAAGCGGCCAGCTCAGCTTCTCCAAGGTGCGCGCACTGACCCGCATCGCCGACGAGGCGAACGAAGCGGAATTGCTTGAACTCGCGTTTCACGCGACCGCCGCCCAGGTCGAAAAACTGGTGCGCGCCTATCGTAGCGTCAGTCGCCGCGCCGAGCATCTCGCGGAACGTGAACAGGCCACGGCCAATCATGATGCGCGTGAACTGCATTATTACCACGACGATGATGGTTGCCTCGTCATCCGTGCACGCCTGCCGGCCGAGGAAGGCGCCGTCGTGCTACAGGCGCTCAACGCCGCGATGGACGCGCAACACGTAGCAAAAGATGACGCTGCAGTGGATGACAATGCTGGAAACGCTGTTACAACGGATGACGATGCAGCGAATAATGACACGGCGGATGACGTTACCGCGGTAACGTCCCAAAACGAAAACCGGTTCGCGCAACGCCGCGCCGACGCGCTGACGACGATCGCGGAAACCGCGCTGCATCACGGCCCCGCGCCACAGTCATCGGCTGAACGTTATCAAGTGGTGGTTCACGTTACCGCGGAAACATTGGCCACGGACGAAGACGGTCGGTGCGAACTCGACAGCGGGCAACGCCTCGCACCGGACACCGCCCGCCGCATCGCCTGCGACTGCAGCCTGCTGCGGATCACCGACGATACCGCAGGCAATCCGCTCGACATCGGCCGTAAAACGCGCGCGGTACCGCCGGCAATGCAACGAGCGCTGCGATCCCGCGACGGCGGATGTCGCTTTCCTGGGTGTACCCATGAGCGCTTCGTCGACGCCCATCACATTCGACACTGGGCGCGCGGCGGCGAAACGTCGCTCCACAACCTTGTATTACTGTGCCGCCGTCACCATCGCCTGGTGCACGAGGGCGGGTTCAGCGCCGAACGTAGCATCGACGGAACACTACGCTTCACCCGGCCCGATGGCCGCGTCATTACCGAACATCCGCAGTTACCCGACGCGCTCGATGTTGACGGATTGCGCAACTCTATTGGCAAGGCAAGCGACCAGCCGATCGACGCGGCGGACTGGATTATCCCCGGAGACGTAATGGACCTCGACCTTGCGGTCAGCGGCTTGATTCGTTTTGAGGAGAGGAAGGGGACAACCTCCCCTCTGACTCCGCTCTCCCCCGGATAGTGGGTATCAATCGGCATTAGCCCAAAAAAATCAGGAGCGGTCGAGGTGGCGCTGGATGGCGAGCCTGATTCCCTGCCAGGCGAGTTCCATGTGTTCGTCGAGGATGCGGCATCGACGAAAGAGTCATCCTCTCAGACGACACTTTCGTTGAAGTGGTTGCCTGGGAAATTAGTGAATCACTCTGACACCGATTTCTCTGTGAGTGGCCGAATATCCATGAATTGAAAATTTAATAGAAACGAAAAACAGTGTCAATGCAGGTTTTCCCGGTGGGCCTCACCCGATGCCTCGACCTCGTCCGCGGTCATGATGTCAACGCTCCACGAAATCGTATCGGTGTCGGGACGTTGCTTGAGCCACTGGGTGAGTTCATCCATATCCTTGGGGATGTTCATTCAGGCAGTGGTGGCTTAATTCGCGTAAGCAGACACTGAAACGTGTATTATGTGGGTCGGCAAACGGCACACTGCGGACGCTCGCACCTGAAAAACTAATCTTTAAATCTGAATTCGCTGATTAGGCTTCCGCTTGGCAGCGCAACAATATCAACTGCCAGATTTAAGGCAGATGCAATATCTTGAAACTGTACATCAGTCATTGAAGTAGACATGAATCCATCAACACATGCGATTACACCGTTGCCAGTTTTTGTTTCGTCAATTGCACCGAGCAGACCAGCTTCAGCCTGTTTGCGAAACCATTGCAAGCGACTTGGCCAGAACGACTTGGCATAAGTGCAACAAATCAATCGCCCGTCATGTTTGGTTACACGATAAGCTTCTCGGACAACGATTAATGGATCGAGGCCAAAGGCTGATAACCCGTTTTGTGCACACAACACGAGATCGAAGCTGTCGTCGGCGAAATCAAGATTATCGACATTCATCAAGTGGACCTTGATACCTGGTAGGTTATGTAGATACTCACCCGCCAGCTCAATGTTACCGGGAGCATTGTCGATACCTTCAATAGTATGCGTATCGCCTGCGAGTGCCTTTAGGATGCGACCGTAACCGCAGCCGAGTTCCAGTACCTGGTCTCCTGGTGATATTCGTTCTCGACAAAACTCGATTTCACCTTGCAGGTATTTTTGAACTGATTCATCGGCAAGACTATAAACGCGATGGAGATGGTTGCCTGACAAATTTTCAATGTAATAGTCTTTCATCGAACAACTACCCCAGCATGGATTTAAAGTTGTTTTATCTGCCGTGACATTAATAGCAGACACTCAATCCTACTTCACGAACTTCCGAGATCGGCACATTCCGGCCATTAGAGAAATTGCTGAATCTCAATTACATAACCATTCGGGTCTTCAAGAAAAAACGTATAAATATTGAATTGTTCAAGTTTATGAGGTGCTCTGTTAATCACGATTCCTTTATTGGTGAGCCTGTCAAACCAACCATCGACATCGTTTGTCACGAGCGTAATCATTCCCCCTTTGGGATCAACTACCCGATCTTCAAATGCAACGCATACTCCAATTTGTGCAGTCGATGACACTTGAAATATTCGGGCTGCACCTTCGTCAATAACGAGTTCGAGTTCCAGATCTTTCTCGTAAAATTTTGAAGTGTGTTCCAGGTTATCTGTGTATACCCATGTAATTTGACTGGAAATATTTAATTTTTTCATAGTGAGTTTAATTTTTTAATGTCGTTATGTGCACTTTGTATGTCTTTAATAAGTGTGCTGACAAAAACTGTTCCCAATAGGTACATTATGCTCTACTAATATGACTGGAAATAGCCAGGGGATGCGGTCAATCTAATATGAATTGGCCTCCCACAGCACATGCTCTGGGAGTCAATCATCAGTTTTTTGAGTAACCCAACGGGCGTACGAGGCGATTATTATTCTCACAATAAACCAAATTCCCAGGCAAATAACAAACCCCCTGCCAAACGGATCAAGGCTAAAATACCAATTAGAAATTAGTACGGAAACGTCATGCATCTACGGATTATAACATTGAACAAAATCGGCCTTTTAGTGGCGCAATCTTCGTGCCAAGTACAACCCGTTTTCCCCATAGCAGTCGTTCACAATATCCAGGTTAACTTCTCCAAACGGCACATTGCTGCCCTTGACGTTTCAAATTTGAATGACAGCAATGGGGGATTCTGGTTTAGATGATTTCAACGGTAGCTTTCTCCAAAGGAGACGCTCGTTGGCGCTTCCTGGGTGTCTCAGTTCGGCCAACTGCGGTCATTCGCGAGGTGGTGCATGAACGACTCTGAAGTGCCCACAAGAGACACCCATAGCATAATAGCGAGTAGCAAATTTCGACCAGGACGTACAATCAA
>Ga0255049_10001384_pt1 | contig 13355 bp, 12 predicted proteins | sample JV7_2_3_MG_FD_183615 | JGI IMG/M metagenome (GOLD analysis project Ga0255049, IMG submission 183615) | Seawater microbial communities from Jervis Inlet, British Columbia, Canada - JV7_2_3 | ecosystem: Environmental > Aquatic > Marine > Inlet | place: Canada: British Columbia | collected 2016-10-06
TGACAACGAGTTGGAAGGCCTGCCCGCGGCGCTGGAGGACGAAGCTCGGATCGTGACCGGGACGGCCCCGGCCGCCTACTTCGCACCGGGGGTCTCTCCGACCATGGCTTACCAGGGCATGTCGCGTCCTCGCTTCCTGCTGCCGGCCCGCCGCAGCGGTTTCACCCAAGAAGCTCGCGTGGGCGGCCACAAGCTGTTCGTGCGCACCGGTGAGTACGAGGACGGAACCCTCGGCGAGCTGTTTATCGACCTGGCCAAGGAAGGCGCCACCCTACGCGGAGTGCTCTCCTGCTTCGCCATTGCGGTGAGCAAGGGCCTCCAGTACGGGGTCCCACTCGAGGAGTTCGTGGACACGTTCACCTTCCAGACCTTCGAGCCCCGCGGCATGGTGGAAGGCCATCCGAATATCAAGATGGCCAATTCCATCGTCGACTACGTGTTCCGGGCCCTCGGGATGGATTACCTGGGGCGGACCGATCTGGTCCAGGTACCGCCGACCGAGACCAGGGCCCTCCCCGAGCCACCCAAGGGTCTGGCCACTCAGACCGGACAGCAGCTCGGCCTGGAGGAGTCGAAGATGGAGGACGACATCGACGTCCAAAAGCGGGCCGCAGCTTTCGTCGACGCCGAAGTCGTGGACATCACCGACTCCTCCCCCAACGCGGCGGCAACGCCGGTAGCGGCACCGACAACCAGGACACCATCCAATGGCACCAGCGCTGGCGCCACCAACGGGCAGGAAGCAGCCCGGGCCACGGCCGCGATGGCCGGCGATGCGCAGACCAGCTCCGTGCAGGCTGCTCTCGCATCCAACATGGGTGACGCACCTTTGTGCGACACCTGCGGCCACATAACGGTCCGCAACGGCTCGTGCTACCGCTGCATGAACTGCGGCGACAGCAAGGGCTGCAGCTAACCGCCCACCCGCGCCCTTTTCAGTGCTTTCTGACTGACGGGCACCGGTAGCAGAAGGGGATCCCGGAAACGGGGTCCCCTTCCCATGGCCGGTGCCGTGCCCGCCGACACGGGCAGAACAAAGCGCGTAGCCTCGGTGATCGGCCGGGAGGGGCCATCACCGACAACGATCAGACACCCGATCTTTCGTTCTTGCAGCGGGACCTGGATTGGCGCAACAGCGAGATCCTCGACGTGCGCGCTCGAATCGCTTCCACCGACAGCCCTTCTCCCGACGACCAGGAGCTACTGGGGGACCTCGAAGAAAGCGCGCGCTACCTAGAGGACAAGATCGAGAAGCGCCTCGCCGCCACACGCAGCACACCTCCCGGGGGCGAGCCGGAGGATCATGACGGGTCCGCGCCCGGTGACGCCACCGGTTTGGCCGAAGCCGCTGATGTCCAGTACTCCGAGGAGCTCCAGAACCAGGCCGCGGCGAGGGGAGCATTAGAGGAACCGACTCCGGCGACCAGCTCCGACGAGGGAAAAGCGCACACGATCGCCGAGCTCGAGGCGCAGTGGGCGGAGCAGCGAGCGCGCGTTCTCGCCGACCTACCGGACCGCGGCTATGACCTCGAAGAAATGGGATTCCCGGACGTCTCCGACCCCCCATCCCAGGAGAGCCCCGGACGCGGCTGGCAGATCCCGACCGCCATCGCGGTCGTTGCCGGAGTGCTTGTGGGCGGATCGCTGTTCCTGTTTACCGGCGGGAACGACTCACAGAGCACAGCCGGGGTCACCACCCTGCCGCCGACCACCACAGCTACAACTGACCCCGGCCTGTTGGACGATCCTGAACCCCTCGACCAACCAGAGCCCGGTGCGTCCTCTGGTGATCCAGTGGGTGGCTCGGATCAGCCCAACGCGTCTCAGATCGCCGACGTTCGGAGCGGCGTTTGGGAGGAGGAGCGGTTCGTCAGAGTGGAGCTGACCCGTCCCTCGGCGAACCCAAACCAGCAGTTCAACCTGGAGTTCCGCTCGAACGAGGGCGACGACATGTTCGCGAGTTTCAGGCCGGCGGAAGGGTTCACCTCCAGTTTCTGCGTCGGCCAGACACCGAGTTGCCCGGACGGCTTCTTCCCGATCGTTGGGGAGCTGGTCGGAGCCGGCGACGTAGTCGTCTTCAGATTTGCCGTCGATGCGTTCGACAACTCCTCCGGGATCACGATTCGGACCTTCATCGAAACGGGGCCCGACGACGACCCTCTGGTTGATACCTTCGGGAGTGATGTAGCCCTCAGCGACGATTCGTTCGATCCCGGCGAATAGCTGCTCCAGGCATCCCGGCGACTACTCCGAGTACGCTGGCGGGCGCCTCGATGGTGTGGGGGCCCGATGAGCCAAAAAGTCTGGCAGGAACGAACCACCGACTTTCACCGCGCCACGCTCTGGTTCTTGCCGGCATTGGCGGTCCTGATCGCGCTCGCTCTCGGCAGTCTTCTCAGTGAATTCGACCTCGAAGGCGACTCCTTCCTCGCCGACTTCGTGTTCCGAGGTGGTGTCGGAGAGGCCCGGGAACTTCTCACCGTCATAGCGGGGACCATGATCACCGTGACCGGCCTGGTGTTTGTTCTAACGGTCGTCGCCCTGCAAATCGCCTCCACCCAGTTCTCACCGCGACTGCTGCGCACCTTCATGCGTGATCGGGGCACTCAAGTTGTGCTCAGCACGTTCGTGGCGACCTTCGCCTACAGCCTGGCGGGCCTCCACAACGTCGGGAGAATCACATCTAGCGGTGAGGCCTTCCTCCCACGCCTTGCCGTGAGCGGGGCTCTGGTACTGGCTTTCGCCAGCGTGGGCATGCTCGTTTTCTACATCCAGCACATCTCCAATTCCATTCGCATCGACACGATCATGCATCGAGTCGAGGATCGCACCCTGGCGGCATTGAATGAGTTACACCCGCTAAATCTGGACCGCTCAACCCCAGCTGCGGCGGGTTCCGACCCACCCCTCGATGCATTGATCCTCCTCGCCGCCCGATCCGGCTACGTGCAGGATTACTACACCGAGGTATTACGACAACGCACCGTTGCCCACAACGCCGCCATTGCACTCGACCACCCCATCGGGCACCACGTGGTTCAAGGCAGGCCGGTGGCCCGGGTCTGGAGTCTCGACGAGTCGGCTCCGCTCAAGACCGATGCCTGGGCCAAAGTCGGCATCGTGATCAAGAGCGAGCGCGTGATCGAGCGTGATGTCGCCTTCGGCATTCGTCAGCTCGTCGACATCGCCATCAAGGCGATAGGCCCCTCCATCAACGACCCGTACACGGCTACCCAGGCCGTCCAGCACCTGTCGGTGATCCTGGTTGCGCTCACCAGGCGAGACCTGAATGACCAGGTGCTAACCGACGCCGACGGAACCGCCCGCGTCGTGATACCGATCTCTAGCTTCGACAACTACCTCGAACTCGTCTGCAGCCACGTTCGCCAGGAGGCCGCCGGACGGCCCCGGGTCATGGTCGCCCTGCTCCGTTTGCTGGAAGATGTGGCAGCCACCACCGACAACCTGGTCCACCAGCGGGCCATTTCCCGTCAGATTGAGCTGGTCCTGACCGATGCACGCCGGGAAATCGCCCAGGAGGCCGATCTAGAGGAACTGCGACGCGTTGCCGCCAAGGCTCAGGCCGCCGGCGACGGATCCGCCTGAACCTTGAGCCTGCGACTTGACGGGGTGGTGGCGTCATGGTCCCGCCATCGAAGCGGTAACGGTCGCCAGGATGGCGATCCGCCAACCAACAAAACGGTGAGCTGCGGGGACCGACTCACTCGACTGTGTCATGGTGGTCCTCAGGAATCGTCCCCGGTTGCCAGCGTACGGGACAACCCTAAGGCAAGCTTGCGGCCCCCCGGTGCGGGGTGATCATCGGAATCTGTCGCGAAGGAGGTTGACTTCGCTGCTCGCGCCGAATCGCGTTCACTACCGGACCGTGACGTCCGAATCGCCCAGGGGGATCGAACCGTCCTGACCGTGGAGGTCGCGGTGCACCGCGAGTAGCTCCTCCCAGTGGGGCCGCGCCTGGCGGTCTTGGACCTCAACCGCCACTAGATGTCGTGTCGTTGGGCCACTCGCCCGATCAAAGGCCGCGGCTGCCTGGATAGCTTCGGCCGCTTCGGTATCGATGCGTTTGTGCTGCAAGATGTGGTCCTGCCAGGAGTTGAGCACCATCACCTCGGTCATCCGATGTGGGTCCTCAGCATTGCGATAGAGCCGCCACCGATACGCTCCCGTGCTGAGTCTGACCAGGCGGAGGCGGTTCATCGCCTCGAGGAATTCTTCGAGTTCGGAGTGGCGGATAACCCATGTGCTGACAACCATCACCGGTCCCCCGATCATGTCGAATCCGTGTGGCTCGAGATTCCAATCGGCTGGCGGCTCAGTGGCCACGACTTCACCGAGCCCGGGGACACCGGCTCGAACGGTGACCAGTCCGATGACGATGGTTGCGAGTGACAGCACGGCGACTGCTTCAGGAGCACCGAGCACGTCCCCGATGGCCCCGCCAACGATCGATCCGACCGGCAGGATTCCCACGAAAGCCAGCGTGTAGAGCGACATGGCGCGGCCACGGATCCATTCCGGTGCCAGCAGCTGGACGGTGGCGTTGAGGGTCGACAGGGTCCACACCCAGAAGATCCCTGCCACAAACATTGACAGGGCGGTGAGCGCCGCTGTCCGGGAGAGTCCGACTCCTGATCCGGCGATCCCGAAGCCGACAATCGACAGTGGCACCATGAGACGGCCCAACCGCTGCTGGGCCGTCTGGCGGGTGAAGGCGGCGGCGAGTGCCCCGAGACCCATCGCACCGAGGAGCAACCCGAACATGGCGGCGCCACCCTCGAGACCCTCCTCAGTCACGTTGGGGAGGAGCGATTGGACCACTGCCGATGTCAACGCGAACCCGGCCGCCACCGCCAGCAGCCGGCGAAACGGGGGAGTGAACCGGGCGAAGCGCAGTCCAAGTGCAATAGCGTTGCGCATCGAGTCAGGGGGGTCGGACCGATTCCCTTCCTCCCGCCACGACAGGATCACGGCAATAACTCCGACGTAGGAGATGCCGTTGATGAAGAAGGCGAGGTCGGGTCCGGCAGTGGCAACGATCAGTCCGCCCAAGGCTGGGCCGACCGCCCGGGCGACGTTGAACGACACCGAGTTGAGTGCCACTGCACTGGCGACGAGTCCTCGGGGAACCAGGTCCGGAACCATCGCCTGCCACGCCGGAAGGTTGAGCGCCAGGCCGGTGCCGAGCATGAGGCCAAGCGTGAGGAGCAGGCCTGGCGTGACAGCATCGAGAAAGGCGAGGAGTGCCATCCCCAGAGCAGCCGACCCCATCAGCCCTTGTGAAACCAGCAGGATGCGGCGCCGATCGACCATGTCGGCAAGCGCCCCGGCCGGCAGGGCCAGAAACAGCAACGGCAGGGTGGCCGAGGCAGCCATCAACCCCACCCAGAGCGACGAGTGGGTGAGCTCGAGCATGAGCCAGCTGGCGGCCACCGCCTGCAGAAACGACCCTACGTTCGAGACGACCGAGGCCATCCATAACGACCGAAACCGAGCATGGCGAAGTGGCTCAACAGAGGATGACATGGGCTCGTCAGCCTACGGCCCGCCGGAGAAGAAGCCGGGCCCCCACTCACGGCGGCGAGCTGGTGGTGGGGGCCGTACGGCTAGGGCGGCCCGACGGCGTCGGCCTGATAGAACGCCGGTGGGTACCGGACCCGACCCCGGAATTTCGGGTCGTAGTTCGAGAGCAGCTTCACCATGAAGGCCTCGTCCGGGATCTGAGGTGAGGGTGAAAGGATGCCATGACGGGAGGCCCGTTCGAAGCCGAACCGGGGGTAGTAGGCGGGTATCCCTTCCACCAAAACCAGCGGCTCTCCCCGGCGTTCCGCCAGCTCCAATCCATGCCTGGTCAGGGCGCTGCCGATTCCTTGTCCCTGGCGTGCGGGCAGCACGGCCAGCGGCGCCAGGTCGAGTATCGGCAGATCCCCCTCCCCGGTCTCAAGGGCCATGTAGCTGAACATCACATGACCCACCACCTCATCGTTGTCCAGCGCCACCAGGGAGAGCTCAGGCACGAACAGGTCGGTGCGGCGGATCAGGTCGATGAGCTCGGCCTCGTTCTGCTCGTTGAACGCGGCCACGTTGACAGCGGCTATTCCCGGAAAGTCGGCTTCGGTCTCAGCCCGGATGATCACGTCGCGAGGCTAATCTGCCGGGCCCGAGCCCCCTTCACCGGTCGGATAGGCTTCGTGAATGGAGCATCGCAGCCTCGGCAACTCAGGGTTCAACGTCAGCGTTTTCGGCCTCGGAACCATGACGTTCGGAGCTGAAGCTGACAAAACCACCTCTCACGCCATCCTCGACCACTACGTCGACGCCGGAGGCACCCTCGTCGACACCGCCGACGTGTATACCCGTGGAGCCTCCGAGGAGATCATCGGCAGCTGGTTGGCAGCCCGGGGAGGAGCCGACGGGCTAACGATCGCCACCAAAGCCCGCTTTCCCATGAGCGACGATCCGGCCGACCGGGGCGCCGGTCGTGCCCACTTGTTGAGAGCGGTGGATGCCAGCCTTTCCCGACTGGGGCTCGAGGTCATCGACCTGTACCAGGTCCACGCCTGGGACCCGGCTACGCCCCTGGAGGAAACCCTCCAGACCCTCACCGAACTCGTAGAGGCCGGCAAGATTCGCCATGCCGGCGTATCCAACTTCACGGCCTGGCAACTGCAGCGAGCCGTCCTCACCGCGCAGTATGAAGGCTGGGCTCCGATCGTTTCTCTCCAGCCCAAGTACAGCCTGCTCAGCCGGGACATCGAGCTGGAGCTGCTGCCACTGTGCCTGGAACAGAAACTCGGCCTGCTTCCGTGGTCGCCATTGGCCGGCGGCTGGCTGACCGGCAAGTACACGCCGCAGGAGCGCCCGACCGGTGCGACCCGACTGGGAGAGAACCCGTCTCGCGGCATTGAGGCCTACGACCTGCGCAACACCGATCGCACCTGGGCCATCCTCGAGGTAGTGCGGGCGGTGGCTTCGGCCCGCGACACAACCATGAGCCAGGTCGCCCTCAACTGGGTGAGAGGCCGTCCGGGGGTGACCTCCGTGCTGTTGGGGGTTCGCTCCGTCGAGCAACTCTCCGACAACCTGGCCGCCCTCAGCTGGGAACTCACCGACAATGAGGTCAGCGTCCTCAACGAGGTCAGTGCCCCCGGCATACCCATCTATCCACACGGCTTCATGGAGGCCTACGCCGGGATGGACATTTGGGAGGACCTCATGACCCGGGTGGAGCCGCCCGCCATCGGCCGATAGGGAACCTCGGCCCTAACGCCCATTCCCGGGGTAACCAACACTGGGAAGCGGACATAGATCAATTGAAGGCGGGAGCTAAGCGCCGTGATCGAGTCCGTAGAGGAAGCCACATTCGTTCGGCTCTTTGAGACGAATCACCGCGCGGTCCTCGCCTACTTCTTGCGGCGCCTACCCCGGGATGAGGCATACGACGCCACCGCCGATGTATTTGTGGTGGCCTGGCGCCGTCGTACCAACGTCCCCGATGGGGAGGAAGCCCTTCGCTGGCTGTACGGGGTCTCGCGCCATGTTCTGGCCAATCATCTTCGGACCAACCGCCGCTCTGATCGCCTCCTATCGAAGCTCACCCGCTTTCGTGCAGCCGAGCCCGGGCTGCCGGAGACGGTCACAATCCAGCAGGTCGACGACCGGGCGATGGTCAATGCGTTGTCGACCCTTCGGCCCCAAGATCAAGAGTTGCTGCGCCTCGCCTACTGGGAGGAAATGCCCCACGCCGCCATCGGCGACATCGTCGGGTGCTCACGCAAGACAGCCGATGTCCGCATCCATCGCGCCCTCCGCCGCCTCCGGCAAGCTTTCGAGCAGGCCGGACATAGACCAGATGAGAGGTCAATTGGAGGGACCGTCTCGCCAAAGGAGCAGAAGTCATGGTGAAGGGCCGGAAGATCGAGGAACGCCTGATCCGGGCCAACCCGGTGTCCCGCCCCGAGCACCTGCACGAAGACCCGGCCGAGTCGGCAGCCCTCCTTGCCCTCATCCTCGAAAGGAGGGATGAGATGACAACTACTAAAAAGCCGGCCACAAAGCCCGGGCGCACGCCTCGATGGCGGCCTGCGCTGGTGGCGTCGGCGACGGCGTTTCTGGTGCTGATGGTGATCGGAGTGGCGGCCCTGATCGGTTTCACGGGAGGTGAGTCGGATTCTGCCGGCACGCCGCTACCACGCACGGCCGGATTATTGGAGGGCAGCTGGGAGCACATGACTTCGCCGGCGCCGTTCGACTGGGATGGTGTGGTTGAAACCCGTCTCGGGTTGTTCGCCACCAGCTCGAACGACGGAATCATCATGTCGGAGGACGGCAGCGCGTGGAGGCTGGCACTGGCACTCCCGCGAGGTGAACTGATCGAAGGGTCCGACTCGCCGGGCGGGGGTGGCGACGACACGACCACGACAACCGCGCCGCCCGGCTACACCACCCAGTCCCATGTCGGATCGGTTGTTGAGTTCGACAACGCGGTCTATGCCTTCGCAGTCATAGCTGAAGATGTGGACACGCCGGCGATGACGACTCGACGGATTGCATACCGGTCCACTGATGGCGCCGAATGGGTTGGGACCACCTACTCCACTGAGTCCGATGCCGAACTTGTCGTGGCCGGCGAGAATGAGATGCTGGTGGTGTCTGGACTCAACGAGGGCCGCCAACAGACGATCCTGCGAAGCGAGGACGGCGTCAACTGGATCCGGCACGAGCCGGGCCTCAACATCGAGAGCATCGGCTTCGTCGGCGATCGCTACCTGGCCGTGACGGTCAATGAAGACGCCGACGGGTATGAGTGGGGCAAGCGAAGCATGATCGAATCCGTCGACGGCATCGAGTGGCAACCCATTCCCGGATCTGATCTGCCGTACAACGCCTTCCCGAATGATCCGACACTCTTTGAGGGCCGGATCTACATGGGCGGCCTGGTTTTCGGAGAGGACACCTGGCAACACGGCACGGTTTTCGTCTCCGACGATGGGTCGGCTTGGAGCCAGGCGGTGGTTCCCGACATACCGGAGCTGCGGTTTGTGACCCGGCTGATTCCAACCGAGCACGGACTGCTGGCGCTCGGCAGTGCCTTGTGGTCTGAGGATCCGGAGATGGTCGACCGCATGGTGCCGATGACCACAACAGACGGCACGACCTTCGTCGAGGTCCCGCATGCAGCCGGCCTCTTCGACGGCGCCCCCGAAGGGCACGGCCACACCATGGGCGACCAGGTGGTGGTATCCGCTCTGGACCATGAGACCAGGACCTTCCACCAGTGGGTCTGGACTCCCGCCGATTGAGCGGGGTACTAATGCAGAAAGGGGGCCCGCACTGCGGGCCCCCTTTCTCGCGTGGAACGAGGTTCCCGATGTCGCGACCGGGTAGCTTCACGGCATGACTCAACGCCCTGCTGCCCAGATACTCCTCATCGCAGTTGAGGAGACCGGAAGAGTGCTGAGCGAGGGCCGGGCCTCGGACCAGGACCGCATCACAGCTTGCGATCCCTGGACGGTCCGCGATGTCCTGGCCCATTGCTCGGGATCGATGTTGAGAACAATCGAAGGCCGCACCCATCGGTTCACCCCCGAGGACAACGAAGTCGACGTACAGGACAGGCGATCCTGGCCGTTCAACCGCGTACGAGACGAGCTGCAGTCAACTGCGGCGCTGACGGCGGCTCGCATCGACGAAGCCGGCGGACCGCTCGACGGTCTCGGCCTGGGAGTGTGGGTCCACTGTGGAGACATCCGGGATGCCATGGGGATCGATGATCCATACAGCGGACCGGGGATCGACCTGGGGCTCAAGTTGCTGGCCGAGCGCAGCCGCCGCCTCGTCTTCCGACCGACAGTTACGGTGGCGGGTCGAAACCTCGAGTTCGGCAACGGCGAGCCCAAGGGCACTCTGAGCGCCGACCCCGAGACTCTGGTGAGGCTGACCGGCGGGCGCAGTCCCGACCCGAGCCGGTTCCGACTCGAAGCGGTGGAGCCAGCCGAGCTCGTTCTGTTCGGCTAGCCGGCCGCGATCAGAGCAATGCCTAAGGCGGCCAGGCCAAGGCCGAGCAGCTGCGATCTGGACAGCCGCTCGTCGAGTACCACCCGGGCCAGGAGCACTGTGCTGGCCGGATAGAGGGCGGCGATGACCGCCACCAGGGTCAGCAACCCGCGCCGCTCAGCCATCAGGAACAACAGGTTGGCCGTGGTATCCAGCACTCCGGCCCCAGCTATTACCCAGCCAACGCCGGGACCGGGCCGCAAAGTGGCTCGGGCGACGGTGGCCATCACGACCAGCGCCGATATCGAAGCGGCTCGCGCAAAGGTCAACGTCCACAGCTCGGCCGACTCGGACTGAGCAATCAGGATGAAGAAGACCCCGAAGCCCACTCCAGCTCCGATGCCCTCCTTCATCCCCGGGCCGTTCAATCCGCGATTGGAGGCGGCACCGCTCACCAGGGCGATGGCGGCCAGGGCAATCGGCACACCAACGAAGGCGAGGAGCCCCGGGCGCTCACCGGTTATCAATCCCCAGCCGACTGGGACCAGCGCGCCCATCACCGCGCTGAGGGGGGCCACCAGACTCATCGTTCCGATCGAGAGACCCCGGTACAGAAGCACCAGGCCGGCCGAGCCCGCCACACCGGCTCCGGCCGCCCAGCCGATGTCGCCCGCGTCAAGAGCGGGCCGGCCCACGGCCAACGCCACCAGCACGATGCTCAAACCGACCGCCTGGGAAAGAACCACCACCGAGAACACCCGGCCGGACCTCCGGGTGGCCAGTCCCCCGAGAAAGTCGGCTGCCCCGAACGACAACGCAGAAAGGGAGGCCAGGAAGATACTCATCGGTCCGGAGACCCTACTTAGCCAGAGCCGCCCTGTGCTCCGCTACCTGGGCCGCCAGACCCGGGAAGTCCGTATCGATTTCATACCGGTAACCGTCCCAGTAACCATCGACCTCCGGTCGAAAGCGCCGGGGGGATGCCATCTCACCGCTCAGGACAAACCGTTTCAGTTCTCGCTCGATCGACCGCGCCTCGGCGACCGCCCGCTGCGGCGGCACACCCGCTAGCACTCGCATGCTCATGCGTTGGTCCCGCCGGACCAGTGGCGTGTAGGGGTACTCCCACACCAGGTGGCTACCACTGAGGGCGACCGGAACCACCCAGGCATCGAGCAATTCCGCCAGCCTGAAAGCCTCCGGCCAGAAGGCGGTCTCGACCCCCAGGATCGAGCCCTGCGCAAACATGACCACCGCCTCGCCGCCATCGAGAGCGGCGCCCCCATCGCGGATCAGACGCCGGTAGGACGATCGCGGCGCGGCCTCTTCGACAAGCAGCTGACCCGTAGTGGACAGATATCGACCCAACGTGGGCCATTCGGCCAGCTCATCGCGAGCCACAAAGCGAAGGTCGAGGCCGAGCCGGAGCAAGGCCAGCGCGTCGGCGAAGCCTTCGTGCAGTGCCACCACTATCGACCGACGGCCGGGAACAACATTCTCAAGCCCGGCGATGTCCCACCGGATCCTGAGATAGTCGGAGACGTCGGCGGCCCAGGAGCGCTCCAGCTCATGCAGGGCGTGCCGGGGTCCGGAGCCGGCGGCCCGGCAAATCCGGCGGGCTCTGGGACCGAAGTACCAGGCCGCTGCTCCACTCAGCCGGAGAGCGTCAAGACGGGTGTTCGAGCCCATCCGACCGCCCGGCAGCCGGTAGACACGTTCGGGGCCGTAACTCTGAGCGCTGGTGATCACACCGGGACAACCGATCGGAGGCATCGGACCTTCCCGGTCGTGGCGGGTGGTAGAAAGCCACCATGATCGTCAAGGCCGTTGAGACCATTCAGGAAGAGCTGCAAGCGCACGCCGTGCCCGAGACCAGAGAGTGGTGGGAGTCCTACCTGAAGGGAGCCATCCAATTCCGCGGCGTAAAGATGGCCGGGATACGACGGGTGGTTCACGAATGGCATGACGCCGAAGGGCACCAGTGGAAACCGACCCGGCTGCGAGACCTATCGGTCTCACTGATTCAGCAAGAACCGGCGGAGGACAAGTTGGCCGGGATCCTCCTGATTCAAGAAATTCTGCTCCCCGCCGGTGTGATCCCGTGGCGCACGGAGGTGAAACGCTGGGCTCGCCTCTTCGATGACGGGTTCATCTCCGACTGGAATACCTGCGACTGGTTCTGCATCCGGGTGCTCGGCCCACTGGCGGCAGCCGAAGGCGAGGACTGCGCCCGGGCGATTGCCGCCTGGCGACGGGCCCGCAACCTGTGGCGCCGGAGGGCGGCCGGAGTCGGCTTCGTGACGTTGGCTCCGAAAGGCGAAGCCAACTTCCCCGGCTTCACGGCGATGGTGCTCGAGGTATGCGACAGCACCGCCCGGCATCCAGAGCGCTTCGCCCAGACCGGCACCGGCTGGGTGCTCCGCGAACTGTCTGACGCCGAACCGAGCCGTGTGGCCGGGTTCGTTGCCGAACATCTGGACCAGATGTCACGCGAGGCAGTCCGCATGTCGGTGGCTCGCCTGGCCGACGCCGATCGCAGCCGTCTGCTTTCTGCCCACGGAGCCGACCCGAACAGCCGCCGCCGTCGTCGCTAGGCGAAGGTGACCTCCACCAGCGGGCTATCGGTCAACCACCGCTCGATCTTGTCGAGATGGCCGATCCCCGGCAGAACCACCTCGAGCACTTCCCGCTTCTCATCGACCGAGACCACCGGCCGGGCCGTAGCGGCCAGGTCGGCCTTCACCGAATCCTTGAGATGGAAAGTGAAGGCCGGGTCGGCCAGGAGGTTGGCGTACCAGTCCCGCCTCCCCGGCATGCCGGTTATGAAGATGCGGTCGTCCAGGTTGTGGAACCAGATCTCCAGACGCCGAGGCCGGCCAGACCGGCGGCCGGTAGTGGTGATGTCGATGGTGCGGTCGGATTCGAGGGCGGCAGTAATTTCGTTGGTCATGGCCGAGACAACATCGCCCGCCGCTCGGGCATTCCGAGCAGCCGACGCTACGAGAAGCTGAAGGTCCCGACCAACTCGTCGGCGTCGACGTCAATCTGGACGGTGTGGGAAGGTCTCGGAGGAAAGCGCCGATCACTTCCCGCCTGTCCAGAAAGGTCAACCTTTCGTCGCGTTGCCCCATGCAGACAGAATGGGCTCACGGGCAAGGTGAGGACTGCCGATCTTCCGAGGACGACTGCAAGCGCTCAGGTCATGGTGCTGGTCACCACCGGGGTGATATCGACGGTCTACACCTTCTACCTGGAGGTGAAGCCCAGCGCCAGAAACGACCAGTTCCTGGATTGGCTGAAGAACGAGAGAACGGCCGAGTGGGATGCAATGACGCGCGCAG
>Ga0255049_10001386_pt1 | contig 13352 bp, 7 predicted proteins | sample JV7_2_3_MG_FD_183615 | JGI IMG/M metagenome (GOLD analysis project Ga0255049, IMG submission 183615) | Seawater microbial communities from Jervis Inlet, British Columbia, Canada - JV7_2_3 | ecosystem: Environmental > Aquatic > Marine > Inlet | place: Canada: British Columbia | collected 2016-10-06
GATCAACGCTGGGTCAGACGTCATCAAGACCTGGGTGGGCCTGTCCGAGGAGGACTACCGCGCCGTGGTCGAGGAAGCACACAAGGCCGGCGTCAAAGTCCATGCACACTTATATAACCCCGACGCAATTCGCGCCGCGATCAATGCCGGCGTCGACGTGTTTCAACACGTCGGCTCGGCACGTAACCCGCCCTACGAGGATGCACTGGTCTCGGAGATCGCACACAAGAACATACCGATCGTGCAAACCATTTCGCATCGCATCTGGGTGTATCCGGCAACCGTTGCGTTTCCCGAACGCCTTTACGATCCGGTTTACAAGAAGGACATGCCACCTGACATCTATGAGGAGTTCATCGCATCGTTCGAAAACTTCCATCGCCGCTCCTATTTTTACGACATCGGGCAGGAAACGCGTAACGCGCAGAAGTCAGCAAGACAATTCATCGAGGCAGGCGCTTACATGGGCGTCGGTACGGACGCAGCGAGTCCGCTCAACATGCACACCGAAGCGATGTGGCGCGAGATGTCAGCACTCGTCGACAGCGGCATGACGCCGATCCAGGTGATTTCCGCTGCGACCAAGACCAACGCCGAGATCCTCGATCAGTTCGATGAACTCGGCACCATCGAACCCGGCAAGCTCGCCGACATCATCGTGATCGACGGCAATCCGCTGGCCAATATCGATGCACTCGAGCACGTGGACATTGTCGTGAAGGACGGCGGCGTCTGGTACGCCGAGTCAGCCGCATACGGGCCGGTGACCGAGGTTGGTCACGCGTTCTGACGCTGCCAGGTCTTACTGCTCGCATTACCACTGGCCAAACCGCATTTCGAACAGGACTCCGACACCGAAGTTACTTTTCCGCACTTCAATGGGCAGTTCCCTCGGCCAGGAGACGCCGCTCGATAGCTGAATGAAGAACCATTCTCTGTAAATGCGCTGCCGGTAGCGTAGCTCGAAGCCGTAGTTTTGTACCTCTACAGCAGCATCCGACTCGCCATAGGCAAATAAGCCGTAAGAGAGGGCCTTGGTATCGGAGAGGCCCTGGTAAGCGAGAAGGTCGCTACGCCAGCCAAGTCCTTCGATTTCGTCCTCGACTGCAAAGTTATTTGCCCAGCGCACCAGGAAAGTCGGGCTGAAAGTGTGGCCAAGATCCGTATGCAGCGTGGCTCCCGTCCCACGCTGGCTTTGCCAGAATACTCGCGGCCGGATGCTCAGCAACGTGGTATCTCTGAATATCCTGTTCCAGCGGTACGTTAGTCTGACGTATGGTTCGAGCGGCGTTGCTACCTTGACACCGACACCGAGATCGAAGCCACGCTTCAGGTCGCCCGAACGGCTGAAGCCTAACCCTATCAGCCAGTCGTCGTCCCGGTCAGAATCAAAGCTCCCGGGCAGCCCGTCTGTGAACGGCTCCTCCGTTCCGTCGATGAGATCGTCGGTGTCGCCGCGTCCCACAACCAAGCGTGCACGTTGCTGCATTGCCGGTAGCGCGTACCTGGCTCGCAGATTGACACGGCCGCTGAATTGGTCACGCTGATCCCAATAGCCGCTGGCCGTCAGCCTGCCTCTACTAACGTGGTCTGCGTCATTGAGCGGCGTCTCGCCGAAGAAGCCGTCGAACCAACGGGTGCTGCCATTAACGACTCCGAAGACCGTGCTTTGCGCGCGATCGAGCAGGGCCCCGTCCGTAGCTGAGTCGTCAGCACAGTCGGCTTGAGCGGCCCGCTCCCCGGTAACCTCCGACGGCGCACATTGATCGGCGGTCACCTGTCGTGTTGCGTCAGTTTCATCCGGGATAGTGTCAGGTTCAGGCTCTGTCGAATCGTCGGTCGATTCCAACGCAGCATCGACCTGGGCCGGCGACGCGTTATCGACATCTGCCTCGACAGGCTTCGTACTGACACATCCAGACAGCATGACCACCGTACCGAGCAGCACGAAAGAAAAATTGCACCTCAATCGAGGCAACCAGTTAGTGGAGTTTCTCGCCAAGCCGCGCTCACCGCGAATGCCGCCATTCGTCAGATCTATGTAAGAAGAGTTACAACCATAGGCAGGTATCGTGACTTCATTTCAATGGCGACTCAAGTAAGCGGCGGCCGTCTATCGTGCCACTCGGTGGCCTGCTCGTACGCATGCGCCAGTGCGAGTACGGATATCTCACCGAGTCGCGGACCGCTGATCTGGATTCCGATCGGTAGTCCGGAGCGACTGAAACCGCAGGGGACCGAGATCGTTGGTATGCCATAGATATTGAATGCGAAGGTATTGCGCAACGCCGGCTCCCCGCCGGAGGATTGCGCAGGATTAATTGCGTGGGCAATTGGTTCGGGTAATCCCGGCGTAGTCGGCGTTACCAGCAGGTCCACATCCTCGAACGCGGTAGCGATCGTGTTTCTTGAAATCAGGAGTTCGCGGTAGGTATTAACGTAGTCTGCCGTCGAAAATTCCGCTGCCGCATCGATACGAGCCAGGGTTACGGGATCGTACAAGCTGCGCTTGGCGGGGTCGGAGAGAAATTGTTTGTGATAGCCGGTGGATTCCGCCAGCAAAACCGGGAAGTTTGGGTGTGGGGGCAGGGTTATCTCGCGAGCATCGGAAGTTAGCTTCCGCAAAACCACCAGGGCCGCATCGATGGCATCTTCGACATCGGTATCGAGCCGGTCGTAGTAAGGCGATTGCGGCATGCCCAGCCTGAGCGAGGCGGTGCTTTGTTGCAATGCGCTTGCATATGCCGGCAGTTCAGCGTTGACGCTCATCGGATCCAGCGCATCGTAGCCCGCGATCGCCTGCAACATGAGTGCGGCGTCGCCGACGGTGCGCGTCATTGGCCCGACGTGATCGAGAGTTTCGCAGAGAGGCACGATGCCGCGAATGCTCGCCAGTCCGTGTGTTGCTTTCAGCCCGACGATTCCACAATACGCGGACGGCAAGCGGATCGACGCGAGCGTATCCGTGCCGAGGGCGGCACAACACATATGCGCCGCCACGGCTGCACCCGAACCGCCGGAGGATCCGCCCGGTATATGTTCGAGATTCCATGGATTGTGAACAGGCTCGAAGTGCGTGATTGCGGACGTGCCACCGTACGCGAACTCGTGCAGATTGAGCTTACCGAGCAACACCGCGCCGGCCTTAGTCAGGCGCCGATAGACCTCCGCGTCCTCCGTCGGCACGCGATCCGCGAGCACCGCGCTCGCCGCTGTCGTGCGGATACCCGCGGTGTCCATATTGTCCTTGAGCGCGATCGGAATACCATGCAGCGGGCCGCGCCAGTGGCCGGCGTCGAGTTCGGCCTCCAGTTGCCGTGCCTGCTGCAGCGCAAGCTCGCCGGTTACCGTTATGTATGCGTTCACGCCCGGCTCGAGTCGGTCGATGCGTGCCAGGTAGGCACGTACCAGCTCCACCGGCGATATCATCCGCACGCGGATCAGCGTCGAGGCCTCTGCGATCGTGAGCTCGGTCAGATCGGACGTAGCGGCATACGCCCGCGTAGCCGCCAATAAGGCTGCCCCGGACAGCCCGCCTATAAATGTTCGTCGTGTGATCATGCGGTCCCCCATTTGCCAGGTTCGCTGCCCAGCTTGATTGACGAGCTTGGGCATATCAGGACACCCGTCATTCTTTTTATTCTGTTTTTTCCCGCAATATCTTCAAGTCGGAATTTGTTGGTGTTTTCAATTGACTCACCATTCCCCGTAAGTCGATGCATGATTCATCTTGCCGGGACGGCGAGGCCGGAAATTCCCGTTGGATGCATTGCCTGCGTTGATGCGCGCCAGATGCGCTGACGAATTGATACTGTGCGGCCGCATGCCTGTCAGCCCCAACTGATTCAAGACACCAAACTGACGCTTTTGCACTTTAAAGGGTCGCCGATTGCCAATTCCGGGTCGGTGTACGGGTCGATAGTAGAAGTATGAGTCGTTGTAATAAGGATAATCGTAAACGACAGTTTGCAGACGCTGCTCTTCTCGCTCGAGCCGTTGCTTTCGTCGCTCCTCCTGTTTTTCATTTAACGCTGCCCAACGCGCATTAATACGCTCTGCCTGCCCAAGAACCGAGTTTTGATCTTCGCCCGGATCATAACCTGGAGGATTGGCATTACTGACGGTCAGTTTTGCAACTTCCACGTTACTATTTTCAGGCGCCCAGTCGCTGAAGTTCAGAACACCGTCCTCGTCTACCCAGTGAAAGATTTCGCCGCCAATGGCGGCATCTCCAATAATGAGAGAAATCAGACAAATGGTGGCAAACACATGTTTTGTATAGCGGCGCATCGACATTCCCCCACCGCGAATAGTATATCTTAAGTTCGACTGTCAGATTTAGCTGCAAGTTCCCACGAAAATCAAGCCGCTGATTTCAGGACACCCATCATTCTCGTAATTCTTTGGGTGTCGTGAACTGCTCCGTACTCCTGTCCCTGACACGCCCCAATTGCCAATTCAGCTGAAATTCGGTGGGCGTTTTTCTGCAATCCCAAATGCCTTTTCAAGCGCGATACCAATACTGCAGACACGGCCATCTTCATAAAGCGGTCCCCAAATTGACAACGATACTGGCACTTCGTACATATTTTCGGAAGGCGGGCCGTCGAAATCGAGATCGCCGCCGATACTGTCGCGACGGGTTTTGGACTTAATGAAACCGCCACGGATTGTGATCGCGGGATGACCTGTATAGTTTGTTATGAGCGACATCGGGGTTACGTTTGATGGCCCAATGATGGCATCCACGCCTTCAAATTCTTCGTGCATCACTTCCATGACCTGTCGCCGAAAACGATTCATCTGAAGCAAATCCACAGCGGATACAAATCTGGCGAGTCTAAAAGTGTTAGGCCAGTTTTCGGACTCCTGCAGGCGTAGCAAATCGTCTTGCCCACTAAGTGTTAGCTGCTCCATGGCAGCAGCAGACTCTACCAGCAACACCGGCAGCATAGCGCCATAGGGCCAATCCGGCAGCGATATTTCGACAAGTTGCATCCCTGCTTTTTCGATTGTATCCAGCATCTGTTTGCCTTGATCGCCGATCGCTTCATCGTCAAACCACCGTGGAATATAGCCGAGCCGCGAACCCTTTGGGTCCGCGGTACCGTCAAAGGTGAAGGGGACTTTCGTGCTGCCAGCGTCCTTAGGATCATATCCGCCAATGGAATTAAGCACCAAAGCGCTGTCTTCAACGGTGCGACACATCGGGCCGATTTTATCGAGTGACCAGCACAAGGCCATCGAACCGTGTCGCGATACTCGACCGAAAGTTGGGCGTAAGCCGGTAACGCCATTGCGTGCCGAGGGCGAGGAAATTGAGCCCAACGTCTCGGTACCAATGGCGAAGGCCGATAGTGCCGAAGCCACCGATGATCCTGACCCGGCACTCGATCCACTGGACCCTTCCTCAGTGTTCCAGGGATTGCGTGTGCGGCCGCCCCACCAAAGATCGTCATAGGCGAGTGCTCCCAGGGTCGTTTTTCCCAGCAACACGGCGCCAGCTTCGCGTAGTTTTCTCACGACCGTGGCATCCGTCTCCGGAATCCGCCCCTTAAACGGCGTCGCGCCCCATGTTGTCGGAATGCCTTTGGTGTCGCATAAATCTTTCAGGCCGTAAGGGATACCATGCAGTGGACCTTTGTAAATGCCCGACGCAATTTCCTGGTCAGCAGCATGCGCCTGGGCGAATGCTTGCTCTCCTGTCACAGTAACGAAGGCGTGAAGCTGCCCGTCATAATGGTCGATCCGTGCAAGATAGATCTCGGTAAGGCGGCGGCTTGTGATTTGCCCACTGCCGATCCAGTGTGACAAATGGGCGACCGGCGCATAGGCGATATCGGTGTCGTTGTCGGGTACGGACGGCGTATTCCCGGGTGATCTGCGAAACTCGGCATTTTGGGGAACTTTTGTCTGCGGCAAGCGCGGGCTAAACATGGTTGCCGGCGCCGGACCATCATTCGGTATTTCGAGGGCCCGGATTTGTTTTGCGGCCTCCACCTGATCATTAACGGAAGTTAACATCAGACTCCGTTCCGATGCCGTAAACTCGAGGCCGTGAAGCTTTTCAGCTTCTGCAAAAGTCTGCTCGGTAACGCCAGCAGGCGCACCGCCGCCACTCAGCAGGTTGTCTTCCGCCGGTACCTGTTGCTGCGCAACTGATGCTCGCGTCGCAAGTCCGGCAGTTGCCAGGAAAGCGGAACCGGCTCCGGTGGCTTTCAGAAAATCGCGCCGAGAATTCTTCATCATATTTCCTCCGTACAAATAAATAGCCGTCGAACGAACCTGACCGCGCCGCGCAGCAATAAAAAGCCCGCCCAGGTCTTCCCCGGGCGGGCTTTTGCCTAACTCCACATATCGGCGTTACTAAAACTTCGCGGATATGCCGAACAAGTATCGACGTCCGACCGGATCATCAAAGAAATTGGCGTTGCCGCCTGAGGTTACCGAGGTATCACCAGAATACGCGATTCGAGCGTCACCCGGGAACTCGTCGAACACATTGTTAATGACCAAACGCAAGTCGATCCTGTCAGACAACTCGAACGTTGTCGTAAAGTTATTGATCGTCAGACTACCGTATTTCAACGGAAACGCCTGATCGGGCCCACCCGCATTGTCGGCGTTGCCCTCTCCCAACCAGCGCACCTGCCACAAGAAGCCGAGTCGCTCGCGTTGGTAGCCCAGGTTGAGCTGCCACATGTTCTGCTCAAATCCGCGCTCGCCCGTATTATCCTGAGGTGTAACACCCGTAATCGCGATCCCTTGCAAATTGGTATAGAAGTAGGAACTCGCGATCCAGAATTCACCGGCGACATTGGACATCAACGGTAGATCCGCAGCGTCCGTTCTGTAATCAAGATTAACAACCAGCCCCTCGAAGTCGCGCTCGGCTGCGTTCAGGAAGCCACCACGATAGCTGGCCAACTGGAACGAGTCCGGGTTACGGGTAAGCCGGCCGCACGCTTCAACGGGCGAACTGGAATCGTCATAACAGGCTGCAAAGATGGTATCCAAACTGACGTTTTCGATCGCATCATCAATCTCGATCACCGTCCAGTCAGCCGAAAATCTCAGGCCCGGTATCCGTGGGGGCGTGAGGACCATTCCAACAGTCCAGGAATCGCTGACCTCGTTTTCGAGGGTCGTGCTACCCGACACAACACCAGGCGCCGATGCGTTGACAACGGTGGACATGAAAGTATCCAGTGTCACCGACTGTATGGGCGCAGTCGGCGGAGCCACTGCCTGTGCCGCGTCGAGTTCTGCCTGGCAATTGCTTCGTCGAACCGCGGGATTGATACCAGTATCGACAAACTCTTCATCGCACGGATCGGCGCCACGGTCGGTCGCCGGTGATTCGGGAAGGAAGAATTCAGTAATGGAAGGCGACCGAATGGCCTGAGTGACGTTGCCACGAATCATCAACCCGTCTTCGAACCAGGGCAGATCAAAGCGCAAACGGGCTCCCACTGTCCAGGTATTGTCCGATCCTGCAACACTGTTATCCACGTAACGAATAGCACCGTCCAGCCGCAACGACGCTATGCCAGGGACGTCCCAGCGACTGCCGTTTTCGATGACTGGTATCAGCGCTTCAACGTAGTATTCGTTCGTCTCATACTCGCCCTGCGTAGTGAGGACCGCCTGCTCGAAGAGAGGCTCCTGACCGGTTTCGCTCGCAAGGTCAGAGAAAAATCCAGCCTCTTCCTCACGACGCGTTATACCACCAGCCATCTGCACCGTACCACTCGGCAGATCGAATACATCGCCGCTAGCGGTTAACTCGTAGACCTGCTGACGAATCTTTGTCTTTTGAAAGCGCTCTTGAACCAGGTAGTCACGCACGTCCTGGCTAAAATTGCCGAAACCCATCGGGTTAATGGGCAGACATTTTGCTACATCGTCAATGATGGTCGGCTGCGCCAGTACTGTCCCACCAGGCTGGACTACTCCATCACGAGTTGACCGACAGACAATCTCATTGGTGGCCGGATCGATGACGGCGTCGAGCGCGAGCGGATACCTGGTTGGATTCAAGGTAGTCACTCGAGTATCCGCGTCGGTCTGACCGAAATTGTAAGACAGCTCCCATTCCCAGGACCTGTTCAGCAGTTCAAAGTCACCCTGCAATCCGGTAACGATGCGGAAAACGTTCTGATCGCGAAAATTCGGATTGTCGCCGACAATGTCGCCGTTCTGCCGCGTGAGGAAAAAACCGGGCGTATCTGCGACGCCGTCACGATCCAGGTCCAGAAGATTCGCGTCACCATCAGGTAATCCGTCACCATTCAAATCGCGTGCTTCAAGCTGCGTTCGTAAAGCGTCGGCCACACCCGCAGTCACATACGGATTGGTAAACGGCACCATGATTGCCGACGACGCACCCGGGGAGAAAAATCCACCACCCCAGGGCGGCTGATTTACCCTATCCACCGATTCGGACCGCGCGAACAGAAACTCGGAAAACACCCGGATGTTATCCGTAATGTCGTAATGTCCGATCGCGTTAGTCGACCAACGCTCACTCGGCGTCAGCAGTGTGTTGGTTCGGCCGAGGGCAATGGCGTACGGGTTGTCAAAACCGCCGGGGTCCGTTCCGAAGACGATATTCCACGGCGTCCCAATAATGTCGGGCGTGGCGGAAATGAGAGATTGTCCGTCCACTTCGAAAATCAAACCGTTGCCGTTTGCATCCACGAAACCGTTCGCGCCACCGACCGGGACGTCCCAAAAACCCGGGTTCAATAAAGGTACGCCCGTCAAGGGCACCTGCCAGACCATTTCAGTGTTATCGCCTAATATCTGATTCGGACCGTTCGGGTCGGGATTGTCCTGAAAATTGATGTCTCTCCGGCCGATGCTGCGTTCAGCCGGTAGCACACCATCTTGCCGCGCATACTCGACTGCGACCACCGCGTTGCCGCGCCCGTTGTCAAAATTTCCGCCGATGACGCCGTTGAGCAAATAATTGTTCGCATCCCCCTCATCGGAGATACCGTATTGTGCCTCGAATTCCGCACCTTCAAAGTCTTGTTTGAGAATGATGTTGATCGTGGCCGCGACCGCATCGGCACCATAAATCGGGGCTCCGCCATTAAAAATCGTTTCTACCCTTTCGATGAGTGCCGTCGGAATGATATTGAGGTCGACCTGCTGACCTGAGGTGATTCCAGTGGTGCCGGGCGAATTCTGTGAGACAACCCGCCGCCCGTTTACCAATACCAGCGTACGCTGTGACCCCAAGCTAAAAGCATTGACGAAATTTTGGCCGACCGCCGCACCAGTTCCCTGGCCTACCGGCCCGGAGCCCGGAGGACCGAATGTCGGCACTTCGTTGATCGCATCAGCAATGTTGATGAATCCACGAGCGTCCATGAATTCTGAATCGATCTGTATCGCCGGCTGCAATGTATCGAAACCTGCTCTGCGAATTCTTGACCCGGTAACGACAATTTCCTCAACCTCGTCATCCGCATCTGCTCCATTATCTTCCTGAGCGAATGCGACGCTGGCGGCGAACGGCAATGCCGTTACGGCCAGCGCAACTGCTGTCAACAAAGAAATATAAAGTCTTAACCAGCTTAAAATTTTCATTTTAGTTCCCCCTGCCGTATCCGGCTTCCACATTGTCAAATCCAACAGCATTTGCGGACGCGGTCCTGCCGCACGCAAATCCTGCGAACAAACATTTCCTGGGGAAAAGAACTAGCCGACCCTCGCTAAACCGGAGACCTCTCGTGCCCGAGAACGTCTTAACGTCAGAGCCGGTTGCCGCCTGAAGTAACGGATTGGATAGATACGCCGATCACGGGGACGGAAAGCCTCAAGCTGTCAGGCTCGATGCTGAACTCCCCCTTTCGACCGTCAGGCGCCCTTGTTTCTTTTGCTCGCTAATACGAAATTAGCGAGTCCCCCTCGCCAAACTAGACCGTACGGTACAATACACTCTTGAAGGAAACAAAGCGAGCCATAGTAAGTCCTAAATATGCTTATAAATAACAAAAAGTTATAAGCGCCCAAGACCTTCGGAGTCACGGGGACAGATTACTTATCCAGACGAGTGATAAGTGAGGATACGGGGTCCATCTGCCTTATTAGATAAGCAGACTGTCCCCGTAATTCAAACGATTTCGCGGTTTAGTTAGTTTTAGTTCGGGCCACCACCCGTCACCACGTACCGACCCAGGTTATTCCAGGTGCCGTTTTGAACGAGTCGCGATCCGCTTTCCACGCCTGAACACCCAACTGTATAGAGATGTGAACCAGTCCTTCGCCGTTTCTTGCACGGTTCCGTGCGGGTATTTCCTTCATAGGCTATGGTGCCCAGACCGGACTCATCGGTGACAGCCTTTACCTCGGTCCTCTCGATATCAACCTCACGAGGGCCTTCCTGTGCCGTGTCGGCGGCCGTTGGGACTGTCCCGCAGGCTGATACTGCAAGACTCATGGAAAGTAACACAATGATTTTGTTCATCATTTCCACTCCTTTTGTGCGCTATCCAGGGATCGCCAGCGATTCCCGGATACTAATCATTTTAGCAGTGCAAATTGCTGTCGTGGATAACTTTATCGAATTTGTACGCCGTCCTTGACGACGTGAACTACATGCCGAAGGTCCCCTGTATATTCCAGTGGATCACCGTCGATGACGATGATGTCGGCCAGTTTTCCTTCGCTGATCGTTCCAAGATCATTCAGTTTCTGCAGTACGACGGCGGCCCAGTAGGTCGCGGCCATGATTCCTTCCATCGGCGTAAGCCCAACCTCCTTGACCAGGAAATGCACTTCGCGCGCGGCGGCATTGTGATGCGGGTTGGCACGCGAGCCGGAGTCGCTCGCGACGATGAAGCTGGCACCTGCCTGGTATAGCTGCCGCAACTTCTTCATCTTTGATTCGCGATGCAGCACGGCCCGGTTGAACAGGGGATGCCGTTGCACGTCGCCATACGAGCCGCGAATGTCCTCGTAGATATCGGCCGGCATGAGTGCTCCCCAGGCAGGATCCTGCACCAGCTCCGGATTGAGATAGATCTGGCGCAATCCTTCTTCGGCGATGATCGTCGGCGCCATCGCAACCTGTTGCTCGATGATCATGTTGACGATGTCATCAGGATAGCGGGGTTGCGATCCTTCGCCGATGTGCTCGATCGTGTCCCATTGGCCGATACCGGCCTCGAGCGCCGTGCGCAGCGCCTTTTGACTGAAGAGATGCGTGGCAACTCGCAAGCCTTGCTTGTGAGCCTCATCGTAAATCGCCGCAAGCTCTTCGCGCGACAAGTCCTCGTCCTGCGTCTTAATGACATCGACACCCATCTCGGCGAGTTGCCGCACTTTGCGCCTGCCGTCTGCGGGGTTTTCGACAACCCAGGTATCGACGAAGTTCGGCGACACGAATGAGGTCGCCGTCTTTCGAAGAAATGGCCCGGCGATGAATGTCCGCGGTCCCGGCATGGCCCCGGAGTTGATCTGCTCCCTGAGCCAGAACGCATTATCGATGTCGGTGCCCAGGTCACGAACAGACGTGACACCGGCGTTCAGCATTATTTTCGCTGCGGTCGGCAGGATGTCGTTGCGCATGCGGCTTTCGTAATTTGCGAACCAGTGATCGTAATTGCCGTGACCGATGATGTCGAAGTGGACGTGCAGGTCGATCAGCCCCGGCATCACGGTGCGGCCATCTGCGTTGATCACTTTGACGCCCGCAGGTATTTCGATTTCATTTTGCGTGCCCACGGTAACTATCCGATTACCGGAGACGAGAACTACGCTGTCATGGATCGGCGGTCCGCCAAAACCGTCGATCAGCCGGCCGCCGACAATGGCGAGTGTCGCATCCTGTGCCAGCGCCTGGCCGCCAGTCACAAAAGCGATCAGAAAGAAGAATAGAGCATAAGTCCGCTTATTCACTGACTTCCCCCGGTTCTTGTGCGGACGCCCTTAGGCTCGCTATTCCGCACTTGCTCGAATGCGCCCGCGGCGCGATGATGGCTACGTGTTTCAATGTAGCCCGGGGGAATCCGATGATCAAGACGAAGTTCGGTGTTGCGGTTCTGGCAACCATAGCTCTGGCATTTTCCGTCGCCGCCGATACCGAATGGGACAATCCGGATGACATACCGGTCATCGAACCGGTAGCGGTCGGTCTTGCCGGCGAACAACCGGCTGACATCGTGCGCTACCTGATGGCTCGCGGCGCACTGCAAACGCGAATCTCCCCCGATGGAGAGACGGTTGCTTTCAGCTACCGGGTTACCGGCGAACCGCAGCTCTGGGTTGTCGACGCGGCGGGCGGCTGGCCGCGACAACTGACATTCGGCAACGGCATAACTTTTCTTCGTTGGTCACCGGATGGCACGCACCTGTTGGTTGGCCGCGATTTCAACGGCAACGAGCGCGAAGGCTATAACCTGCTTTCGGTCGACGGCACCACGGAACGCCAGCTGTTGCCACAGAGTGATGCGTTTCGTGTGTTTGGTACGTTTTCGGCGGACGGATCTCAGTTCGTCTATTCGTCCACCGAGCGAAACGGAAGAGATTTCGACATTTACGTCGCCGATGCAAGGACTGGCGATGCGCGCATCGTTTACGAGGGCACATTCGGATTCTTCCCACAGGCGTGGCAACCTGGTGGCGACCTCGTCATCGTCACGGAAACGCGCGGCGAAGATGCGGACGACGTGCATCTGTTGAACGTTAACACCAGCGAGATGACACCATTGTTTCAGCCGGACGTGGCTGCAGCTCACAGTGATTTCGCCTGGCTTCCCGACGGCAGCGGCTTTTACATGACGACCAACAAGGATCGTGAATACGCTGCAATCGCGTTCTATTTCCTCGAAGATAAGGAACCCCGCTTCCTGGAATCACCCGAATCGGATATCGGCAACGTGACTCTGAGCGGCGACGGGAGCTACATTGCCTGGACGACGAATGAAGACGGCTACTCCAAAGTGCACGTCAGGGATCGCAAGGAAAGACGCTTGTTGCCTCCCACTGAATTGCCGGCAGGCGTTTACAGTCTCGAATTCTCCAGCGCTGCATCGTCACTGAATATTCGCGTCAGCGCGTCCGGCATCCCGGGCGATGTATTTGTGTGGAACCTTGAGTCAAATGAAATCACACGAGCCGTCGAATCGACGCTCGCCGGGCTGGACCCGGAGACAATCGTAGTGCCCGAGTCATTGCGGTACCCAGCCCGGGACGGTGTGGAATTGCAGGGATTTCTGTACCTGCCGACGGACGCTGAGTTGACGGAGAAGCCGCCGGTACTCGTGGCGGTGCATGGCGGTCCGACCGGCCAGTCCCGCCCGACTTTCGAGCCGGAGCTTCAATATCTCGTTAACAACGGC
>Ga0255049_10001387_pt1 | contig 13349 bp, 14 predicted proteins | sample JV7_2_3_MG_FD_183615 | JGI IMG/M metagenome (GOLD analysis project Ga0255049, IMG submission 183615) | Seawater microbial communities from Jervis Inlet, British Columbia, Canada - JV7_2_3 | ecosystem: Environmental > Aquatic > Marine > Inlet | place: Canada: British Columbia | collected 2016-10-06
TTCCGTACTCACCCTCCTGCAGGCGTGCCAATAGAAATCCCTGCAGTACGCCGTCCAATTCCGTACCCAGGTAGACATAACCGGACGGCTCGGCTTGGGCGGCACCCAGTCGCAAGCGGAAAAACCCTTCGCGCCGGCGGCCCGTGTAGTGGCTGTCGATGTCGATTACACGCTGCAAGTCCGCGGCCTGTAGTGGTCGCGTGGCGAATTCCCTTGCAGGGCCGTTTGTCACGATGCGTCGGGAACCAGAATGGCGCGGCCGGCGAGCTGACCGGCGTGCGCTGCGGCGAATATCTCGTTAATTCGGGACAAGGGATGCCGTTCGATGAACGGCAACATGTGTACCTTGCCCGCCAGGACAAGTTCGAGTGCTGCGGAGTAATACTCAGGAAGGCACCCCCAATTGCCCAGTGCTCGTGCGTGAAAAGCCATAAGATTGGACAAACGCACTTCCACCTTATCCATCGTAAATCCGACCACGGACAGACAGGCGCCGAAAGTAAGCAGCCCATAGGCGGTCGTCTGACCTGCCGCGGTACCGGAGCACTCGAATATCTTCCATTCGGTCTGTCGCAGTCCATTGTCCTTGGCGAACTGTCGAATCGCGTCACGCACGTCTCTGCCTTGTACTTCCCGGGCATTGATGGTCAGGCTGGCGCCATAGCCCTTGAGTTGCTCGAGCTTTGCCTGATCGATGTCGATGGCGACGACCGTCGCGCCCCTGGCTGCTGCGAGTTGCACGGCGTATCCACCGACGCCGCCAACACCGATGACGACGGCCAGGTCTCCTGCTTCGACTTCCGCCTGTACGACCGCCTGATAAGGCGTCGTCAACGCGTCGGCAATGACACTTGCATCGGCCAGTTGCATGCCGACATCGGCGAGGCGTGCAGCATCGACATTGCACAGACCTGATGCAGGGACAGTGATATGTGTGGCGAAACCGCCGTGCATATCGATTCCCGGGGACTTCTGTTGTCTGCAGATCGTGCCATGGCCCCGCGCACACAGGTCACAGGACCCGCAGGGAATGACGGCGGGGACGATAACGGTCCTGTCCTGCCATTTTGCGGCATCCTGTCCGGTCTTGATGACGCGACCGCTCATCTCGTGACCAAGTGTCAGCGGCAGCGGGTGCTTGGTCCTGACACCGTCGTAAAAGAAACCGAGGTCAGTATGGCAGACACCGCAGCCGGCTATTTCGACGATAACTTCATTGGCAGCGGGCTCTTCCGGCTCGAATTCGACCCGGGTCAACGCTACACCCGGTTCCTCCATTACCCAGCGATGTGCGGTCATTGGTCGGCTCCCTGAGAGTAATTTTCCCAAACCGGTTTGCGTTTCTCGAGAAAAGCATTCAGACCCTCGGCCGGATCCCTGGTTTGCATGAGTTCCTCAATGTACATTTTCTCGACGAGGTCGAGTTTGGTCGCGATGCGTTCGGCGTAATCGAGACGGGCGGCCTTCACAGCGAAACGCAAGGAAGAGGCGCTCTTGCCAATAAGGTGTCGCTCCACCCAGGTCAGTGCGGCGTCGCTTGGTGAGTCGCTTATCTCATCAACGAGGCCGATTTTCCTGGCTCCGAGTGCATCAATGCTCTCGCCCGACAACAACAACATCTCTGCCTGCGCCTGACCGACACGTTCCGGTAGCAGGCACGAAGCGGCGGGTGCAATTACAGCGAGTGATATTTCCGGTTGGCCCAGTTGCGCGTCGGGCGTGGCGAAAATCGGGCTCGCCGCACAAACAACCTCGAGACCGCCGCCGAGGCACTGGCCCTGAACCGCCGCAATAACAGGCACGGGGTATCGAATTATCTGCATGACCAGGGAATTGATTTTCCGCAACATCCCGGCACACTGTTCTGGCAGATGCTCCTCGACGCTCGCGCCAAAGCTGAAGTGGGGACCTTCGGCATCGAGAATGACAGCCAGCAGACGCTCGTCGCCGCTGTGTTCATGCAATGCGGAACTCAGGGCATCGATCATTTCGGCATCGATGATATTTGCCTTGGGCCGGGCCAGTTGCAGTCGCAGAATCTGCTCGTCGCGCTCAAGCCAGGCGTTAAGAGGGCTGTCTGTCATGTTCAAACTCCAGGCTAATCAATGGCAGCCGGTGGATCGGGATCGTAGTCCCAGTCGTCGGCGGGTGGCGGATACTTCGCGAGCCAGTCGTTCATCCACGCAACATGCTGGCGTTCGTCATCCGCGAATTCCTTTGCAATTGAACGGACTTTGTCATCGGCCGTATCGTGCGCAACGGCATCAAAGAACGCCATGGCACTCATTTCGTTCTCGAGCGCCAGATCAAGTGCCTGATGTGGTGTCATCAGGTAATGCACACCGGCCAGGTCGATATTCTCGGGGGGTTCCAGGCCCGACCAGCGGAATTCCCACGGCGATAGTTCCGGGAGCTCGACACCTTTCGCTTGCTGGCGAATCTTCGCGGCGTGTTCAGCCTCCAGAACTGACATTTTCTCAAACAACTCGGCCACGTCCTGGTTACCACACTCCCGCATCTGCTCTGCGAGATCTTTATAGCTCTGCACTGCCTCGAGCTCTATGACCAAAGCGTGTAGCAACAGCTCAGGCAAAGTGAAGCGTTGCGCAAGAATGTCGGCTGATTTGCTCAAATGAGAAACTCCCTGTCGAGGTCGCGCTCTACAGTGACATCGTGCTCGACCGATTGACGGTATTTCCCCCGGGATCCCTTGTAGAGGACGCCAATGTTGAAGCCGTCGTCGGTCATGACACGCCTTGCTGCTTGTGCTGCGTTGGTCGTAAATTCGACCGGTGGCGGGTGCACTTTCGTTTTCCATTCCCGTTGGTCGGGACGAAATGTTACGCAAGGGCTCAGGATCTGCACGAACGAGAAACCCGGGTGACTGATAGCCTCGGCCAATGTCTTTGTGGTGCCCTTCACGTCGCCGGAGAAAGCACGAGCAACAAAGTTGGCGCCGGATGCCAATGCGATAACGAGTGGATGAAACGGTGAGACGCCCGTACCGCCTGGCGCCAGGTCGGTATCCCAGTCCGGAGCCGTAGTGGGCGAGGGCTGTCCCTTGGTCATGCCGTAAATTTCGTTGTCCATAACGATGTAGGTAATGTCTATGTTTCGCCGGCAGGCATGCAACAAGTGATTGCCGCCGATCGAAAAGCCATCGCCGTCACCACCGGCACATATGACTGTCAGGTCAGGTCGTGCCACTTTCAGGCCGGTCGCCAATGGCAGGGCTCGCCCATGTATGCCATGGAATCCATAACTGTTCAGGTAAGCGGGCAGGCGCGACGAGCAGCCGATGCCTGATATGACGGCGATATTCTCGGGCGCAAGTTGCAGCGTCGCGATCGCCTTGGTAACGCTTGCCAGGACATGGTAATCGCCGCATCCTGGGCACCATACCGGTTTGGTGCCCGACTTATAGTCACTGGCCTTCAGCTTACACGGAGCAACAGCGCTCATCGCTCGCTCCATTGTGTAAGTTTGGCGGCAATCTCTCCGGGCCGAAAAACATCGGGCCCGGGGCGGTGCAAAGTGTCGACATCCGCGGGCAGGTCATACCAGCCACGTAGAAATCGATACAGCTGCCCCGTGTGGTTTTGTTCGATCACGATGAGGCGTTTGACACCGTCGAGCGCCGCAGCCATCTCGTCCTGCCGGACTGGCAGCAACAAGCGCATCGATATAAGTTTCAGCCTCGCGGCCAGGTCGTCGGGCAGCCTTTGCAAAGCTTCCCGAATCACGCTCGCCGTCGAGCCCCAGCTCACGATGGCGAGTTCACCATCACCCTCGATATCCGCCCAGTGCTGCCCATAATCGAAGTTCGCAATTTTCCTCGCACGCTTGTCGAGCTGCACATTGTGGTCCTCAATGCTGCCCGACGGTTTTGCCGCGGCGCTGTGCTCGAGGCCGTCGCCTGTATATTGACCACCTCGAGTTCCGGGCAATGGCATCGGCGAGATACCGTCAGCAGTGATCGCATGACGCTCAAAGTCTGCGCCGATATCCTCGGCAAGTTTGCGCTTTGCGAAGAACGAGATTGCCGGTATCGGGTCTGCTACGATATTTGCCTGACCGATGAACTGATCAGAGAGCACGATGACCGGTGCCTGAGTCGCTTCGGCAAGGTGCACCGCCCATTGCGTAGTAAAAACGCAGTCGCTCACCGATGTCGGCGCGACGACAATATGTGGTGCGTCGCCGTGCAAACCGTACACCGCTGCATTGAAGTCGGATTGTTCCGGCTTGGTTGGAATTCCTGTTGACGGTCCAACTCGCATGACGTTGACGACGACAATCGGAATCTCGGCACAGACCGCGAGGCCGATTCCTTCGATCATAAGCGACAGTCCGGGCCCGGACGTTGCAGTAAGCGAGGGCACACCGCCAAATGACGCGCCGATCGCCATATTGACCGAGGCGAGTTCATCTTCGGCCTGCGTCAATGTGCCGCCGGCGTCTCTGAGTCTCGGTGCCAGCCACTCAAGAATCTCGGTAGCCGGCGTAATCGGATAGGCTGCAGCGAATCGCACCCCTCCACGAATCGCCCCCAGGCCTGTCGCATGATTGCCGCTGATCATCCAGCGGCCGCCGGCGTCTTCATTGACCGCCAGGGTCGGGACTGCGCTTGTCGCGCTCGCCATTCCGAGCTTCGCTGCAACAATGCTGGCTTCGACGGCTGCCCGGCCCTTTACGGCGATTTTCTTCTCGATGGCGTGGCTGATCGCATCCTCCGGTAGTCCAGCGAGGCAGCCGACATAACCCAATGCGACCATGTTGACGCGGCCGCCCGTGACCGACTCGGCGAGGGCCGCCATCTCCAGTTCGCGAATCTCTGCGCCGGTCCCCGATATGGACTGCGGGACCTCGTCCTCAGCAGGATCAGTCACAACAACGCTATCGGCATTGACGGTAATATCGCCGATTATTCGCTCGGCGTGTTTCCAGTCGATACCGAGCAACACATCGAAGCGATCGTCGAGACAATTAACCGGGGAAGTACTCAGTCGCACCAGCGCCGCAGACTCGCCACCGCGAATCTGCGGCCCGACGGCTCGGATCATCAGGCCGTACAGTCCACAACGTGCGGCCGCCGCCAGCAACATGTCACCGGCGGTAACGACGCCGGTGCCGCCCTTACCGAGCAGGGCGACCGAAAAGGAGTGGCCGGGCCGATCCGTCATTGTCTGTCTCGATAAGGTTATCGTCGTTGCTATTATCGTAATCCGGTACTATAATACCGATATAGTCCTAAAAAGCAAGCGCAACAAGGAGATAGCGATGAATTCCCAGGCAGCCAAACAGGGCTCCGACAAACAACTAGAGAACTTCGAATTAGTGCCTGATGTCATCGTTGAGGGCGTGACATTCGAGCGCCGAGCGGCGCGTTGTCCCGGTGGAACCGTGCTTGACGGACTGTTCCACGCCTGGATTACGCTCGATAACCCGGCGCAGTACAACTCGTACACAACCGAGATGGTCAAAGGGGTGATTCTTGCGTTTCGGCGGGCGAGTGCGATGCGTGATGTCGTAAGCGTTGTATTTACGGGCACAGGAGACAAGGCGTTCTGCTCGGGTGGCAATACCAAGGAATATGCCGAGTACTACGCCGGAAATCCGCAGGAGTACCGCCAGTACATGCGGCTCTTCAATGACATGGTTTCGGCGATTCTGGCTTGCGACAAACCCGTGATTTGCCGCGCCAACGGCATGCGTGTTGGTGGGGGTCAGGAAATCGGCATGGCTTGCGATTTTTCGATTGCGCAGGATCTTGCGCGCTTCGGACAGGCGGGGCCAAAGCATGGTTCCGCGCCGGTCGGCGGCGCCACCGACTTCTTGCCATTGATGATTGGCGGCGAGCAAGCGATGGTTTCAGGCATTCTCTGCGAGCCGTGGTCCGCTCACAAGGCATACCGAATGGGCATCATCTCGGACCTCGTGCCGGCACTCAAGGTGGATGGGGAATTTGTGCCAAATCCATTGGTCGAGACGCAGCAATACCTCGATGACCTGGGCCGAATCGTACACGGTGAATCGAAGACAGGTGAGGCACTTGCGGCCGGCAAGGCCTTGCTGAAACGCGGCACTGTTGATCTCAGCTTGCTCGATGCGGCAACAGAGCGTCTGTGCGCCAAGTTTATTCACATGTTCCCTGACTGCCTGACCAAGACCCTGGAGGAACTGCGCAAACCAAAACTGAACGCATGGAATGCCAACAAGGAAAATTCTCGCGCATGGCTTGCGCTCAATATGATGACTGAGGCGCGGGCTGGATTCAGGGCATTTAATGAGCCAGCCGACGGCAACCGTGAGATCGACTTCATCGGTCTGCGGCAGGCGTTGGCAGCCGGGGAGCCGTGGACAGATGATCTCACCGAGAGCCTGATGCCGGCCGCGAGAGCTAACAAGTAGGAGGAGACGATCGATGGCACTGATGATCAACAGTGTGTGCACAGCGTGCGATGCCTGTGAGCCCATATGCCCCAACGAAGCAATTAGTGTCGGTGAGCCGATTTACATCATTGACGCCTTCAAATGCACTGAGTGCGTTGGTGCAGAAGATGAGCCGCAGTGCCAGCTCGTTTGTCCTGAAGACGATTGCATCGTCGCCAACCCGGACTTTCCGGAGTCTGAAGAAGAGTTGCTACAGAAATACGAAATGTTGAACGGCTGAGTTGCCCTAGCTTTCTCTCTCGAGGTTTTCGACGCCATAGCGGAGCAGGGTCTTCAGGGTGATCGAATCGAGCGTCGCGCGATTCAGCCTGTCGATTTCGTTCATCACGCTGTCCAGGCCGCTTACAACAGCATACGCATTGCCCTGCAGCTCCTCCGGCGTGTCGATTTCCGACTCCAGCGACTCGAATTCATGAATGATGTCCCAGAGCGTTGTCCGCCTGGTACTACCGGCGAAGCGGTAGCCGCCGCCCACACCTCTGACCGATTCAATAAGCCCGCTGCGCACGAGAGTCCGCATCACTTTTGCGAGATGGTGAATGGAAACATCGTAGCTCGCGGCGATATCGGCCGTGGAAAACTGCTTGTTCGGCTCGCTGGCCAGGTGCAATACGGCGTATAACGCGTAACGGCTCGCTTTCTGCAGCTTCATGTCAGTCCAGTCGCCTTTCCAGTTCGATGTACGGTCCGGCAGCCAGACCCTCGCCGCGGAAGAACGACAGGTTTACCCTGTCATCACCCAGCACCATCGTGCGAATTGTGCTCGCGCCATCCTGTTTCATTTTGGCGCACAATGCTTCGAATAGCATGCTGCCGATGCCCTGTTCCCGCTGCGTGGGCGATACACTCAATGCCAACACCCAGCCGCAAGGAGGGGAGCCGAACTCCCAGGCACGTATCTCGCCGACGATGAAACCGAGTAATCGGTCCTGAGGCGATTTGGCGACCAGGAAATAGCGTTGCAGACGTTGTTTGTTACCGGCAAAACGCTCAAATATTTCGCTCCAATACGCGTCTTTCGCGGCACCGGTTATTTCGGCATCAAGCGCCACAACGGCATCAACATCGGCCGCTCCGGCTGTCTGGATACTGGCTACGGGAATTTCTTGGGTCACTTTCACAACCTTTTGTTAGTGGCCGGGGCGACCAATCCTAACACCCCGAGGGCCCGCCGTCCGGCGCTTTGGAGCCCGGCATAGCCCGAATTTGACGCTAAAACAGTAATTCGGTACTATTATACCATTATTTGAGGAAAACCCGACCATGGCATTGGAAGAAATCGTCGAACGTTGCCAGAAGCTGTACGAGGATCTGGATTTCACCTCGGTTCGGGAGTGGAAGCAGGCCGGCGAGAACCGCAAGGCGATAGGCCATATGCCGGTCTATGTGCCGCGCGAACTGATTCACGCTGCTGGCATGTTACCGGTGGGAATTCTCGGTGGCGGCGACCAGCTCGATGTCATTCACGGCGATGCCTATTACCAGAGCTACATCTGTCGTATTCCACGCTCGACGATCGAGCTTGCCGTGACGGGTAGACTTGACTGCCTCGATGGCATGCTGTTTCCCAGCACCTGCGACGTGATCCGCAACCTGTCCGGTATGTGGCAGCTCAAGTTCAAGGACAAACTGGTGCGTTATTTTGACGTGCCTCAGAATTTTGACCTGGATATCGGCGGCGTTTTCTACACCAGGGAACTCGCGTCACTGCGCCACGAACTCGCAACATTGGCTGGCCGTGAAATCAGTGACGACGATATTCGAGCGTCGATCGATTTGTACAACAAGAATCGACAGGCGATCGCCGAGCTTTACGCATACCGGTCGTCAGAACCGTGGCAGGTATTGACGCCGGAAGTCTATCTCCTTATGCGTGCCGGCATGCTGTTGCCGGTTGATGAGCACACGCAACTGATCTACGACTACATTGCGGCGGTGAGGGCAGTCAAACGCCCTGTTCGGGACAATTGCCGGGTTGTGGTCAACGGTCTTTTTTGCGAACAACCACCGTTGGGATTGCTGAAATCAATCGAGCTGGCTGGTTGCTACGTCGTCGATGATGACTTCATGCTGGTCGCCCGCTGGCTGCTGCAAGACGTGCCGACGGACGGCGACCCGCTCAAGAACCTGAGCGATGCTTTCATCACATACTCGACTGAGACGTCCTGCAAATATGTGGACGACAAGAAAAACAAGGGCAAGCACCTGGTCGAATCGGTGCGCAGAAACGCGGCAGAGGGCGTCATTTTCTCGAGCCCCAGCTTCTGCGACCCGGCATTGCTTGACAGGCCCATGCTGCAAAACGCACTTGCTGCTCAAGGCATTCCGTACACGGCGTTCAAGTTCGCCGAGAACTCAGGTCAGCTACAGCCTATTCGTGAACAGGCAGGCACCTTCGCTGATTCAATCAAACTGTGGAGCGCCGCATGACTACCGCCGCGAACCAACAATCGGACGTACAAAAAGAAGAGTCCATGGTCTTGCAAAAGGCCATGATCAGCGCCAATTTCGATGCGCTGTCAACGGCTCATGAAGAGGGCAAGAAAGTCTCTTCGACGTTTGTGCCCGGCAATCTCAACGAGCTACTGATGTGTTTTGATTTCGTGCGAAACCTGCCCGAGATCAATGCGCTGCAATCTGCCATGCGGAAGAAAAGCGGCGGCTACATCATGGAAGCGGAGCGCTCCGGCCACTCGGAAGACGTCTGTACCTACGTCAAAAGTGATCTCGGCATGATGGCGAAAGGTCAACTCGGGCCTACCGGCAAGCCGCTGCCGATACCGGATGTGCTGCTGCTGTCGTACACCGGCTGTTTCACCTTCATGAAATGGTTCGAACTCGTGCGCGATCAATACGATTGCGAGACCGCCATGTTGCACGTTCCGTACCAGGCGAATGGTGAGATCACGCAGAACATGCGTGACTTCGTGATCATGCAATTGAAAGAGCAGGTCATACCGACGCTCGAGCGTGTCAGCGGAATCAAGTTCGATATCGATCGATTGCGCGAGAATCTGAGAGAGTCTGCAAAGGCGGAAGACGATCTTGTCTGGGTACTGCAGTCGGCGAAGAATCGGCCATCGCCAATCGACGCCTATTTTGGCGGCATCTACTATTGCGGTCCGATCTTCTCGGCTTTTCGCGGCAGTGAGGATGCCACAGCGTATTACGCAGCGCTCCGAAAAGAAGTTGCGAAGAGACTCGAGCAGGGTCTTGGTCCGATTACACCCGAAGGTGTAATGGACGAAGAGCGCATCCGGCTCGTAGTGGAAGGGCCACCGAACTGGACTCATTTCCGCGACTTCTGGAAGATGTTTTATGACGAAGGAGTCGTTGTCGTCGCGAGTTCCTACACCAAGGTCGGTGGCGTTTATGACTATGGCTTTCGCCACGATCCTGAAAACCCGCTGGAATCCCTGGCCGACTATTGCCTGGGCTGTTATACGAACCACAGCCTGCCGGCCAGGGTCGACATGCTTTGTGACTATATGAACGAGTACAATGCGGATGGTTTTCTCGTTAACTCCATCAAGAGTTGCAACAGTTTCTCGGCGGGGCAGCTGCTCATGCTTCGTGAAATCGAAGAACGTACCGGCAAACCTGCCGGTTTCATCGAGACAGACCTGGTCGATCCGCGTTACTTCTCCCCGGCAAACGTCAAGAACCGGCTTGAGAGCTACTTCCAGATGATTGAACAGAAAAAAGCTCGTGGTGATGCCAGGACAGCAGCGTGAAGACATACATTGGCATCGACCTGGGTTCGACAACAACGAAAGCGATCGTGCTCGATGAGGAAAAGACCATCCTCGGTCGCGGCATAACGAACTCGCGTTCCAACTATCAAATCGCAGCGGACGTCGCCAAGGAAGAAGCGTTCCTGGATGCGCGCTTCTTCTTGTTTCGTAAGTTGCTCAAGGAAGTACCGGCGCTGAAAGATCAGCTCGATGAATTCCTGCTCAATTTCGAACAGGATTTTCGGCTGGAACAATACCTGGAGCAGCTCAAGGAATTGCGGCGGGCCAGTATGGCGAGTGCGGGCGATGATCGTCTTGGCAAAAATGGCGCAGAGACCCGCGCGTTACTCGAAGCGGTCTTCGATACCTTGCATGACGAGGCGCCAGGACTGTACGAGCCTGGCTCTACGAGAAAATCAGACTTCTTTCGCGACATTGCCGGGTCACAATATTCCAGTGCATCGGAAAAGGCGACTCGCACCAGCACAATTGGGTTCGATGCAATGCTCAATGTCTACGACCGCTCGATTATCGACGTCGAAAACCTCGTTACCAACACCAGTAACGACGAAGCAAAATTCATGAGTGCGCTCGCTCGCACCTGCAAGCGATTGGACAACCTGAGCAACATGCTCGATCAACTCCGTGCACCGCTCAAAAGCGTTCTCGATACCGAGATGGAAGAGACCTACGTCATAGGCACTGGTTATGGTCGCGCGACGCTGCCGTTTTCGAAGGAACATATTCGCTCCGAGATTCTGTGTCATGGGCTGGGTGCGCACATCATGCATCCGGAAACCGCTACGGTGCTGGATATTGGCGGCCAGGATACCAAGGCAATACAGGTCGACTCGGTCGGTATCGTCGAGAGCTTTCAAATGAATGATCGCTGTGCCGCAGGATGCGGGCGCTATCTCGGCTACATCGCTGATGAAATGAACCTTGGTTTGCACGAACTCGGTCCTATGGCGATGCAGTCAACTCGCAAGGTTCGCATCAACTCAACGTGTACCGTCTTCGCGGGCGCGGAGCTGCGTGACCGCCTGTCAATGGGCGAGAAGCGCGAAGACATCATTTCAGGATTGCATCGGGCGATCATCCTGCGCGCCATGTCGATCCTTTCGCGATCGGGAGGCATTCACGATCAATTCACTTTTACCGGAGGCGTGGCAAAGAACGAGGCGGCAGTAGCAGTGCTGCAGGAACTCGCGTTTGAGAACTACGGCGAGGTCACGATGAACGTAAATCCGGACTCTATCTATACCGGGGCACTGGGCGCAGCGACATTCGCCAGGCGCGCGGTTGTTCACTAGCAGGTATCTGACATGACATTAGCAGCGGGAATTGATCTCGGAACGGGCGCGGTAAAAACAGTGATCTTCGACGTGACCGACGGCGAGACGAAATGGCTGGCCAGGGCCTCGCACAGAATTCGCCGCCGTGACCCGATGGTACTGGCGCGACAGAGTTTTGATGACATGCTATCCGAGCTCGGACTTCAGGAAGATGCGATCGACTACGTGGCGACAACCGGCGACGGCGAAAACATTGCATTTCGAACTGGCCATTTCTACTCGATGACAACGCATGCGCGCGGGGCCACGTATCTGCAACCGGGTGTCAATGCCGTCATCGATATTGGTGCACTGCATGGCAGAGCTATTGCCACCGATGAGCGTGGCAAGGTCCTGACCTACAAGATGACAAGTCAGTGTGCGTCTGGTTCGGGACAGTTCCTCGAAAATATCGCGCGCTACCTCGGTGTCGCACTCGCGGAAGTCGGCGCGATCTCGACAACTGCAGACAATCCGGAGACCGTCAGCAGCATCTGCGCTGTTCTGGCGGAGACTGATGTCATCAACATGATTTCGAGAGGCATCAGCACGGCGAACATTCTCAAAGGTATTCACATCGCGATGGCGAGCCGATTGGTCAAGCTGCTGAAGTCGATAAAAGCCCGCGAAGGCTCGGTGCTGATTACAGGCGGACTGGCGAACGATGAGGGCATGGTCCAGGCGATGCAGGAACAGGTCATAGAACAAAACCTCAAGGTAGAAGTCCTGCACCACCCGGACTCGATCTACGCGGGCGCAATTGGCGCCGCACTCTGGGGCGCATTCAGGTACGAAAGACTGCTGGCAGCGCAGCACGGTATTCCATCGCCGGATCTTGAAGCCTACGACGAAAGCAAGCCTGTACTTGCGGTTGATATGGGCCAGGAAGAGGTTACCTGTCCAGTAGCCAACGTCGCCGAACCGACAAGTGCAACGTGCCCGGCCGACAAGATATTGAAAACAGACGACAAAGAGCAGGGAAAATGACGCCGACGGAAATACTGATTGATGAGCACCGCCTTATTGTTGCAGTACTTGACTGCCTGGAGGAGGCAGCAGACCAGCTGGATAGTGGCATTGCGGTAGGTTCTGAATTTTTTATCGAGGCCGCCGAATTCGTCGCAGGGTTTGCCGACAAGTATCACCACGGCAAGGAAGAAGATATTCTCTTTGTGGCGCTGACGGCGAGAGACATGCCGCGGGATTCCGGCCCGGTCGCGGTCATGTTGTACGAGCACGACGAGGGCCGTAAATACACGGCCGCGTTTCGGTCGGCAGCCGAGCAGATGAAATCGGGTGATGAAAGTGCTGCAGCTGATGTCGTTCGCAATGTATTCGATTTCGTCAATCTATTGCGTGAACACATAATGAAAGAAAACAATGTGTTGTTTCCAATGGCGGAGCAGGTTATTCCGGCTGACACCATGCGGGAAGTTAGAAAGGACTTTCAACGCGTCATGGACGAAGCCGCCAGGAACAATATTCCGGCCAAATACCAGGCAATGGCGGAAAGACTCCGCCGCTCCCTGAACGAGCAAACGACTGCCGCCTAGTTGATCAGACTAGTTGATCAGAATTACCGCTTCATCGTTGCTGTAGAGTTGCTCGACGAGCGCGTGCCGTCGCTCGAGAACGGCGCGTTGATTGACGTAGCCCTTGTCCGTGATCTCACCGGCATCGATGTCCAGAGGTTCCTTAAGAAAGACGACACGCGCGATGCGCGTACTCGAGGCCGGGTTTTGTGAATTGTGTGCGGCGAGGCTGTCGCACAATGTCTGCCGGGCTGTGTCGTTGTCCAGCAGATCGGACAAGGGTGCGTAGCTGTTGA
>Ga0255049_10001388_pt1 | contig 13337 bp, 11 predicted proteins | sample JV7_2_3_MG_FD_183615 | JGI IMG/M metagenome (GOLD analysis project Ga0255049, IMG submission 183615) | Seawater microbial communities from Jervis Inlet, British Columbia, Canada - JV7_2_3 | ecosystem: Environmental > Aquatic > Marine > Inlet | place: Canada: British Columbia | collected 2016-10-06
TGCACTTGTATCCAGTAATCCAGAGCTTTACCAGCATCCGGATTGGGATGCATGTGCCAAAAATTACAATGTATACCTGACCGACGGCGAGCCGACACGGGATGAGGAGGCAATTGATCTCATCGGTAATTTGCCGAACTTCGGAACGACGCTCGGCTACACGGGCTGTGACGGAACACCCCTCGACGGAGGGGGCGAGTGCCTCGACGACATCGCGCAATACCTGTCAACCTACGACCTCGATCCGGACACGGACCAGGACCAGCTGGTCACGACGCACACGATCGGATTTACGGTTGATCTGCCGATCCTCAGCGAAACCGCCGCCGACTCGGGTGGCGAGTACTTCCTGGCCGAAGACGTCGAATCGCTGACAAAGACCCTGTTGTCGATTATCGCCAATATCAACGATCTCTCGCTGTCATTTTCGGCGCCCGCGGTATCGGTCAATACCTTTAATCGCACACAGAATCTCAACGAGATCTACATCACGACGTTTGGCGTCAAAAACAAGGCTCACTGGCCTGGAAACCTGAAGAAATATCGAATTCAAAACCGCGAAGTCGTTGATGCCAACGATGTCGGTGCAGTGGATCCCGTAACAGGATTCTTTCTCGATTCTTCGCAGAGTTTCTGGACGGTTGGCGGAGCCGATGGCAATGATGTTCGCCTCGGTGGCGCTGCATTACAATTACCGGACCCATTGGCGCGAAATTTGTACACCAACAATGGCGGCAGCGACGATCTGACGGCCGCGTCGAATCACATTACACCGTCGAATGCCGGAGCATTCACGGGTTTCGATTTTGGCCTGACGGGCGCAACCGGTGAGCCGTCGATAGATGAAATGATTCGTTGGGCGCGTGGCGAAGATCTGACCAACGTAGATAACAATACCAACACGACGATTCGAAAGACGATGGGTGATCCATTGCACTCACAGCCCGCAGCAATCGTATATGGCGGTACGCCTGCGAACCCGGACGTTGTTGTATTTACCGCGACAAACGACGGCTACCTGCATGCCACCGTTGGCGCAACGGGCAACGAACTCTGGTCGTTTGTTCCGAACGAGCTGCTTGCCAACTTTACTCGCCTCTACTTCGATCCGAATTCGAAATACAAACAGTACGGAATTGATGGAAGCGTTGTACCAATCGTCAAGGACGTCGACCAGGACGGTATCGTAGAGTCTGCCGACGGTGATTTTGTCTACCTGATCTTCGGTATGCGACGTGGCGGTGACTTTTATTACGCGCTTGACGTGACGAACAGGAATTCGCCGTCATTGCTCTGGACGCACGCCAATGCGGATACGGGTGAAAGCTGGTCGACGCCGGTTGTTTCGCGCATCGACATTGGCTCGGTCACCCAAAACACCGATAACGCGGTGGTAATCTTTGGCGGCGGCTATGACACTGTGCACGATTCGACGACGTATAACCCGGCACCGGACGGCGCCGGCGCTGGCATTTATGCTCTTGACCTCGAGTCGGGAGCTTTATTGTGGCGCGCAGGTTCTGACAACGGTGCCAATCTGACGCTCGATACCGCGGGCCGTGAAATGGACCGCGCAATTCCGAACCAGGTTCGTGTCATCGATTTCAGCGGCGACGGATTCGCTAACCGAATGTACGCAACCGATCTCGGCGGGCAGGTATGGCGCTTTGATATATTCAACGGCGAAGGCGCGGATAATCTCGTTACAGGTGGAGTCATCGCCCAGCTCGGTGCCAAGGGGCTCGGTTCGCCGACTGCAGCGGATACGCGTCGCTTCTACAATGCACCGGACATCTCGCTTGTTACCGATCCTCATCAGCAACGTCGATTCATAGGCGTCAACGTGGGCTCGGGCTATCGTGCACATCCGTTCGATCTGTCAGCCGCGGACCGTTTCTTCTCCATCCGCGACGACAAGCCGTTCACTCCATTGTCACAGGCTGCCTACGACAGTTTTGACATTGCGACCGATGCTGACCTCATTGAAGTCAGCGGCCAGACGCAGGTCGTAGTTACGGCCAATGATCGTGGCTGGAAGTTTACGATGCCGGCCAACGAGAAGATTCTCGCCAATTCGCTCACGTTCGACGACCAGGTCCTCTTCGTGGGGTTCACGCCGGATACAAATGCGGCGGTGACCTGTGCCTCAGGCAGGGGAACGAATTTCCTGTATCGCATGAGCGCGATTAACGGTGACCCGATCGTCGATAACCTGGACACCCTGGATCCGGCAGTCTCAGACGACGAACGTCGCACGACCTTGCAACAGGGTGGTATCGCACCATCACCGACGATTCTGTTCCCCGCCCCGGACGACAACTGCACAGGCGACGATTGTGCGCAGCCGCCGCTCGGATGCGTTGGCGTCGAATGTTTCGATCCCGGCTTCGACCCGTTCCCGGTTCGAACGCTGTGGACCCAGGACGGCATCGAATGATGCATAACAACGGATTGTATTGGAGCACGATCATGAAGATTAGAGCATTGATTATCACGATCACGTTGGCCTGCTGCCCGCCTGTACTCGCGGAATTTGAGATGGTGACACTGGTCAAGGCTGTGGAAACCGCTCCGGGAAACCTTATTTTGCCTGCGTCGGTCAGCGGCATGGTGACTTATCGGCCGTGCGCGGAAAAATGCGACGAAGAGTACGAGCGTGCTCGTTTGACGGCCGATACCAGCTTCACCGTCGAGGGGAAAGCGGTGAAATATGAGGATTTCAAAAGTGTCCACGCGGAGATAAAAAACAGGGCGGACAGCTATGCCCTTGTTCGTGTGGATGTGGCCAGAATAATTATTACGAGTATCGATTTAGCGAGGTGACGCTAATTTTATTGTGACTGAGTGAGCGATTAAGTTACGGATTGACTTAAAAGAGGTAATGACACATGAATATGTGGCAGAAGCACTCCGCTTGGGCAATAGCGGGATTGCTAACAACACTCACGATCGGATCGCCGGTTTGGGCCGACGACGTCGAACTTTTGCTGTCGACGCCAGGTGGTCTAAACTCCAAGCCGAACATTCTGTTCATTCTTGACTCGTCGGGCAGTATGACGACGATCGAAGAGACCCAGGAACCATACGATGGCAGCCAGGACTACACCGGGCCTTGCGATTCGGATATGTACTACTGGGGCACGACGACGGCGATTCCGAATTGCGGCGACGATTACAAGTTCAAGAAATCCGTCTTTGATTGCCAGCAAGGCATCACGCAAGCGCGCGCCTCGGGTTCATTCACCGACACGATGACGATGTACCGCCCGAACAATGGCGGCAAGAAATTTAAGTGGCGCACGCTCAGAAATAACCTGCAAGACAATGCCGTTGAATGTCAATCCGACTCGGGAAGTCATGGATCGTTATCGGCCCCGACCCCTGATGTCTACGTACGCAGGGGAGTGGACAAGGCAACATTATATACTTCGAATGCAAACGATGAAGTTGACTGGGGCAGCAGCCCAACCCACAAGATCATTACGGTCTTCGACAGCAATTACCTGAACTGGTACCACAATGCACCAGGATCGAATATGAGCCGCTCAGATATCGTCAAAGCGGTTACCAAGAATGTGCTCGGATCGATCAATAACGCGAACGTCGGGTTTATGCGCTTTCATTTCTCTCAGGGCGGCCCAATTATGCACGCGATTAAGGACCTCGACGAAAATCGCGACGCAGCAATCGAAATCGTAGACAATCTCCCGGCATCGGGCTACACGCCGCTGTCCGAGACCATGTATGAGGCTGCTTTGTACTGGAACGGTTTGCCAGAGTACTACGGCGGTGCGACATCAACGGACCCGGACGCGCTGGTCTCGAGCGATCCAATGATTTACAAGCATCCGACCGAATACTCGTGTTCGAAGAACTATATTGTACTTCTGACTGACGGCGAGCCAACCAGGGACACGGATGCCTATTACAAGGTGCCAAACTTGCCAAATTATGGGGACGCAATGGCCGGTGCGACGAGCTGTGATGGCGGCAATGTCAGCGGCGCGTGCCTCGACGATATTTCAGAGTACCTGTCCAAAACCGATATCAATTCGAATGTTGACGGGCAACAATCGGTAACGACCTATACGATCGGGTTTACGGTCGATCTCGAAATTCTGAAGGACACGGCCGAGAGCTCAGGTGGCGAGTACTACCTTGCGTCAGATGTCAAATCGTTGACGACGGCGTTGACAGATATTGTGACCAATATTTTCGACCGGGACGTATCGTTTACGGCACCGGCAGTGGCAGTGAATGCGCTCAATCGTACTCAGCATCTGAACGACTTGTACATATCGACATTCCGCCCCTCCTCCGGGATTCATTGGCCAGGCAATGTCAAAAAGTACGAACTTCGGGATGGTGAAATAACGGACTCTAACGAACTCAACGCGATCGATCCGGATACCGGATACTTTGCCGATGAGTCTAACGAGTACTGGAATAGTACTTCCCAAGCTGACGGCGCCGACGTACTTAGAGCCGGCGCGGCCAACCTCGTCCCTGATCCGGCAATCCGCAACGTTTATACCAATAACAGTTTGGGTAGTCTTACGGCAAGCGGAAATGCGTTCTCGACCGCAAACGCGGCGAGTTTCACCGACAGTGATTTTGCGCTGGCGGGCACAGAAGGCGAGCCCAGCATGGAAGATCTTATTGACTGGACACGCGGCGTGGATATTAAGGACATCGATAATGATCCTGAGACCACCGTTCGCGTTTCAATGGGCGACACATTGCACGCGCAGCCCGCCACTGTGGTTTACGGAGACCCGGAAGTTAGCGGCAATATCGTCCTTTTCAATGCGACTAACGATGGTTTCCTGCACGCAATCGACGCAAATACCGGCAAGGAACTCTGGTCGTTCATTCCGCGCGAGTTGTTTCCGAACTTGAAAGAACTATATTTCGATGAGGACGTAAATTATAAAAACTACGGACTGGACGGCGATCTCGTTCCAATCGTTGCGGATTTGAACGATGATGGCCTTATCGAGGTCGGCACCGATTTCGCATACCTTGTATTCGGCATGCGACGTGGTGGCGACAACTACTACTTGCTCGATGTGACTGACAAGAATTACCCGACGATAAAATGGGTACGGACGTTCGCAGAGTCTGGTCAGTCGTGGTCACCACCGACAGTTGCAAAGGTCAAAGTAAACAGCGCGGCTGCAACCGGGTCGCACAACGCGGTATTGATTCTCGGCGGCGGGTACGACACGAGCCACGATACCGCGGCCCCGCCAACAGATCCGGACCTCGAAGGTGCCGCTCTATTGATGCTGGACCTTGAGACCGGCGACCAGATCTGGAGCGCGAGCTCGGATAATAATGCGGACTTACCACTTGATTTGATGAAGCGGTCTATTCCGAGCCAGATTCGGGTCATCGATATCAATGGTGATAGCTTTGCCGATCGAATGTATGCAGCCGATCTTGGCGGACAGGTCTGGCGATTCGATATTACGAATGGGGAGATACCCAGCAAACTGATTGCCGGAGGTGTGATCGCCAGCCTCGGTGCTGACGCACTCGAAGCTCCGACGTTAGCCGATGCTCGTCGTTTCTACTCGACGCCCGACGTCGCTATGTTTGCCGACAATAATCAGGGTCGCAGGTTCCTTTCCGTGAGCTTGGGCAGTGGCTATCGCGCGCACCCGTTGGACAAGAGAACTAATGATCGCTTCTACTCGTTGCGCGATCCCGATATATTCAACCAGCTCGATCAGTCGCAATATGACAACTATTCTGTCGTCAAAGATGGTGACCTGGTCGAGGTACAAGGTGACTACGGCACCGAAATCGCGACAGACGGCAGAGGCTGGAAATTTACCATTCCGGCAAACGAGAAAGTCCTGGCATCATCGAGAACATTCAATGACGCAATTTATTTCGTGACATTTGAGCCGGAAGTTGTGACTACCGATCCGTGCACGGCGGGACAAAGCGTGAACCGGTTGTATGCCGTCAATGTTGAGAACGGCGATGCATTGGTCTCGATGGACGCACCGGTTCCCGAGACGCCGGAGGACGCAGACGCGGCACGCGTAACGGAACTCCAGCAGGGTGGTATCGCGCCTGTGCCGGTCTTCCTGTTCCCAAGCGATTGGGGCCAGACTTGCGAAGGTGACTCCTGTCCTAAACCAAAGCCGGTTGGCTGCGTGGGCGTCGAATGTTTCGATCCTGATTTTACGAACCTGCCTGTCCGCACGCTGTGGGTACAGGATGGAGTGGAATGATGCGAACAATAAAGTACATGCGCGGCGTTACGCTGCTTGAATTGATGATCGTTGTCGTGATCATCGGTATCCTCACAGCTATCGCCTACCCGAGCTACACTCGGTTTGTGGAACGGGCCAAGCGTACCGAGGCAAAAGCCTTGTTGCTGCAAATTGCGATTGACCAGGAACGTTTCTACCTGCAAAACAGCACGTTCGGCGACATGGCCGATTTGCTGTTCGACGAACCGCAGATCACTGATTCGGAAGCGTACTCGGTTACGATAACCGCCAATAATGCGAGCAATTTTTCGGCGACGGCCACGTATCAGCTAAGCGGTGAAGAGGCAGGTAAATGCCTTACGTTCACCATTGACGGGCGTGGCACCAAGACATCAGCGCCAGACACCGACTGCTGGACACGACGACAATAATCAATCGGAATTGAATGGGGACAGAGCCCTAGGGGTCTGTCCCCTTTTCTTTTTCCCGGCCTGACACAAAAATCGCATCGATAATCAGCAGCGCAGCACCCACTGATATCGCCGAATCGGCGACATTAAATGACGGAAAAGCCCAGCTGCCAAACCAAACCTGGATGAAATCGGTTACGTAGCCCTGGATTGCGCGGTCGATCAGGTTGCCGATTGCACCGCCTAACACGAACGATAGCCCTGCCATTAACACGACGGGGCCTTCCTGGCGGATCCGCCATAACCAGACGATCATAACGCCACTAACGGTAGTCGCCAGAACCACAAAAAACCAGCGCTGCCACCCCGATTGATCGGCAAGAAAACTGAACGCGGCACCGTAGTTTTGCTGGTGGGTCAAATTAATAAAAGAATTGATTGGCACCTTTCCGTACAACGGCACCCACTCAATGACAGCCCATTTCGTCGCCTGGTCCGCTGCGACTATCAGGATGGCAACACTGATCCAGGCGATATAGGGACGAATACCGGTGTTCGCTTGTTCTGCCACGTGTCAGTCCTTTCAGGCCGCGTTCGCGGCTAATATCGATTTTGCATTGTCGGCGTCGCGGTGCATCTGTGCAACCAACTCCTCGACTTTGTCGTATTTGATTTCACTTCGCAGCCGCGCGATGAAGTCTACGTGAATCAACTCGCCGTAGATGTCCTCGTCAAAGTCGAAGATGTGCACCTCGAGCAATGGCTTGGTGCCGTCGAACGTAGGCCGCGTCCCAACACTTGCGACGGCATCTTTGGGCCCACCCGGCAGGCCGTCGATCCGAACTGCAAATATGCCCATGACTGCACTCTGACGACGCCGCAAATCCACGTTTGCCGTTGGATAGCCGAGCTTGCGGCCAACTTTGTCGCCCATAACAATTCTGCCGGACATGCGATACGGGCGTCCAAGCAGCGTACTGGCCTTCTGCAGATCACCGGCCCACAGCGCTTCGCGTATCGCGGTGCTGCTGACACGAACATCGTCGACAATAATGCTTGGCACTTGCTCCACCACAAAATCCAGTGCCGATCCCGCTCGCTTCAGATGCTCAATCGTACCTTCCCGTTTCTGCGCGAAACGAAAATCATCGCCGACAACCAGGTGCCGTGCACACAGGTTATGCACGATGATCTGGCGCATGAATGCCGCGGCCGATATATCACGCATGTTCGCGTCGAACCGCAAGCAATAGAAGTAGTCGATGCCGTGTGCGGCAAGTGCCGTAAACTTTTCGCCGAATCGCATTAGCCTCGCCGGTGGGCTGGCCGCCGAAAAAAATTCTCGCGGGGTGGGCTCAAAGCTCATCACGACGGTTGGCAGGCCGCGCGCAGCGGCCGCAATCCTGACGCGTTCAAGAAGTTTCTCATGTCCGAGATGCAGACCGTCATAGGCTCCGATCGTAACGATGCTGCCAGCCTCCAGCTCGGCAAACGGTAGATCTTCAGTATGACGAATCAGCCGCATGCTAACGGGGCCGCATGCCGAGATCGGACGTTCGCAGCCCCAGCGACAGCAACACGAGAAAGTAAATGCCAGCCGCGCTGGCAATGCTCACCGTCAGCCAGCCGGCCCGCTCCCAGAGCCCAACGTCAATCCACCAGGCTAATGGGCGCTCAAGCTGACCGAGAATCACCCACATGACGCCATTTGCGGCGACCACCTGCACGCCCAGTTTGCGCCAGGTCGCGGAATGCGTAACAACGCCGTCGCGCCGCAAACCGCGATACAACAAGTATGCATTCAGCAATGCTGCAACCGAGATCGCAAGCGCCAGGCCGGCATGATTGCCGGCATACCCTATTGACGTGAGATACCACGCGAGTGAAACGCTCAGTATGAAATTGACGCCGAGTGCGATCAGCCCGAATTTGACCGGTGTCTTGGTATCTTGCCGTGCGAAGTAGGCCGGCGCGAGAATCTTGATGTAGGAAAACCCAACCAGGCCGACAGCGAATGCTTGTAGCGCCAGCGCCGTCATCTGAACATCGTCGACCGTAAAATTACCACCGTAAAAAATGGTCGCGACCAGCGGCTCCGCCAACACGATCAGGCCAATCGCAGCCGGTACCGCAACGAGCAGTACGAGTTTCATCGACCAGTCGATCGTCGCCGAGAACTCGTCGTGTGCTTCATTGGCGTACTGTCGCGAGAGATATGGCAACGTCACCGTCGCAAGGGCGATACCGAAAAGCCCCAGCGGAAACTCCATCAAGCGATCTGAGTAATACAACAGACTGATCTTGCCGACACCAAGCATCGACGCGATGATGCCACCGACCAGCAAATTGATCTGCGCGACCGACGATCCAAAAATCGCAGGCAGCATCAGGGTCATGACACGTCGAACGCCCGCATGCGCAATTCGCCACTTTGGCCGCGGCATGGCGCGAATGCGAATCAGGAATGGAAGCTGGAACAGGAGCTGCAATACGCCGGCGACGAACACTGCGTAGGCAAGCGCCATACCCGGCTCCTCGAGTTCCGGTGCCCACCAGATGGCGGCGGCTATCAGTACGACATTCAAGATAACCGGTGTAAACGCAGGCACGGCGAATCGGCCGTAGGTGTTGAGGATGCCACCCGCAAACGCCGTCAACGACACAAATAACAGGTACGGGAACGTGAAGCGCAGCATCAGCGAAGCCAGCTCGAAACGTCCGTCGTCGCCGATAAATCCCGGCGCCACGATGGCCACCAGGACGGGAGCTGCTATGACGCCCAGCAGAGTAATACCGAAGAGGATAAGTCCGAAGGTCCCGGCAATGGCGTCCACGAATTCACGCGCCTCTTCATGCCGATGTTTCTCGCGATATTGCGCCATGACCGGCACGAAGCCTTGCGAAAACGCGCCCTCGGCGAAAAACCGGCGCAACATGTTGGGAATTCGATTCGCGACAAGGAATGCGTCCATGACGAGTGACGTCGCGAAAAAACGAGCAAACACCATGTCCCGTGCCAGGCCCAGGATGCGGGACAACAGGGTCATGCCGCTGACGATCGACGTTGACTGGATCAGCCGCTTGCCAGAAACCATCCACGCCTTGCCCTGCGGGTCGCCATTTTGGGCCTTTTCGGGGCTTTTTTCGGTCGTCATAACGGCATCGAGTTTAGCCTAGAAAACATATGAAATCAGTCATTTAGGTGGCATTGTGGTGCGTCCCGCAGGGTACTGCCGATAGTCATTGACAATACTGCGTGGGCCGCGAATAATACGCGGCTCTTAAATCTCAGGACACGGTAGGAAGCAGTGGCAAACATCAAATCAGCTCGGAAACGCGCTCGGCAAGCGGAAAAGACCCGCAAGCACAACATGGGCCTGCGTTCCCTGATGCGTACCGAGATCAAGAATGTCGTCAAAGCATGCGACGCCGGCAACAAGGAAGCAGCTGAGGCTGCTTATAAATCTGCCGTTCCTGTGATTGACAGCATGATCAACAAAGGCATCGTCACCAAGAATAAAGCAGCTCGTCACAAGAGCCGCCTGAACAAACGTGTTCACGGGCTAAGCGCTTAAGAACCTTCTTCTTCGAGCTCGCGCATTACAGCTTGCGCGAGTGCCTCGGTCCCCTCGCCCGTCGCGGCACTGACTTCAAAGACCGGGCCCTTCCAGTCCAGATCCTGTAAGAGCGCAGCACGCGCTTCAGATCTGCTTTCGTCGTCCAGTAAATCAACCTTGTTGATGACAAGCCAGCGTGGCTTGCCGGCGAGATCGTCGGAAAAGTTGCCGAGCTCCTTCGCAATGGCACGAACATCGTCGGCAGGATTAGCGTCGGGATCGATCGGCGCGATATCGACGAGGTGAAGCAGCAGCTCTGTGCGTTGCAGGTGTTTCAGGAATTGAATACCGAGGCCTGCTCCCTCCGATGCCCCCTCGATAAGTCCGGGAACGTCGGCCATGACAAAACTTTGCAGTTGGCCAACCCGCACCACGCCGAGATTCGGATGTAGCGTCGTAAACGGATAGTCCGCGATGCGCGGTTTTGCCTGCGACATCGCGGTAATGAGCGTCGACTTGCCTGCGTTGGGCATACCGAGCAACCCAACATCGGCCAGTACTTTGAGCTCGAGTTTTAAATGTCGCCCCTCGCCCTGGGTGCCGTTGGTAATTTTTCGCGGCGCCCGATTGATACTGCTTTTGAAGCGGGTATTGCCCTGACCACCACGGCCGCCCTCCGCCATCATCTGGCGTTGTCCGGGATCGGTCAGATCGCAAATCAGTTCACCCGTGTCGACATCATGAACCACCGTACCGCACGGAATCTGTACGTCGAGATCCTCGCCGGAGCGGCCGGTTTTGTTTCGTCCGGCACCGCCATCCCCGGTCTCCGCTTTGAATTTCCGGGCAACCCGAAAATCAGCCAGCGTATTGAGTGACGGCTCCGCTACGAGATACACACTACCGCCATGCCCTCCATCACCGCCATCCGGGCCGCCGCGTTCGACGTACTTCTCACGCCGGAAACTCAAGCAGCCGTGACCACCGTTGCCGGCTAGTACACGTATGGTTGCCTCGTCGACGAATTTCATGTTGGAGCGCCCCTCGGGGCGCGATCATTTTGTGGGAGGGCCTTAGGCCCGACGCTAGTTAGCGACTACACTCACAAACTGGCGATTCTTCGGGCCTTTTTTCTCAAACTTGACGTGCCCGTCTTTTTTCGCAAACAGCGTGTGATCACGTCCGATGCCCACATTCCGGCCTGCATGGACGCGCGTGCCGCGCTGCCGAATAATAATGTTGCCGGCAACAACCTCTTGGCCGCCAAACAATTTGACGCCTAGGCGTTTCGACTCTGAATCGCGACCGTTCTTACTACTGCCGCCTGCTTTCTTATGTGCCATTGTTCTGTACCTTTAGTATTTACTTTTTGGCCGCTTTCTTAGCCACTTTCTTTTTGGCCGCTTTCTTGGCCGCAGGCTTCTTGGCCGCCGTCTTCTTGGCGGCCGTCTTCTTGACCGCAGGCTTTTTGGCTGCTGGCTTCTTGGCCGCCGTTTTCTTGGCAACCTTCTTTGCAGCCGGCTTCTCAGCGGCTTCTGTTTTCGGTGCTGCTGTCTTGGCGCCCGCGCCGCTGATTCCCGTGATTTCTACCTCGGTGAAAAACTGGCGATGCGAACCCTGCCGAAGATAATTCTGGCGGCGTTTGAATTTGACGACCGGGATTTTCTTGCTCTTGCCCTGGCGGACAACCTTGCCACTGACAGTACTACCGGCAAGGGTTGGGCTGCCGACTTTGATGTCTGAACCCTCACCGAGCAGCAGAACCTGGTCGAATTTGATGGTCGCGCCCTCTTCAGCCTCGATCTTTTCGAGACGCAAGATATCGCCTTTTACCGCACGGTATTGCTTACCGCCGCTGCGAAAAACTGCGTACATCGTTGTCTTCTCCAAATGCGAGTCGCTGTGGTGGCATAACTCACTGATAATTAAGTGATTATTTGTAGTCGCCGATCGCCCACACAGGCGTAACTCTGGCGGCTGCCACAAAGGAGCGGGAATTCTATAGATTCCACGTCGCCAAGACAAGGCATTTCAGGCATCATTCTGACTCTATGCACATAGTCAAAACAACAACAAAATCCCCGACTTTTGACGATGCGATCGAGCTGACCAGTGACGATATGCAGGCGGTCGATAGCCTGATCTCGAAGAGTCTTCAGAGCGACGTCGCCCTCGTCTCACAGGTCTCGGAATACATCGTGAGAAGTGGTGGCAAGCGTCTGCGCCCGGTCATTGTGTTGCTGGCTGCGCGCGCGTGCGGATACGAAGGCGATAAACATATCGGGGCCGCCGCAATCGTCGAGTTTATTCACACGGCAACGTTGTTGCACGACGACGTCGTCGACTCATCATCGCGCCGACGCGGGCAAGACTCCGCCAACACGGTGTTTGGTAACCAGGCGAGTGTGCTCGTCGGTGATTTTCTGTATTCGCGCGCATTTCAGATGATGGTCAACATCGACAACATGCGTGTGATGCAGATCATGGCCGATGCGACCAACACGATCGCGGCGGGCGAAGTCATGCAACTCATGAATGTGCACGACCCGGACACGACCGAAGATGCCTATCGACAAGTCATCTACCGCAAGACTGCGCGACTGTTTGAGGCAGGCGCACAAGTCGCAGCCGTGCTCGCCGACCGAAGCCAGAATTACGAGGTAGCCATGATGCGATACGGCCAACACCTCGGGACGGCGTTCCAGTTGGTCGATGATGCACTCGACTTCAATGCATCGGCCGAGGAAATGGGCAAAAATCTCGGCGACGACCTGGCCGAGGGCAAGGCAACGCTACCGTTGATCTATGCCATGGAGAAAGGCTCTGCCGACGATAGGGAACTCATCCGTAAGGCAATTCTGGAAGGCGGCCTCGAACAACTCGAGAAAATCACGGCGATCGTTGAATCCACCGGGGCCCTCCAGTACACTGCGGCGCGCGCTCAGGAGGCCGCCGACACAGCAATATCAGCGTTGTCCGACATTCCCGATTCGGATTACAGACAGGCACTAACCGCCATCGCTGACTATGCCGTCCAACGACGTTCCTGAGACTTATTAATACGGGGTGTAGCTCAGCCTGGTAGAGCACTGCCTTCGGGAGGCAGGGGCCGGAGGTTCAAATCCTCTCATCCCGACCAACTT
>Ga0255049_10001389_pt1 | contig 13316 bp, 29 predicted proteins | sample JV7_2_3_MG_FD_183615 | JGI IMG/M metagenome (GOLD analysis project Ga0255049, IMG submission 183615) | Seawater microbial communities from Jervis Inlet, British Columbia, Canada - JV7_2_3 | ecosystem: Environmental > Aquatic > Marine > Inlet | place: Canada: British Columbia | collected 2016-10-06
TTCGCAGACAGGGGTTTGTCGAAGCCTCTTCCCAGTGCCTTCTAATAATCTAAGTGGGTTGGTCCTTGTGGTGGAAGGGGAGTACGACGCAATCGCCATGAGATCGTGCGGCTACGAGGCGTACAGTGTGCCTACGGGGGCCAGTGTATCGGGTGATGTGATGCCAGACTTCCTCAGGCCATTAGCGGAGGGGCTGGACAGTGGGTCCATCGAGGTGGTGGTGGCTGTGGATGCTGACGAGAAGGGTCGCCAACTCTCTGCCGCCCTCGCGGGTTGGTTGGGCAGGAGGAAGGTGGGGGTGATCGATTGGTCGAGGTATGGGGTCAAGGATGCCAACGAAGCCCTGTCCACTCATGGTAAGGAGATCATGGGCATAGCCATAGCTGAGATCGGTGATGCCATGTATGAGGGGATTGTCAAGGTATCTGATATATCGAAAGCAATTAAAGATATCAGGGTCGATGGCTTCAAAGGGGGTGCCAAGATCGGGCTGAACTCCATCGATAATTTATACACGGTCTGCGCTGACCAAGTAACTGTAGTGACTGGCGTACCCGGTAGCGGTAAGAGCGAGCTAATCGATTATTTCATGGTGTCTCTGGCTCAGCGAGAGAACTGGAAGTTCGCCATCTTCAGTGCTGAGAATCCTATCGAGATCCATGTAGGTAAATTGCTTGAGAAGTATTCAGGTAGTCCGATCTTCGAAGGGGATTCCAAGATCGGCGAAGACGAACTAGACATCGCCTCGGCTTGGCTTGGTGAACACTTCTTTTTCCTCGACGCTTCATCTTCTCATACCATAGATTCTATTTTAGCTAGAACAGAAATACTTGCAGTGAACAATGAAGTGAACGGATTACTAATCGATCCCTTCAACTACACCGATGTCACGCTTGAGACCGATGCAATCAGTGCGATGCTCACAAAATTTCATTTATTTGCAAAGAAATTCCACATACACATTTGGATTGTTGCTCATCCACAAAAAATGTATCGAGGGGAGGGTGGGAAAATCCCAGTGCCCACGGGTGGAGATATCTCCGGGTCTGCTGCATGGTGGGCGAAGGCCGACTTCGGTCTCACCGTGTCGAGAAACGATGACGATGAGACAAGAATGAACGTGTGGAAGTGCAGGTTCAAGTGGCTGGGTGAGGTAGGGAGTGCAGCTCTGAGCTATGACAGGACGTGCGGCAGGTATTCGGATGGTGAGAGTTCTGGGGATATCGCAGACTCTCTCGCCAACATAGATTGGGGAGATGTAGCGGGTGAAGGAAAAGAAGAAGAGAAGGAAAAGAAACAGATCCAAGTCCCACCAGTCTTCGAAGACCTATTCTGATATCAGGGATTCTCGGCCACAGTTCTTGATTGAGTCAGGCACAGAGGAATACCAGGGAAAGAAAGAGATCCACATAGAGGGGGTAGGTTCTACTGGTGCGTTCAAGAGAGCTAGAGTTCTCGACCAAACTAAGTTTGATGAACTTTTTCTAAATAATAATATATCCCAAGAACAATACGCTGCTGCGGATATATATCTTGGATTGATGTCGATCTCTGGTTGCTTTATTAAGTCACCCAACCTTGAAGCCCAAGGCTCTCGGTCGAATCCAAGGGATACGGCAGGAGCGATGGCCTCCAAGATCATTGCTATCTCTTCTGCCAGAAACAGGCTGAGAGATGCGGGTGAACATTGCTTGGTGGCAGTGGAAGCTTGCGTTGGCCTGAACGCAGATGTTAGTCTACCTGATCTCAGGATTGGCCTGAACGCTCTCGCTCGATACTTCCGTATATGAGCATGGCATCCGAAGCATTCATGTCTCCTTCGTATTTATCTAAGGTCTTATCCATTCCATTCTCATGATTGTAGTCACAGATCTCTGCAACTTTTTCGCATAGATCAGTCCATTCCTCGTCGCTCGATTCCATGTGTATTTTTAGATTTATTTTGTAGTTCGTAGAATTGTTTTTTTGCTTGCTCATCTGCGATAGCCGCCGATCTGCATAGTGAAAATGCGAAAATGTTTAACAGCAAAACTGTAACTGCTGCTGCTATGATTAAGATTGTTTCAATCATACTTCATGACAATCTGTTGCTTGTTGAATGACTTCGCAGTGATGTGAACGACTGCTTGCCTACCACTCCTAGTCTTTCTCTTCTCTCCGCTCGGCACGATAGATCCTGACAAGACAAGCTCACGCCTTCTTGCGCTTGCGGTTTGGTGCCTCATTCCTGTTTGGATTTCTATCTCGTCGTCGGTGAGCCCGCTGCGTGAGTTGGCTATCGCATGATATACTTTTATTCGCATACTACCGGCGCTTCCAATCATCGACTCTGCGGCTTCCTTGCTAGTGTCTTGATCCGAGAATGGTAGCGTCGGGTTCGTCCCTCCATTGATCCATCCGTGACTAATTATTATCTTGCTCATGCCTCACCTCCCGTCGCCTTATCGATGGCGGCACGCAGGTAGAGCATCGCGATGTCCGCTTCGCCCTGTTTAATCGCCTCGATGGAGCCAGCGGCGGCTTCCAAAAGCTCGGGTGCTGCGAGAATGAGGCGCAAGTTTGCGTTCCCATCTTCTCCGTCGATGATCGAAATCTGCGCGATGAGATGTTCCCAACTTCGCCCATCCTCATCATCCTTGACGTGACGAAGAATCGTCACGGTCTTGAGATCATCCATCGGGTCGATCGCCCACGGACCTGAAACGCCCGCACTCAGGTCTGCCTGCTCGATCATGACTTCTCCTTTTGATTGTTACTATTGTTACTAGATAGTAATTCCATAAGCATATTTCCCTTATTGATCATCTCTTCCCTTGATAACTGACCCCAGTCTTGGGTGAGTAATTCAAGGCAAGCTTCGAATCCTTTTTTGTATGCTGTCTTTTCTTTGCCTGGAGAAGCTTGATATGTATTTATCTTTTTGTTGGAGAAACCAATCTTCCTTAGTGCTTTGCTGGTATACGGCATTAGTCCTCTTTCTTTTCTATGTAAATATTAGTGTATCCAGTTGACGCTAACTTTTTAACCGCATCGAGCATGTCAGTCAGATACATCGCATGGATCAAAACGATTGATTCACTTTCAAGCTCTGCATCGTTGATACCACCACTGATTTCCCAACTCACTCCGCATCCCCTCCGTATTTGATTTTGATTAAGTCATCCGCCAAAGACTTCTGAAGGTTGTTTGCGTGTTCGTTTATCTCATTGATGGACCGATGAAAACTTCTCTCAAGACGATCCCTTTCTGCGCTGAGTTGTCGCAACTGCGCTTCGATGTACGCTGGACGGACCTTCAGCCTAATTTGCTTTGGCAGAGAATTGTATATCTCGGATGCCTCACTCATTTCGTATCCTCCCGCGCCTCGGCCAGCTCGCGCTCGGCTGTCTCGGCGCGGTCCTCCACAACCAACGTCCAGCCTGCGGCTACGGGATCGAAACCGGTGCCAGTGAAGTCGGTGTTGATGTCGTAGAGAGCTAGTGGGTAATTTCCGAGTCCTACGGCATTGGTAAGGTCCGCGCCTCTCAGGTCCGCGCCGGTCAGGTCCGCGTTGGTCAGGTTCGCGCCGGTCAGGTTCGCGTCGGTCAGGTCCGCGTTGGTCAGGGTCGCGCTGGTCAGGTTCGCATTGGTCAGGTTCGCGCCGGTCAGGTTCGCGTCCCGAATATGCGCGCCGGTCAGGTTCGCGCCGGTCAGGTCCGCGTTGGTCAGGTTCGCATTGGTCAGGTTCGCGCTGTGCAGGTTCGCGTTGGTCAGGTTCCTTCCGCTTAGGTCTAAACTTGATAGGTCTATTCTATTCATTGTTGTTCTCCCTTTTATTTAACGATTGGGTGGCGCACCCGGCAGGACTCGAACCTGCAACCTACTGCTTAGAAGGCAGTTGCTCTATCCGACTGAGCTACGGGTGCTGATGTTATTCGTTACCCTAGATGTGGGCTTTTGCACGTTCGAACCAGCTATCAACAAGTTGGCGGATTGCAACCCTCACTTGAGCGGAAGATGTTCTATCTTCCATCGTGGCGATCTCCTGAAGCGCTTCCCAATCTTTTTTCAGAATACGAAGCCTCACCTCTACGGTTTCTTTTTCTTTTTCTTTCTTCATCAGTGGATAACCTCACCTTCCTTATCGTCTACAAATCTGAATGGCGCGTACACTTGGGCAGCCATTGCGTATATGCTCTTAATGAAGATGAGCAAAGGACTCACCCTCTCTTCCCCTTCGTCTAGCATGATGTTCAACTCATCCTCAAAGTTTTCATATGTAATCCCAGCGCCAAGGACCGCTAACAGATTTACCCATGTGACTGATGGCATTGTGATTGAGTAGGCCATACCGTTTTTATAACGAGAGTTGGGCAGTTTACTAGGAAACGCATCGGTGAGGGTTCGAACTCCACTGATTTTTGCGACCTTACAATCTCCGATGATTGCTTGGTAACAATTTAATAGTGAAAATATATCGTCCTCGCTTATCGATCTAACTTCTATTGTGTATTCCTTTCCGGGTATATAATTCTCCTCTCTGATGTTCTCAGTGGATACGACGCTGAACATTCCATGCCTAGTTACGATAAACACTTTACCTTCACCTTTCTATTCAAGCTCATATTCAAATACCTCTGTTCCAGACTCAAGCATATAGGTGGATTCTTCGTCAGAGGAAGGACGCTGTACATTGCATCAATCATGTATGACGAACTCCATTTTTATTTATCGAACAGTGATGCTCTTGCCGAATGGCGGTGTGCCGAAGTACCAAGCATGATCCTCGCGCGGCGGAACCTTGGCCCACAGCACCTTGATCCCTTCATCTTCCGGCCATCGGAAGAACTCCATATCACTGATCACAATGATTCCGGTTGCGTTAGGCATGTTCTCTTTCACCCAATCGAATCCGATACACACATCCGTACCTCCCCAGCTTGCTCGACTGGGCGCTTCGTTCAACTCGACTCCATCCTCATACTCAGCCACAGATACAATGTTAGTTGTGAACTCAACCACAACAGCTTTGCTGGGCTTGGCCGCATTGATCAGGTGAGATGTCTCCGTTGCAGCGAGTTGGTACATCTTCTCATCCATAGATCCAGAGCTATCGACCAGTACCGCGATCTCTCCGATCCCCTCTTGAGTGGGGGAAGGCATGTAGATATCCATCGAAGCGAATCGCTTGTTGGGTCTAGCCCATGAAACATCTGAATCCTCACCACAAGTATCATCTATGAATTCTGCAAGCTCACTCACCCAATCATTATTTGATTTGGTTTTGATATCATTCAGAATTCTCTCGATCGCCTCGGGAAGTTTCCCACTCAGCTTAGAGGTTGCGATGGAATTAGATTGCTCCATGTCCGCAAGATCTGACTCCGTATCAATCTCTGACTGACTCAGGTCATCATTGGTGACAATGGTCCCCCATTTCTTTGCGGACGGAGCCTTGTATTCGCTTGCCTTGGCAGGATCTATTGAATCTGATCCCTCCATTTGCTCGGACCCGAATCGACCTCCGTCATCGGGAGAAGAGCCTTCGTCTTCTGCTGGCCCTTCCGACTCCTGCTCGTCGCCGTCTGCACCACCTCCGTCATCTGATTCTTCATCTCCCTCCTCTCCTGCTTCGTCAGCTTTTGCTTGGCCTTCTTCTTGTTCGTCCATGATGGGGTCATCTGATTCTCCTTGGTTTGGTTCTGATTGATCCTCACTCGGCTGATCTCCTGGCTGACCACCTCCCGGCTCTTCTCCCGGCTCACCAGTGGGTGCAGGATTCTCATGCAAGAGAATCTGAAAGATCTCCTCCATCGGCATCCCGTCGAACCGCTTGTCTCTCAAGGCACCTTCGATGAGCTTGAATCCACACTGCTCTAGCAGGAAATTATCTTCCTGATCAGCAGCCTCGTTTCCGATCACGTCATGATGAGGTGTCCAGGAGCTGAAGGTCTTCTTGATCTTCAGAATTCGCACAGGATGTTTTAACATCTTGTGCCCCCACTCATGGGCAACTACAAACTCCCGATCCTCCTCCGATATCGAAGCTACAAAGTACGGGTTGAAACCGATGGATCTTCCATCAGTTGCGGCAGTGGGTAGTGGTTGTCCGTTGGGCAATCTCTCTGTGAAGAATACACCCATCTTCACAGCATCAGATTGAGCCATAGGAATCTGCACTATCACCCTACGCCTAGCCACCTCAATCATCTCTGTGAGATCATCGATTGTTATACTACTCATTTCAAATCCCTTTCAAAATAAAGTTTGTTACTGAATAGTTAATCTTAACTATTTAATAACCGAAGGCAGCGAAGTTACTCTTAAGGATTTCCTTCCCTTCCTTCACAAGCTCACGCCGAACCTCGGCATCCTGCTTGGTAGACACAGCAGTGTGACCCGATACGAACTCACGCATCCGTGTCTGGATTTCTTTGATCCCCTCGTTGTCGGTGAAGTTGACAACATCAAGCATGTCAGCAGCCTCCTCCAAGTTAGAGAACCGAGACTCATGATAACCACGCTTCTCATTCTTTCCTCCGTTGGGATTGTAGGCTTCCACTGAGTCAACAAAATCAGTTATCGCATCGAAAGCAAGTCGAAGAGATTCTTTAATCGAATTCATAATCTCATCAGACACTACCTTACGAACCTCCTCCACTTCCTGATCACTCAAGGCAAAGGCTAGATCGCTAGGATCTTCCAATGCGTATGGCTGAACCATGTGAAATTTGAATCGATCACGCATCTCTTGTTTGCTCTGAGGAAGCTCAGACATATCAAAGTTACTGCCTTGCCTTATCTTGGATTCCGAAATCACATCGTCATAGTTATCACAAAACGCATCCACCGCACTCTCCCATTCTCTGAATGTCTTCCGATATTCAGCCTGATAGTTTGTGAGATTCTCTACCATAATCAAGGCACACCCAGCCTTGGCTCGTCGGTATGGGATCGTGTTCTTCTTATGAAAATTACTCCAGTCTGATTCAATCTTAGTGATGTCACTAATAGACTTGCGATCAAGCAATGTCTTTGTGGTTGTTACCGCTCCATCTCCGTTGACATGGGCATCCACATACTTCGCAGTATCCTTGCACTTCTTCCCGAATGAGGGCTTTCCCTTTTCAATACCAACTACAAGAACTTTGTTCTGCAAATTTGCCATCTTAGTTTTCCCCTTTGTAATGTTATTTAGTTTATGCGAACAGGCTAGAGTTAGCTGCTCGCCATTCGGTAAAGTTTGATGTGTGCCTTGCGCCTGTCTCCAGAACATCCTGCTCAATGTCGTACCCGAAGATCACCTTCATGGTGGGTGAACACTTGTCTACCCATGAGAGGATTCCTCCAATGTTCGAGGATGTAGACATCCGTACAAGCTGAGCCAGCGTGGCGATCTGAACATCCATCTCCACAGGTACGGCCACGTCTTCTCCCATTCCCTTTGCGATCTTATCCACGTCAGGCAGACGAGAGAAGATGCTAAGGAATGAACTCATCAGTCCTGCATCGTCATCTCCCAATGCCCCTGCTGCTTGGCGAAAGATGCGGAGTCCCATCGCAGATTTCTCTGACGAAGGGTTAACACCAGAAGTCTTAAACACCTTTGCGAATGCAGTTACCGATCGGCCAGTGGATTGTGGTCCCTTGATCTTTCCATCATAAGACTCAATGAGATCGGGTCGCCATCGGGTCGCCGCAACGACGCGGTAATCAATATCGTGATTGTTTGCCCATTTCTCCCAGTCTTTCTGGTCGGGCCTCCAGTTGACAATCATGTGCCGATTGATCAGCGCATTGGGTGGGCTGCTCACTCCGCACCCATCCTCCACTCGGTTGCCAGTGGAAGCGATAGACCATCCATCAGGGACGAAATAATCCCCGATCCTTCGCTCCTCCACAAGCTGATACACAGCGTGCCAATGTGCCCTCGGAGCGTTCATTAGTTCTTCGATAGAAATAAGTCCATACCCATCAGTAGGTAGGAAATCAGGCACAAAGAATTCAGTAGTCTTCGTTTCCTTATTTGGAAATGGATACCCTCGGTAATCTGATACATCCATAGTGCATGGCCTGATATCGCAATGCCCATACTCCTCTGGCGATACGCCATGATGTTCAGCCATCGCTGCGTGGATCAGTCCTCCCTCCGACATCTCTGAAGTTTTCCCACATCCCGGCGGGCCAAGTAGCAGCGGTGACTTGCCTGCTTTCAGAATATCCACTGCGGTTTCTATTGCTAATGCTGTATTGCCCATTGTTATTTCCCTTTTCTGAATAGTTAAGATTAACTATTCGTTCATAGTAATATCGTGTCACATTTTAGTTGGGAGCTAGCCTCCTGCTCCCGTATGTACATACTACCATAGATTGTACACATTGTCAAGCCTATCTATTGTTCTTCCTTAGGCATAGCTTGGTAAGGAAAAATCATCCGTCCTGTCTCCCACGTCATAGTGCTAATCACGCCCTCAAAGAAGTCTTTATCCTCTGGCGCAAGATCAGCAATGTCCATGTAATCTTCAATTTCCTGCAAGGCTTCTTTCTCCGCCTTGTCTAGTGCTTCACGCAACTGGCCCTTCGCAATTAGTCCTACCATTACTTCTCCCCTTTTATTAAAGACTTCATCCCAGACCCGTTGGATCGCATCGAAACTTTCGTTCCTATCATCCACGCAGTCGTTCTCTTGCGCGTCTGATTCTGTCATCAGAGCTTCGCCTGCCAACTCAGCAACTATCGTTAGATCTTTATATGAAATCATGATCTATTCTCCTTTCTCTTCGACAAACTTCCCATCGACAAAATTCCCAAACTTTGCGTTCGGCGCGATGTTAAGCACCACCTCTTTAACCAAGTCACGGGGGGTATTATCCACCATGAACAGTTCATCTTTTGTAGGTGCTAGTAGCGTTGTATTCGCGCTGCCGTTAAGACCATCCATCGTGTCTTCAAATACTTCTGGATACCATTCATCAATTTTGTTGTACGCCCACATCAGGGGCTTACCGATCTGCCACGTCACCTCCTCGCTCCAAGTGAACTCACGCATAACATCATTGATATCCACACCCGCACGTCGGGCGCTTCGTTTGTGCAGTCGTTTGCTCCATCGAGCAAGGCGCTTCATATCGTGGATGCAATCCTCGCAGTCACCTCCTCCATCAATCGCCCAGAAAAAATGAATCAATCTAGGATATAGCCAGTAACAAATTCTTTTCATGTTCAGTCCTCCTCTCCGTAGAAGAACCCTTGATCATTCGATTGTTGGCTTGGCTGATCGAATATGAAATCACCAGGCTTGTTCCAGCATCTCTTGTGACAGAAGGCATAGCTATCACCGTTCTCTGATAGATCAACACCGCCTACCCTTCCGTACCCATCATATTTACCCTTGATGGTGTTCTCTCCATTAGTGGCTACGCATTCATTTTGCCATGCCATCTGCTTGGGGATACCATAAGGTGCCTTGATGGATTTATCGCATCCCTTGCAGTCCCAGCTAAAGAATCCCATGGGTTCGGTGCCCCTTTTCGATAGTGTTATCAAGCGTAACCGCGATGATCGATCTGACCGCCGAGACATCCTCGCAGTAGGTGGTAAAACTTTTCGCATCTGCTCTACCCGATACGAGATACCCGTTATCAATCTCCTTGACGCGGAACTGTGTATCCATATCGGCTTTCTGTTGGTGGTTACGTTCCTTATCCATGTTCAGTCCTCCTCTGGAAAGTTAGCTCGCTCTTCAGCGAGGATGTTCACTGCGAAATCCTCAAGGGTTCCACAGGCACGTTCTCGATAACCCTCCGTTCCATCCTTCCCTAGATCGAGATTTCTGCTGTCGCCATAGGTACGGATATTCTCTCTTGCTAGTTCAAGTACAATCTCAATAGCGAGTTCAAGCTTCATGTTCAGTCCTCCTTGAAAAATAACTTCATATAGTTAAGGCTTAACTATCTCTATCGGTAGTAGAACTCTACGTTCTCTCCCGATGTGTAGAACTTCACCTCCTTCACGGGACTAGGTGGCCTACAAACAAGCGCGACCATCCTGCAATTAGGTGCGCCATCAGTAGAGAGAAGAAGTTCCCAGCCCCTGCTCCCAGACCAAGTTGACTTCGACACTCGGAACTCCTCGCCTTCAATGACAACTCGATACGGTACATCTGGCTTGTTTGAATGCTCCCACAAATGATGTGGTGCGTAGTGTCTGTCCATGATCAGTCCTCCTCAAATCATTTTCATTATGAAGTAACAAGCCAATCCAAACCCGATGACTATCATCGCTGCTGCGAGTGGCTCGACCCATCGCTCTCTCATGGTGGGTCTTTTGAATAACCACGTTCTCATGGTCGCGTGTCTTTTGAATATGCGATTTGCCTCACGCAATGCCCGCTTCTCACGGGCTGCAATCTGCTCGATCAAACGTGATTCCTTTGTGTCGAAGTCCTTCACCTTCATCTTAAAACTCCCATGTCCAGTAAAAGTCCTCGGCAAATGCGAGCCCCGGGGTTGTGACGGTCGCTCCGGGATTGTGGATATCCAACCATGCCTGCGCTGCAAGCCTATGGTTTTCACCTACTCCCTTACCGTCCTTCCAGTTGAATGTAGAGTGTCGTAGCTGACCAGGAAGGTAATCATCAGTGGCACTAATCCGCTGACCTTTCGTGTCAGTTGGTCCCACGTACCTAGTTCGGATACTTGCCTGAGTTTTGCTCATCTCATTCCTCCTCCTTGTACCACCGCATCATGAACGTGGCGAGCCCATGTCGGTTCCCGACGTTGTGCCATTCCTCTCCGGCGATGGAAACTTGGCACTTATCCCATATAGAAATATCGGATTCATCACTCAGCTGTCCCGGCTCTGACTCGGCTCTCACATAGATCGGCTGCCGATCCATGTCATCGGGATCGTAGTATCCAACCCATCTCCCATTATTGGGGACCTGCACGGCGCTCGCGATCTGCGACCGACGGCTATACGGCTCCTCGGTTCGTGCTGGATCTTGCAGCACTAGAGCCCGAAGCTCATCGTTGTTGATGTTCGGTATACGCTTGCTATCTGCCATCTCATTCTCCCTTTTTGGTTAATGTTAACTATTGAAACATCTTGTTAATAATAATGTGAATCAACGATATTACTACAAATGAAAATGCACAAGAGAAAAACAGATCAATCATTTACATACCCCCCTTAAAATAGTTAAGATTAACTAACTAGAACTTGATAAGACTGCCATGTCCGTCGATGTATTCGATGGTGTATCCCCGATTCCCTGCACTGTGCCAGTTATCCTTATCCCATGAAGCTTGGCACTTATCAGTCTTGGTAAGACCTAGCCCGCTAAGGACACGAGCCACAGCCATTGTGAATGTTCCGCAGTCCCCACAATCACAGTCGATCAAACCTTCCTTCGTGCTTGTGTACTCATGAACGTAGGGTTCTGTCCCTTTCCGACCATCGCTCGTCTCGAATGACAGGAAGCTGGCATGACCAGTGATTACAACATGGACAACATAGTTGTCATGGCCCTCACAGGGCCTATGGATACAGACAGAATCACGAGGCCAATAGCTTGAAGCTCTCGCTTTCTTTTCGTCATCAAACCAATGCGTCATACCTGAAGGGAGTCGAACCCCAAACCCTTTGCCTAGTGGGCGTCCATCCAGCAGCCGGACAGTCCCGCCATTGTAAGCCTTGTCTACTTCGTCGATTACATACGGATCAAGCACACTTCTCATTTCATTCTCCCTTTTCAGATTAAGATTTAACTTGGTAAAAGTTAGTCACTAACTAATCTTCCCTCTCATCCTTCCAGTCGTCAGTGACACCACTGTCACTCAGAATCTGAGCTGCCTCAAGCCATGTATCAGCTTCGGCATACACGATGGCACGACGTTTCCATTGCGATCCCGGTACGGGTTCGGAGATGTTAACGTCCACCACCCGGCACTTCGGTTGATCCAGAACACCGGATCGCATCACACGACCTAACTCTGCGCGACACCACTTGAGTATCAGTGCCTTCGCTTTTCTTTCTATCCAGTCATTATCAGGAACAGGCATTTGTTCACCTCTCTTTCGTTAAGGTTAAGCGTTAACTATTGATCCGTGAATTTCTCAGCTTCGATAATAGACACCGTTTCTTTTGCGAGTTTGACCCGCATTTGGGCACTGATCAGTCGCTTGGTCTTATTGATATTCCAAGCTTTCCGCTCGTTCGCCTTTTCAACCTTCGGGAAATTCAGTCGCACGCTGCTTCCCGTCGTGGTATCGACAACGATGAGGTATCTCATCTCCGCGTCGGGATGCGTTGCGAACATGATCGTGACATTGGACCCAATAACTTGGGCCATATGATAGGCATCCTGCGCCATCAGATTCACGTCGGTGTCGTATGTTTGATGCTCTATTACTTCGATCTTCTCACTACTCATTTTCATTTCCTCCTAGGAAAAAGTTAGGCGCTAACTATTTGATCACGGTACTGGTACTAACGGTCTCAATCCTTTTCGATGGGATCGATAAACCCAAACACAAGAGCAAGCAATCCGATCGGCATGACACAAGCAAAACTTGTACTGATAACGAGTTGAATCATTTCCATTTCGCTCTCCCTTCAGAGAAAAATAAAGTTAGGCGCTAACTATTGATCAGCTCTTCCTTCACTTCCTTTCAACTGTTAATCACAGTTCAGTTTGTGAAAGTCCTGATTTACAATCGTTCCGATCAGGACAATTCGTCCCTTGTCGATCAGTCCGCACACGTCAGCATCTGGACTCTCGATAATCAACTCCAAAAGCGTGGTTGCGCTCACAGTATCCATCTCTCTCCCCCTTCAGAAAAAGTTAAGCGTTAACTATCGAGACTGCCCACGCCGACGAAGCGTGCATCGACACCCTTCTTTCGGAATTCAGCAACGGTTTCCCTCGCCGTTGCCAAGGTGTAGAGTGCGGGCCAGAGGCGTGATGCGTCTCGCAGAGAGAGCCACTCAGATCTTTCAGGAGTCCTCGTCTTTACGACGAAGCGTCGAGTGGGGTCGGCCTCCATCTTGGCCTTTTGCTCATCGAGAATTTTGAGTAGTCGCTCTTTACTATTCATCATCAGCCAGCCCTGTAGTCAGAGAGAACGATACCTTCGGGCAGCGAGACATCGGAAGCGAGCATCTTGATCAGAACCATCGGGGTGTAGTAGTTCCCGTCGAAAGTATCCAGCCAGATGTCCTTTCCCTCGCAGAAAGATCGCTTGGCAGCGATTTCCCTTGCCTGCTTCTCTCCCTCGGCAGCGATGACGAATCCAGCGTACTCGTCATAGTCGATCTCGTCAGTTCGTTTGATCAG
>Ga0255049_10001391_pt1 | contig 13310 bp, 10 predicted proteins | sample JV7_2_3_MG_FD_183615 | JGI IMG/M metagenome (GOLD analysis project Ga0255049, IMG submission 183615) | Seawater microbial communities from Jervis Inlet, British Columbia, Canada - JV7_2_3 | ecosystem: Environmental > Aquatic > Marine > Inlet | place: Canada: British Columbia | collected 2016-10-06
TCTTTTCGTATGAGCAGGGAAAAGGCTTCCTTCTGGTGAGTAATTTTCGTTACTCCGACGAAGTGTTGAGATTTACAGGTCAGTACCAGGCCGATACCGGCAAGTACGTTTTCTACTTGTTCGGAGGTCCAGGCGGGCAATTTGCGACAGGTGTCGCTCGCTCTTCGGTGAGGGTCGAAGTTCGCTCGCTGGACACTGCATCATGGATAGCAGACATATTTTCTTCTGTCGATGGCCGAACGACTCAAGTTCAATCCTACCGATTCACAAGGCAGTAGGATGGTCGTCGGCAGATTTTGATCGCAGCGAGTCGGATACACAGGTTTGATGCTGGCAGCGGGGCACGTGCTCGTCATGGGCGTGATGGGCTGGCTGGCTGCGCCCCGGTGACTGGCCGGCTGCTCCACCGCCGATCACGGCGCTTGCTTTCGTCGTCGCGATGCTACCGCTTGTGCTCCGGTTAATTAATAACAGAGACGGCTCTTTATCTATTTCAGGCGCACGCACTGACGAACTGCCGGAGATGGGCAAATCACGTCCCCGCTACCAAAATTTGGCTATTTATTTGCGGCCGACCAGCAAGCCTCGTTTCGGCGAGGCTTTTTGCGTTTTGGGGATGGGTGAGCCCAAAGTATCCTGTGAAGGCCGTTGGATTCCCGATAGGCTACCGTTAGACTTCCGTGTTAACCATTCTCAGAATCATGGTAGACAACCGTGACCCCGAAAAAACACGCATCGCTTATAGGAATGTTGGTAATTCTGATGGCATCCTGCGTGTCTTGTGGAGACAGAGAGCATCAGGAAAGCGCTGACCTGATTCTGACCGGCGCAAAAATCTTTACTTCAAACAAGCAGCAGCCTTGGGCAGAAGCGGTTGCCATCAAAAATGGTAGATTCATCTACGTAGGTGATTCTACGGGCGCCTCAAATTTCTTATCTGACAGCACACATTTCGTCGACCTTGAAGGACGATTCGTGATTCCGGGTCTGGTCGATGCCCATGCTCATCCGGGTTACATAGACGTTGAGCACTACGGTGACATTTCAGAAACAAACGAAGAACAAATGTTGGCCGCCGTCAAGAAATACGCAGAGGAGCATCCCGATGACGAATGGTTGCGGCTCTGTTGTTGGCCAATTGACCTGTATGTAAAAGGCGACCAAGGGCCGAACAAACGGAAATTGGATGCCGTTGTCCCTGACCGTCCTGTGTGGTTCGTCAGTGAATGGTGGCATAGCGGCTGGTTGAACTCAAAAGCACTGGAGGTGCTCGCAGTCGATAAAGACACTCCTGATCCTAAACCCGGCGTGGCCACTTACGCACGTGATGAAAATGGAGAACCAACAGGATGGGTAAAAGAGGGGGCTGGTTGGCAGCATTTTGTGGAGCAATTTGGCATCAAGGAGGGCGCCCATAAAAAGTCACATGAAGAAAGTATGTTGGCAGGCCTGCAAATATTGAGTGAGGCCGGCATAACAACGCTTTACGATGCCGGCAATTTCGGTTTTGAGGATCTGGTATACAGTTTCATTGCCAAACTGGAAAAAGAAGGAAAACTACCGGTTCGTTACGAAGGCACTTATCAAATATTTACGCCCGAAAGAGTGCAATTCGCCATCTCCGAAATGAAACGATATAGAAAAGAGTACGGTGGCGAGCGTCTGCGATTCAACACCGTCAAGCTTTTCATGGATGGAATTAACCAGAACCGCGCGGGCGCGCTGCTAGAACCGTACGCGGATGATCCAGGATATGTGGGCGATGCGATGCTAACAGTTGAGGAACTTCGTGACCTTCTACTGAAACTTGATGAGGAAAGACTCGATATACATGTTCACACAATGAGCGATCTGGCCGTCAGAAGAGTGCTCGACGCTGTTGAGGCAGCAAAAAATATCGCCAAAGAGGATTTTTACCCAAGGGTCACCATAGCCCATCTTGAGCTCATCGACTCCGCAGATCTGCCGCGGATAAAAGAGTTGGGGGTCATCTGCAATTTTACGCCGTGGTGGTTTGCAGCTGATCGCGATGATCCTCTAAGAATCTCGCTAGGGGAGGAACGTTACGGGAATATGTATAGGGCGAAATCGCTTATGAATCTAGGAGTAACGGTTACATTTTCCAGCGACGAATGGTGGGGCGGTGAGCTACTTCCGACATATCTAAATCCCTATTTCGGAATGCAGGTCGGGCACACTCGTCAGAGCCCACGAGAGTGGTGGGAGGACGATGAGGAAGGAATCAGGTTGCCGAAAGACGAGCAACTAAGCATCGATCAGCTGATCGCGGGATATACACAGAGCGGCGCTTACCAACTGCGAATGGAAAATCAAATCGGTTCGATCGAGACAGGAAAGCTGGCAGACCTGGTGGTACTCAATAACAACTTGTTTGACATAGATCGCTATGAGATCTGGAAGGTCAAACCTGTAGCGGTGCTGATGGAAGGTGCAATCATTCAAGGTGCGTTACCTGAGTGAATTCCTAATTAGTCAGCTTGTCAGTACCTACGAGACACTATTTTCTACAATCGGCAAATCAAGCTATACCAGTTGAATTGTGTTTCGGTTGCCACTCCGATCAAGGGTGCTATCCGCAAAGGTTCAAAAGAGAAGCGTATCTACTTAGGGGTGCCAGACGTTACCGCTACTCTCTCTCATAGAGCAATCTGGTGGCACAGTCGACCTGTCGACTGCTACCGCTGAACATGGACGATCAACACGATCGGCTGGAGGAGAATCGAGTTGAAAGCCACTGATACCGTAGCGCCTGTTTCGTTTTGGGTGATTTCCATTGCATTGCTGCTCTGGGGGCTTGGGGGTGCGTCAATATATATCGCCTACTTTATCGAAACACCGGAAGAATTTGCGCTGACGGCTGAGACCGCCGCAAATAGACAGGCGTATGCGGAGTATATTGCGAATATCCCGGTCTGGGCGATCGGGGTAGGCATAGTCGCCGCTGTGACTCGTCTGCTCGGCGCAGTTGGGCTGCTGTTGCGACGAGCCTGGGCGATGCAGCTCTATATCATCTCGGTGGTTTTTTTCCTGGTCGCTCTGTACCGGGCGTTTGTTCTGGCTAATGTATCGAGTGTTATGAGTGCTTCCCATATTGCCGTTGAGATCGTTTTCCTTGCGCTTGGTACTTTTGCCATCTGGTTTGCTCGTGCGAATAAATCAAAAGGAATTCTGAAGTAGCCTGCCTGACGTGGTCGTTTGCATTACTTCGACCGGTTCCGGAGGCAACGGCAAGCCGATATCTCCCAGTGACTGCGACAACAGCCGGTGTTCGGCTTTCGAGCCTTGACCCTGTAGTCACTACAGAGTGTAGACTTTAAAAATTGAACTCAATATCTCGAGTCAGGGTTAAGTTGGAGTATCCGGCGGGGTTGTCGGCCGCGAGCAAATCATCATGAGAAAGCGTGCATTAGTCGATCTATTGATTCTCGGGCTGGTGTTCTGGAGTGTCTGGTCGCTGCGCTTCGCCGGCGTGGAGAATGTCGGCTTTTGGACCATGCTGGCGGGCGTAGGAACCGGCGCTGCGTTGCTGGCGTGGAGAAAAGAGTCCTGGCGTGAGCTTGGCCTGCGTGCCGGCGGCGATGCGCGATTTGTGCTGAGCAAGGCGGGCGAATTCACGATGCTGACGCTTGTCACCGGTGCTGTGGTGATCGGCATTGCAACGATAATTGGTCATCCGCCGAGTCAGTCCGCTGTGCTCACGCAGCAGCCGGAAACGCTTTCCGGTTTTCTTCTCGACATACTGTTTGGTGTCTGGATCGGCGCGGCCATTGGTGAAGAAGTTTTCTTTCGCGGGTTCTTGTTGACCAAATTCAAAACGCTTTTCGGCTCTGGGCGCCCGGCATTGGCTCTGGCCGTCGTGGCACAGGCCGTCTGGTTCGGTTCCGGCCACATCTCGCAAGGGATCAGCGGCATGATCATGACGGGTGTTATTGGTGCCGTCGTGGGCGCATTTTTCATCACTCGCGCACGCCGCGCCCTGGTTCCCCTCATCATCGGCCATGGGTTTGTCGATACGGTGTCTCAGACGATCCACTATTTCAATTGACAGGCATGCCCGATTTCTGCCATATCTCGGCACAATCGACGGTCAAATAACGTCTGAGAGGCAGAATGTCGTTGCCGGGGGAAATCAGGAGACGCAAGGTCTTGCGGGTCACCGTAATCTATGCGGTCGATGCCTCGCATGCAGGCGTTGATCGAAAGCCGGCATCTACCAGCATCCTGGATTCCGGGCCGCCCGGATACACCGGGTTGTCCTTTATTCCCCGTCAATAACGCCAACTGCTTAGGTCCGCACCCTGCGGTGCCGTGGCCTCGATCCGTTTGAGGATCTTCGGCAGGTACATCGTGTTGTAGCGTAGTCGCGAGATGTGATTGGGATTCTCCTGGTCGCCATTCCAGCAGTGCTCCGCGCGATCGCCGTAATCTACCTCTCCACCATAATATGGATCTGAAGTATTTTCTAGAAAGTTTTCAGCGAGATAGACTGCATTGTTAAGGTAATAGTTGTCCATGTCACCGGCATAGATATGCAGTTTGCCTTCGAGCTTGGGCCCCAACGTGGCCCAGTCTCGCTCGAGGATATGCCGCAGGTCATAGTTCTCTTTCCAGTATTCGGCCACCTCGTGATCGATCTCGCCAGTGTGCTTGTCCCACAACCGAACCGGGTAGCCGTCCTCGCCCATCGGCGAGTAGGTCGCCTCCCAGATATCATATTGCTGGCCGGAACGGCCTCTGTCACCGAGCACGGCCTCCAGGCGGTTGTAGTCGTACTGGCTTGCGTGGATATGGCCCAGTGAATCCCGATGTCCGGGTCGCGGCAGCGTCTGGAACTCGCTGTCATACCAGTATGCGTTTTTGTCTTCGTAGATGTTGACGGTCAGGTAGGCGCGGAAATCGATCGGATCCGGGCAGGCGACGAATGCACCGTTATATTCCTCAGGGTAGAACACCTGCACGGCCATCGCCTCCCAGCCGCCGGTCGAGCCGCCGTAGGTGAAGCGCGCCCAACCCTCGCCAATGCCGCGGAACTGGTCCTCTATGTAAGGAACTAGCTCGTAGGTGAGTGCGTCGCCGTAGGGTCCCTGGTTTGCCGAGTTCACGGCATAAGAGTCGTCGTAATACGGCGTCGGATGCTGGATCTCGATAACGATGAAGCGCGGAAAGTCGTCGCTGATCCAGGTCTGATAGAAACTATATGCTTCCTGCTGCTGGATGATGTTGTAACCGTGCACGTCGAAGCGCTCGCTGTAATCGGGCTCGAGGTCGGGATCCGGCGGCTCGGTGCGAAATCCGTCGAAATCCGCCGGAAAGTGCCCATGGGAGATCATCAGCGGATAGCGTGCATCGGGATGTTCGTCGAAACCCTTCGGGAGCAGCACGTGCGCGCCCAGATAGACGTCCTCGCCCCAGAAGTCGGACAATAAGTTGCTTCGCATGCGAATGTGTTTGACGTATTCGGTGTCCTCTGGTGGCTCGATCTCGGGGATCTCCTGATCGATAACCAGCGTAAAGGTCCCAGAACCGGATTCACTGATTTCGACCTGAACTGGCTCCGAATAGAGATTGCCCGGCTTGCGGTTCCACTGCTGGCCCTCGCCACGATCCGGCGGCAGGCTCACCACCTTGCCGTTGCCGAGGTGAAAGTCCTTGTAGCGATTCAGCAGAGCCTGCGCGTAGTAGGTGCCAGCGGGCACTGCCGACAAATCTGCCAGCGGAAAGCCAATGGCATGTTTATCAATCACAAGCTCGGTCCCGCCATGCCAGTCCTGAACGTTCAGACCAAAGACGAGCTGCGTATCGACTGAATTGCCCACCAGGAAGCGTGGCTCTTCATCAGTGTGAGTCGCCAGCAGCAATAAAAGGCGGCCACTCTGCGCGGAATCCGTCAGGGCAGCGTCAAAGCTGACCGAAAATGTGGGTGCTTGCCCCTGATCAGCGGTGCTTTGTATCTGGCAGGCGGAAAGCACGAAACACAGGAGCATCATAGAAACGACGCTGGAAATTTTAGGTTGCACGTTCGGACTCCGGGTTTGTCTAACAGGTAAGTCGGCAGGGATGTTAGCAGACCGGGCTCATTGGTTTGCGCAACTGCCAACAGTCGATACCGCCTGGCGCCTGATCGCAGGTACAGAACGATTGGTTATAACAAACAGGTGAAAGCGCAGCCAAACTGTAAACATAATGTCGAATGTCACAATTCTCTGGTTGCCTCCGTTTGATATAATCGTGGCAGGAATGGGGTATAGCAACTCCATTTTGCTGGCCGCATCTCATGGCTGAAATCGCCGCTGCATCGGTTGGACATGTTTTTGACTTTTAGATTATGTGTGTTATTAAGGAAGCAATCTTGGTGACTTCCGGATCATTCGAGACCTTCCCAAGTGGGACTTGGTCGGGCGATGCGGTGCGCCGAGGTCCAGAGTGGATTGTGATAGGACTCCAGGGGGAATGATGAATCTACGACATGTAGTGGCCGCAGCCTTTGTCTTGGGCATAACGGCGTGTGCCACGTCTACCCCACAGCAGGCAACGTCACCGGAACCGACGGAGCCTCCTGTCGTAGCCGAGGGTTCGGTGACGGAAAGCAGCTCGGATGCGGCCGAGAGCGAATTGAAAGTCGTTGACGTGCCGGATGTGCCGGAAGAGCCCGTCGTGGCAAACAGTCAAAATTCAGACCTTATCTGTCGTTATGAAAAGGAAGTCGGTTCGCATATGCGGACGCGCGTATGCCGTTGGCGAGAAAGAGTCGAAGAAGAACGGATTCAAACTCAAGAGACACTTAGAAAGATGAGCAGGGGCAGTAATTCCTCCTTCAGCGAATAAATAATCCGGTCGCATCAACGTTTTGTATTTGTGGCAGTGACGCTTGTTGCCAGGCGGTCGCTGCAAGCATATGTTCGCGGGGAAGGGCACGAAACCCCGGGCGCCGTCTAATTATTCCGAGGTGATTTCAGCAGATAGCAGGCGATGGGTTTCCCCGAAGTGGTAGCTGAAGGTTAGGCCCAGCATATCGAGGCCCGGGTTCGGTGTATTCATACCGGCATTGGACGTGTGCTGGTATCGAAGCAAGGCGCTGGTTCTCTTTTGCCGGTCCAGGTATGCGCCGAGTCCGATGTGAGTTGTAAAGTGGAAGTTGCCACCAAGGGACCGGCCACCGTACGTTGTTTTTTCCGCATATGTCGGATGCACACCGAAATCTAGAAACCATCTGCTTGCTTCGCCCTTCTTCACGGCGTATCGATAAGACGGGCCGAAGGAAATGAATGATCCCGCATCACTTCCGCGCTCGATCTTGCCGGCTAATAAATCCAGAGAACTCGGCATCAAAATACTCGTGGAATGGTTGTGTATCCGGTATCGAAACAAGAACCCGTACTCGTGCATCCCATCGACATTATTCACCGATTCTGCCGTGAGAAAGCCAATCGAACCGAGCTGAATTTCGGCATGCGCCGACAGCGCAACAAATATCGCGCAAAGAATGGCCGGCAGGCTTGAACGCAACTTTCTCATAGGCCGCCTCCTATTATTCTTGTTTTCAGGCTTTCGCCCGGGGCCCGACAGCGCGGTGTTCAAATGGCGTGCTACTTTCCCGGCACCCATTTTGTGCCTATTTTTCGATGCCTTGGACAATAATTCAACTCCGTTTTGTCATATAGACGGATTTAGCGCAGAAAGACGGTTTGTGCCTGCGACGATTTGCATTGCGCGAACGCTAAAAATTGCCTTATAATCCGCGGCCTGCGAGGTGGTGGGATCGAACCGAAGATCAGCTTATTCCGCCCCCGCTACCAGAGTTTTGGTAGAGAAAAGGCCCCGCTATGGGGTTTTTTGTTGCCCGGCGCAGATTCCGGGTGGCGATGCTGAGCAGAATAAGAATGGGCCGAAGGCCCATTTTTTGTTTAGGAACAAATAGTTAGCTGGAGTCGGCGGTGACCGGTGAGGAATTAACGAAATTGCTGGAACCTGCGATCGAGCAACTGGGTTACGAATTGTCGGATCTCGAAGTAAATCTCGGGGTTCGGGATGGAGTCATCAGGCTTTTCATTGATAAGGCCGATGGGGTTGGGCTGGAGGACTGTGAAACGGTAAGCAGGCAGATCGGTGCGCTATTGGATGTCGAGGACCCCGTGCCTGGGCACTACGTGCTCGAGGTATCGTCGCCGGGACTGGATCGCAGGCTTACCAAGCCCGAGCATTTTCAGCGATTTATGGGAGAGGATGTCCGCGTGAAATTGCGGTTTCCGATCGCGGGACGAAGGAATTTTCGCGGCGCTTTGAAGGCCGCAGATAAGGAAAATATTGAAGTCGAGGTGGACGGGGAGTCGCATCGCTTGCCGATGGCGAAGATTCAATCGGCCCGACTGATACCGACGCTTTAGCGGAGTTAAAGGTTAATGAGTAAAGAAATCTTGATGGTTATCGATGCCGTGTCCAACGAGAAGGGCGTCGAGAAGGACATCATATTCGAGGCAATGGAAGCCGCACTGGCGTCTGCGACGCGCAGACGACATGGCGAGGATATCGACGTTCGCGTTGCGATCGATCGGGAAACGGGTGAGTACGACACGTTCCGGCGCTGGCTGGTGTTCGAGGACGAGTCAACAGAGCTCGAGTTTCCGGATCGTGAATTGCGCATGATCGATGCGGTGGACATCGACGAAAACGCCGAACCGGAAGGTTTTGTCGAGGTACCAATGGACTCCGTCGAATTCGGAAGGATTGCGGCTCAGACCGCCAAGCAGGTAATTGTGCAGAAAGTGCGCGAAGCTGAGCGCGAACAGGTCGTCGAGGAATACAAAGACCGCGAAGGTGAACTGCTGTCAGGTATTGTCAAACGCGTCGACCGCAATGGCGTGTATATCGATCTGGGCGGTAACGCCGAGGGCTTCGTTGCACGCGATCAGATGGTTCCGCGCGAGCCGGTTCGTCCGCAGGATCGCATGAAGGCGCTCTTGACTGAAGTGCGGTCTGAGCAGCGGGGTCCGCAGCTCTTCATGACGCGTACCTCGCCACAGTTCATGGTCGAACTTTTCAAGATCGAGGTTCCAGAAGTAGGCCAGGGACTGATCGATATTCTGGGAGCAGCGCGGGATCCCGGACTCCGCGCGAAAATCGCGGTGAAGAGCAACGATGCCCGAATCGACCCGGTGGGTGCTTGTGTCGGTATGCGCGGCTCTCGAGTACAGGCAGTTTCGAACGAGCTCGCCGGCGAGCGGGTCGATATCATTCTTTGGGACGAAAACCCCGCCCAGTTCGTGGTCAATGCCATGTCGCCGGCCGAGGTCGTCTCCATTGTTGTCGACGAAGACGCACACAGCATGGACATAGCCGTCGACGAGGAAAAACTGTCACAGGCGATTGGACGGGGCGGTCAGAACATACGTCTCGCGAGTGAACTCTCCGCGTGGGAGCTCAACGTGATGACGGAAACCGATGCCGAGCAAAAGAGTGAATCCGAGTTGCGGGAACTGATCGAGTTGTTCTCGACTCAGCTCGATGTTGACGAGGAGGTCGGTCTCATCCTGGTTCAGGAAGGCTTTTCGACGATCGAGGAAGTGGCCTACGTGCCGACCGCGGAACTGGTCGAAATCGAGGAGTTCGACGAGGATATCGTCAACGAACTCAGAAATCGTGCGCGCGACGTGTTGTTGACCCAGGCCATCGTGCAGGAAGAAAAGATCGACGAGACAGAGCCTGCCGACGACCTGCTCAGCCTTGAGGGCATGGACAAGGGACTCGCGTTCAAGCTTGCGAGCGAGGGTGTTGTCACGCGTGAAGATCTCGCGGAGTTGGCAACAGATGATTTACTCGAGATCAACGAGATGGATTCCGAAGAAGCGGCGGCGCTCATTATGAAAGCGCGCGCACACTGGTTTGAGACGGAACAGCAGGCCTGAGTCGTGGGCTGTCTGGAGTTAGACAATGGCTGATGTCACGGTTGCACAATTCGCAGATGTACTGAAAGTACCTGTCGAGAAGTTGTTGACACAACTCGACGAGGCAGGCATCGAGGTAAGCGGCTCGCAGGACACTATTTCTGAAGATGCGAAGCTCGAACTCCTGACGCACCTGCGGCGAAGCCACGGACAGGATGATCCGATGGTCGCTGACGGTTCTCCGCGGCGAATAACGCTGCGTCGCAAATCCCAGTCGGAGCTGCGGATGGCGGGCGTGCAGGGTCGCTCGCGCACCGTCAACGTCGAGGTTCGCCAGAAACGAACCTATATCAAGCGCGATGTACTCGAGAAGCAGGCACAGGATGAACAGGAAGAGCTCGACCGCAAGCGCCAGGAAGAACAGGATCGGCTTGATGCCGAGAAGCTCGAGCAGGAACGCGTAAAGGCAGAGAAGGAAGAAAAGGCGCGGCTGGAGGAAGAGGGCCGCCGCAAGGAAGACGAAGCCAAGCGGCAGGCGGAGACCGTGGCACGCGAAGCGGCGCAAGTGGCGGCAGCGGCAGCCGCGGAAGAGCAGGCCCGCGTCGAAAAAGCCGAGCAGGACGCCAAGGATCGCCGGGCGAAAGACAAGGACAAGAAAAAGCCCAAGGCACCAGACACGCGTTACGGTCGCAAAGAGCTGCACGTCGCGGGTGACAAGAGTGGGCGGCGCAAACGCAAGGCACCTGTCAGGCGACGGCCGGTTTCATTGAGTTCCGATGGTCAGCACGGATTCGAGAAGCCGACGGCTCCAGTAGTGCGCGACATCGAAATTCCGGAGAGCATTGCGGTATCGGACCTTGCGCAACGTATGGCTGTAAAAGGCAACGAAGTGGTCAAGGCCCTGTTCAATATGGGCGCGATGGTGACCATCAATCAGGTCATCGACCAGGATACCGCGATTCTTGTCGTAGAAGAACTTGGCCATGTTGCAAAGTCAATAAGTGGCACTGCGATTGAAGAAGATCTGCTTGTCGACGAAGCGCCGACCGGCGACGAAGTTCAACGGGCACCGGTAGTAACAATCATGGGTCACGTCGATCATGGAAAAACTTCATTACTGGATTACATCCGTCGGACCAAGGTTGCGGCCGGCGAGGCCGGTGGCATAACGCAACATATTGGCGCCTACAACGTCAAGACGGACAAAGGAGCCGTGACGTTTTTGGACACCCCGGGTCACGCAGCCTTTACGGCCATGCGGGCACGTGGCGCGCAGGCGACCGACATCGTCATCCTCGTCGTGGCGGCCGATGACGGCGTCAAGCCACAGACAATAGAAGCGATCGAACATGCAAATGCGGCCAAGGTGCCGATCGTCGTTGCCATCAACAAGATCGACAAGGAAAACGCTGATATCGAACGAGTCAGGAATGAACTGTCGCAGCACGAGATCATTTCCGAGGCGTGGGGCGGCGAGCATTTGTTCGTGGATGTTTCTGCACAGACGGGTGAAGGCGTAGACGGATTACTGGAATCGATTTTGCTGCAAGCCGAGGTCATGGATCTCAAGGCAGTCGCCGATGGACCGGCGCGGGGCCTGGTCATCGAGTCGAGTCTGGAAAAAGGCCGCGGCGCCGTAGCTACATTGCTTGTGCAGGCCGGAATATTGAATCGAGGCGACATGATCATCGCGGGCGAAGAGTACGGGCGTATTCGAAACATGTTTGATGAGACGCAACGGCCCATCGACCTGGCCGGACCGTCGACCCCGGCGGTTGTGCTTGGCTTATCCAGGACGCCAAGCGCGGGCGACGACTTTCTTGTCGTGAAAAACGAGCGCAAAGCGAGAGAGGTTGCAGAGTTTCGCCAGGGCAAATCTCGTGACTCGAAGCTGGCACAACAGCAGGCATCAAAACTGGAAGATGTTTTCAGCCAGATGACCGAGGCCGCGGGGGCCGTCGTGCCATTGCTCATCAAATCGGACGTACACGGCAGCACCGAAGCACTGCGCGATTCGCTGACCAAGCTTTCGAACGATGAGGTAAAGGTCAAAGTCATTAGTTCGGGGGTTGGTGGAATTACAGAATCGGACGCAACGCTTGCGGCTGCGTCCAAAGCGATGATCATCGGATTTAATGTTCGCGCAGATGGCGCAGCTCGGACGGCGATCAAGGAATCCGGTGTCGATGTTCGCTACTACAGCATTATTTACGAGGCAATCGACGATGTGAAAGCAGCGCTAAGCGGTTTGCTGGCGCCGGAAATTCGCGAGAATATCGTCGGGCTCGCCGAGGTCAAGGAAGTATTCGCGTCGCCCAAACTCGGCAACATTGCCGGCTGCATAGTCATGGAGGGCTATGTCAAGCGGGCAAATCCGATTCGCGTATTGCGCGACAATGTCGTTATTTACGAAGGCGAGCTCGAGTCGCTGCGACGCTTCAAAGACGACGTCAACGAAGTCAAGTCGGGAACTGAGTGCGGTATCGGTGTAAAAAACTACAACGACGTCAAGATTGGCGACCAGATCGAATGTTTCGAACGCGTCGAAGTCGCCCGCACTATCGAATGATCGCGCGGGAAGCAGCCAGAAAAAATGCCAAGAGAGTTTTCACGTAAGCAACGACTGGGCGCACAGGTGCTGCGTACTTTGAGCGAGTTGTTGCGCTTTGATGTAAAAGATCCGGGCCTCAACAGCGTGTCGCTAACGACCGTCGAGATGACACGCGACGTCAGCGTTGCCAAAGTCTATTTCAGCCTGTTGAACCCCGACGACGACCCGAAAAGCGCACTGGAGGGTTTGCACAGGGCATCAGGTTTCCTGCGCGGCAAGCTTGGCAGTGCGTTGAATATAAGGCATGTGCCGGAGCTTCGATTCCTGCACGATGACAGCGTTGCCCACGGGATCGAAATCAGCAAACTGATTGACGATGCCAATTGCACCGACAGGTGATCTGTAGTGACTGCTCGTGCCAACAAAGGGCCGGAAAAAGTCGTGGTTGACGGCATGCTGCTGCTGAACAAGCCAGCCGGCATCACCTCGAATCAGGCATTACAGAAAGTCAAAAGGCTGCTCAGGGCGAAAAAGGCCGGGCATACGGGGAGCCTGGATCCTGCCGCGACCGGCATGCTGCCCCTCTGTTTTGGGGAGGCAACCAAGGTTTGCGCGTATCTCCTCGATGCGGACAAGATCTACCGGGTCACGGCGCGTCTTGGTACGGCAACAGATACCGGCGACGCCGATGGCAAGGAAACCGGGACTGCCGATGTACCGGCACTGTCCCGGCAGGCCTGGGAAAAAATCCTGGCAGGATTCCTTGGCGATATCGAGCAGGTGCCGCCAATGTATTCAGCCCTGAAAAAGGACGGCAAACGCCTTTACGAGCTCGCCCGTAAGGGTGAGATTGTTGA
>Ga0255049_10001394_pt1 | contig 13302 bp, 8 predicted proteins | sample JV7_2_3_MG_FD_183615 | JGI IMG/M metagenome (GOLD analysis project Ga0255049, IMG submission 183615) | Seawater microbial communities from Jervis Inlet, British Columbia, Canada - JV7_2_3 | ecosystem: Environmental > Aquatic > Marine > Inlet | place: Canada: British Columbia | collected 2016-10-06
GCCCGACGGCCGTCCGGCGATCGGCGCGAGCGTCGGCAAGGTTACAGCGGGAGGAGGGTTCGGCCCGCGTATGAGTCGGGACGCTCCGGTCGACGGGGACGGGTACTACCGGCTCGAAGGCCTGGCTCCGGGGGAACTCTCGATCAAGGCCGAGCACCCCGACTACCCACGTGTGGCCAAGGACGTCGATCTCAAGCCCGGGATCAACGCCGTCAACCTCGCGTTTGCGGGTGGCCAGGAAGTCTCCGGCCGTGTCGTCGACACGGCGGGAAAACCTGTCGCCACCGCCACCGTTCAAACGATGCAATCGGGGCAGTACTGGGGTAACGCGGTCACGCAAACCGAATCGGACGGCAGCTTCACGCTCCCCGGCGTGCAGGACGGCGACTACACGCTCCGCGCGGACGCGGAGGGCTACGCATCGGCACGCGACCAGAAGATCGCCGTCGCCGGCCAGCCCGTCGTCGGACTCGAGATCGTCCTCGATCCCGGCACACGGATCGTGGGCAGCGTCTCGGGCCTCGACCCGAAAGACTACGACCGCGTCACGATCCGCTCGATGGGCCCGGACTTCGACTTCCACGGCGTCGGCGTCGATCACGAGGGCCGCTTCCGCCTGGACCACGCCGGTCCCGGCGACCACGAACTCATCGGAACGTTGACCGACTCGGCGCGCCGGGCCACGACTCAGGTTCGCGTGGATGCCGGGGTGCCGGAGGTTTCCGCGGACCTCGCGTTCGACACGGGTGTGACGTTGAGCGGGCGCGTGAGCCAGGCCGACGTGCCGATCGCCGGCGCGACGATCACGGCATCGAGCGAGTCGGAAGACCGCACGGGCTGGAGCCAGACCGACGCCAACGGATTCTTCACCGTCGACGGCCTCGTGCCCGGCAGTTATGAAGTGACGATCCGCGAGTTCCGCACCGGGTTGGCGCATACCGAGACCGTCGAAGTTTCCACGAGTCGCGAGATCGAGATCGAGATCCCCTCCGCGGCGGTCCGTGGAACGGTCGTGGACGCGTCGGACCGGCAGCCGCTAGCGGGCGTTCAACTGCTGTTGACGGCGATCGGGGAAACGCCGCGCGGGTTCATGCCGCTGCACTCGGCGACGACCGATTCGACCGGGCGTTTCGAATTGCCCGCGATCGCCGACGGCAGCTGGGAATTGAACGCGGAGAAACAGGGCTACGCCGCACGGCAGCAGACGATTCAGGTGCAGCACGACAGCAGCGAGGAGAACGTTCGCGTGTCGCTCGATCCGACCGAGGGGGTCAGCCTCGAGGTGCGCCTACCGTCGGGAAGCCCGCCGGACGAGGTGCGCCTTGCCGTGCTGTCCGGCGAAACGGCGATCGTGAGCGGCAGCTATTCGACGGGGGAAAACGGCAGCGTCCGCATTTCGACGGTGCCCCCGGGGAACTGGGACGTGTTGATGTCCGCCCCGGGTACGTCGACGACCTCGTTCCGCGTGCTGGCACCCGGCCCCAGGGTTCCGGTTCAACTGGCCCCGGCCACACGGCTGACGGTCGAGGTACCCGCACTGGTCGAATCCGGCCTGCTCGCGACGGTCACCTTGACGGGTGCCGATGGACGCCCCTACCGCGCGCTCGGTTGGAGCGGGCAACCGCAGTCGAGCTGGCAGATGCGCGGCGGACGTGAAGTCGTCACGCTGCCGCCGGGTCCCTGGACGGTGCGGGTCGAATCACGCGACGGCCAGACCTGGACGGGTTCCACCACGACCGCGGCCGGGGGTGACGCGAACCTCGTGCTCGGCGGGGACGACTAGCTGTCGTCTTGGTCCGTGGCCTCGGGCTTCCGGAACACCCCGAGGTGTTCGCGAAAGTGGCTACGTACGGCGATAAAGTCCGGATGTTCCAGTTCGAGTTCGTCGGCGATCTGCCGCACGACGTTGTTCTCGGTCGTGGAGATCGAATCGTCCGCCGCTCCGACGGCAAACAGGCAATGCAGCAGGGACAGCTTTTGCTCGTGTGTCGCGATCCGGTTGAATTCCTTGGCCACGAGGTAGTTCTCGGTTCCGCCGAACAGCAGGTTCTGCGTCTTGGCCATCTGCACGACGATGATGGCCTGCTCTTCGGGTAGGCCCCCGGGTTCGACGACGAGTTGTTCCATCGCCCGCGTTTCGTCCTCGGAGATGTCGAGGTCGGCATGCGCGACACGCGAGAGCATGAACGCGAAAGCGGCCACGAAGCGCGCCTTGTCCTCGGGGAGATGGTCGAGCCGGGCGACGATCTTGCGTACGGTATCGGTGTCGCCGCCGTCGCTTTGCGGCTCTTGCGGCTCTTGCGGTGCACCTCGTAACCCCAGAAACTTCCAGATCGACATCGCGAACTCCTCTATGGGTGGCGGTCGCTTTATAATGCGCGCCGATGGACGCCCGGGCAAGCGGATCGAATCTCACGCGCCGCGCCGGCGTGCTGGCGCACGTGAGTTCGTTGCCCGGTCCGGCGCACTGCGGGAACTTCGGCCACGCGACCTCGTTCTTCCTCGACTGGTGTTCGGCGTCGGGCCTGCGACTGTGGCAGGTCCTCCCGCTGGGGTTCCCGGGGCCCGGGCACTCGCCGTACGCCTCGATGTCCGCATTCGCCTGCAACCCGTCGTGGTACGCGCACCGGAACTCCCGCGAGCGAATAGAAAACGATCCGCTAGATCGGTGCGACCTGTTGCGCGCCTCACGCGACCGGCTGCGTTGGCTCGAGGAAGAGTGGCGGCGTTTCACCCGCAACGCGGGAACCGCGGAGCGACGCGAGTACGAGGCCTACCGCGAATCGGACGAGCAGCGGGGTTGGCTCGACGACTGGACGCTCTTCGCCGCACTGAAGGAACGTTACGTGGGACGTCCCTGGTTTGAGTGGGATACGGAACTCCGGCGGCGTGAACCCGGCGCGGTTCGCACCGCTTCGAACGAATGCGCGGAACGCTGCGACTTTCACGCTTGGGTCCAGTTCGAACTCGACCGACAGGCGCGACTCGTACGGGCGGATGCGGAACGACATGACATTCTCTGGCTCGGCGATCTTCCGTTCGGCGTGGCGCTCGACTCGGCGGACGTCTGGTCACGCCGCGAGTTGTTCCGCGTCGACCGGGACGGCCGGCCGGCCGCTGTCGCCGGAGTGCCTCCCGACGGTTTTGCCCCTGAGGGGCAATGCTGGAACACGCCGCTGTTCAACTGGAAGGCGCTGGCGAGAGAGAGTTACCGCTGGTGGATCGCACGCTGCCGCGCGACGCTGCGCTGGACCCACGCGCTACGGCTGGACCACTTCCGCGGATATTCGGCGACGTGGGAGATCCCGCACGAGTCGGATAGCGCGGCAGACGGAACTTGGGTCGAGGGCCCGGGGGATGCGTTGTTCCGAAGCGCAGCCGAAGCCGGGCTCGCGCAACAACTGATCGCCGAGGATCTCGGTGAGATCACCGACGACGTCCACGCGCGACGCGAGCGTTTCGACTACCCCGGGATGCATGTCCTGCAGTTCGGTCTGGACGATCCGGAAAGCCCGCATCACCCGGACCGACACCGGCGCCATGCGCTTGCCTGCACGGGAACGCATGACAACGACACGTTCAACGGTTGGTTTCAGGGCCTCGAACCGGAACGCCGGGAGCGTGTTGGCGCGACACTGGGATCCGCGACGGCTCCGGCCCGTGCGGCCGTCGAGATGTGCTGGGCGTCCCCGGCCGACTGGGCCGTGGCCCCGTTGCAGGACTTGCTCGAACTGGGCAGCCGAGCACGCATGAACCAGCCGGGCCGGGCCGAGGATCAGTGGAGCTGGCGTTGCGAGCCGGGGCTGCTGGATGCGGAACGCAGCGCCTGGCTCATGCAACTGGCGCGACGTCACGGGCGTGTGTGAAACCCGTCGTCACCGCAATAGAAGCGTAGACCCGTCGCGCCCGCCCCGATCGGGCTCCCGGGGGGCGCGGGCGCGGCGCGCCTCTCCCCCTCCGTGGCCGGCAGCGGACGTTTCAACGCCCGCACCAGAAGATCGGCAAGCAGGCGTTCGTGCGCTCCCGCGGTTTCCTCGTTCGGCACGAGTCGCCGGGCCAGCACCCGCATCGCGTGGCGCAGGGCGGACTGAACGCCCGACGACGCGCGCGGATCGTCCGCGAGATCGATCAGACGATCGATGATGACTCGCTGGACCGTGCGCTGGATCTCACGCAGGCGCGGAGATTCGATCTCGGTCGCGAAGCCGGCGGTCAGTAACTCGTGAAGCACGGCGTTGAACCCCGGCATTCGGGAATCGCGCCGCTGCTGGTCGATCAGACGCGCGCAGCGCTGCGGTTGAAGCAAACCCGCGACGACCTGGTCGGCGGCGGTGGCGGCCGCGCCGAGCGCGTCGAACAGAGGCGCGGTCCGGCCGCGGAACAGCTCCGGGTGCGTCGCATACCCGAACGGGCGCGGCAGCACGGCCTCGAGCACGCTCTCCGGGATGTCCAGCGTTGCGGGATCGAGGATCGACAAAATGACACGCAGCGCATCGGTTTGCCGTTGGGCCGCAATCGGACGGATCGGCGGTTGGTCATCGCCGGCGAGTGCGTAACGGTAGTCGACGCCGCCGATCATCTTCACCGCCGCGTCGAGTTGATAGCGATGATGCAGGTACACGGGGGTCAGGACTTCCTCGAGCAAAGCCAGCGGTGTGCCGGGCGCGACGTTCCTTTCTCCGAACCGGTCGAGGGCGTAGCGGCGCACGGACAGTGTTTGTACCAGTCCTTCGACGGGATCGGCACCGTTGTCCCACAGGTTGGCATACGGATGCGCCGCACCGGCGGGTCGGGCGTCGCGATCGGTGAGGAACAGCAATCCGGCGTCCAGGCCATCAGCGACGATCGTCTCGAGTTCCGCGGCCTCGCGGGCCCGGTCGGGGAACTCGGAGTAGGCCCAGCGGATCGCGTGCCTGTCCCAGGCGCCGACACCGATACCGTACGCTTGGGAAACATCCAGGCCCTCTTCACCAACGCGCACGAGCGGCGCCGGGTAGTCCATCACCGAGGCGCGACCGTACGTACTGGCCGCGAAGTTATGGGTCAGTCCGAGCGTATGCCCAACTTCGTGCGCCGAGAGTTGGCGGATCCGCGCCAGGGCCAGTTGCACGGGATCGTCGGCATCCCCGCTCCCCGTCTTGGCCGTGCCCAGCAAGCCTTCGAACAGCAGCCGGTCCTGCCGCACACGCAGCGAGCCGAGGCTGACGTGCCCCTTGATCATTTGCCCGGTGCGTGGATCGGTCACGCCGCCGCCGTAGGACCAGCCGCGCGTCGAGCGGTGGACCCACTGGATCATGTTGTAGCGCGCATCCAGCGGGTGCGCGCCCGCGGGCAGCAACTCGACACGGAAGGAGTCGGTGAACCCGGCCGCGTCGAATGCCTCGGCCCACCACATGGCACCGTCGATCAACGCCTGGCGTACCGGCTGCGGGGTTCCCGGATCGACGTAGTAGACGATCGGCTCCTTGACGGTCGAGCGCTCCTTCGTGGGGTCGGTCTTTTCCAACCGGTGTCTGACGATCCAGCGTTTCACCAGCGGCGCATCGAGCGCTGCGGCGTAGTCCCGGAACGAAAGGGCGAACGACCCCGCGCGCGGATCGAAATCGCGCGGGCGATAGCCCGGTTCGGGGAACGCTACGAACGAGTGATGCTGGACCAACGAGACCGACCCGGCCGTCGGTGCGACTTCGCGCACGTGGTCTCCCGGCTCGGTTCCGGCAAACGTCAGGACCGCTTCAAACTCGAGGTTGGTCGGGAACGCGAGCACCGCGGCCAGGTCGACGGCGCTGCGCGCGCCATCCAAGCGGTAGTTCCCCTGGCCGCTACGCTGCAGGGTCTCGGCGACGCCAAAGGCATCGCGCACGAGGAACGAGGTCAGGTCGACCAGAACGGTGCCGTCGGGGTTCTCCGCGGCGACGGGGCCACCCCAGTGCACGGACGTCGCGAATGACTCACCTACGGCGGCGATTTCGGCAGGGTCGTCGCTGAGCGCGCGGTAGGCCAGGTTGGGTTGTTCGAACAACACCTTGCCGCCGACGCGTCGCATCTCGAGGATCACGGTTCCACCGAGCTTCCCTCGATCCAGCCCGACCGGGTTCGAGCCGAGTCCGTGGGCCAGCCCGTCGATGTAGAGAACGCTGCTAAGCAAGCCGCTGTCGTCGACGGCCGCCGGAAGCTCGAGCCACACCCGTCCCTCGTCGTGGTCGACCCAGAGAGTGAACAGGCCTTCGCGGCGTTCGAGACCGGCCGTCTTCTCGGCGATCCTCGGCAACCTGTTTTCGGCGGGCTTGGTCTTCGCGGCAACAGGATGGACGATCGCAAGGAGCACGATCGCGGCGAGCGTTGGATACTTCGAGCGTTTCATGGATCCCTCCGGGAGTTCGACGAGTGCGAGATTCTAACCTGCGGGATACCTTCTTGCCCGACTGCTATACTGAGCACACGATAGGAAACAAGAGTGATGATCCCGGTCGACCAAGTGAAATCAAAGATCGAGGACGCCCTGCCGGGCGCCCGTGTCCGTGTCGGCACGTTTTCCGGCGACGATCATTTCGAGGCCGTCGTCGAGGCGCCGCAATTCAAGGGCAAGACCCGGATCGAACAACACCGCATGGTCTACGCTGCACTGGATGGACTGATCGGCGACGCGATGCACGCGCTGGCTCTCAAGACCGTCCCGCTCGAGGCTGACTGAAAGATCACGAAGGAGCAACAACCCATGGACGCGCCTCAAACATCGGAAGACTGGAACGGACAGATCCAAAAGGACATTTCCGAGAATCGCGTATTCATCTATGCCAAGGGCGAAAAGAACGCGGCGATGTGCGGATTTTCCCACCGCGTGATGCAAATCTTCAACACGATCGGCGCGGACTTCAGTGTACGCAACATCTTCTCGGATCCGAACATCCGGCCGGCGATCTGCGCCTTCACGAACTGGCCGACGACACCGCAGGTGTTCATCGACGGACAGTTCGTCGGCGGTTGCGACATCGTGACCGAGATGTACCAGAGCGGCGAACTTCAAAGACTATTGGAAGAACCTGCCGCGTCTTCCTGACCCCGATTACAAAACGGTAATCCTCCCCGGCCCGGCCACTTGCCCGGGTCTGGACCGTGCCGTGTTGCGGCCTATATTTCGTGCATGATTCTTTTGCCGATCGGCCATGAGCAGAGCACGGTCCGCCGCTTGCCGGTCGTCACGTTCGGCATCATGGCGGCCTGCATCGTGCTGTTCATCCTGTCGGGGCATGGATCGCTCGTTTCCGACGACGACATCAAGCTCGAAGAAAAAGCCGCCGAGGTGTTTGAGTACTACTGGGAACACCCGTACCTCGAGATCGACGACGAATTCGAGGTGCTGGTCTACGGTAAGGCCGATGCTGTCGAGGACGAGTTCGGTGAATTCGCCGACGAGATCGCCGGGATGTTTCCCCAGAACGAGGAGGTCCCGAGCGGCATCGCGAGAGAGCAGGCCGAACTCGATCGGTTGACCGACGCGGTCCTCGCCTCGCGTGACGAGCATTCGTTTTTCCGTTGGGGCCTGATCCCGGCGGACTTCAGCGTGGTCGGGCTGGTCTCGCACATGTTCATGCACGGCGGATGGTTGCACCTCATCGGCAACCTCCTGATCCTGTACCTTGCCGGACCGTTCATCGAGGACGTTTGGGGCCGCCCGCTCTACGCTTTGTTCTACTTCCTGTCCGGCTGCGCCGCGGCGGGAGCGTACATCGCCTTCAACACCGGATCGGAGGTGCCGATGATCGGCGCCTCGGGTGCGATCGCGGGCGTGATGGGCGCCTTCCTCGTCCATTATCACCAGACCCGGATCAAGTTCTTCTACATGGTCGGGTTCTTCTGGAGAGGCACGTTCGACGCACCCGCCTGGCTCATGCTGCCGCTGTGGTTGGGCGAGCAGGTCGCCATGGCCGTGCTGATCGGGGCGGAGGGTTCAAGTGTGGCCCACTGGGCCCACATCGGCGGCTTCGCGTTCGGACTCGGCGGCGCACTTTGGATGCGCAAGTCCGGCGTGATCGAACGTTACGTCCAGCCCAAACTCGGCGAAAAGATCGGGACGACCGTCCTCGAACGTCCGGGGCTGGACCGGGCTTTGCTGGCGCGTAGCGAGGGCCGGCACACCGAGGCCTACGATCTGCTGGCGACCGAGTTGAAAGGCCATCCACACGACACGGACACCGCCGAACTCTACTGGGAGACGGCGGGCGAACTCGAACGGCAAGCGGAGGCGGTTCCCCTGATGCTGCATTCGGTTCAAGCCCAGCTTAGAAAGGGCGAGGCCGAAGCGGTGTGCTCGATATGGAATCGGTTGGTCGAGGCCAACCCATCGATCCGGGCCGACGCTTCGTTCCTGCTGCGGTTGACGCGACTACAGGCCCGGCGCGGTGACCACGAACAGGCCCGACAGACACTGCGCCGCGCATTGATGAACGCCGGTGTCTCCCCCGCCCCCGGATTGGCGCTCAAGATCGCCAGACTAGGACAACGGTTGGATCCGGCCATCGCGCGGGCAACACTCCGCGGGTTGCTCCAACGCAACGACGTTCCGATCGAGGACAAGACCGCGGCGGAAACCCTACTGGGGCAGATCGTAAACGTGGCCGAACCGCCCGAAACCGTCCAGCCGATCACGGACCTGGAAGAGTTGCCGGAATCGATCCCGCTCGCCTTGGACTAGCCCGCGCCGGCTAGAAATGCCAGAGGAACGGTCCCGGGATCGATTCGACCCGGCTAGCGGCGCCACGCGTTTCAAGCGCACGGGCGATCGCACGCAAACGCTCCGCCGCGCCGCGCCGCGAAACGACGGAACCCTCGGCGATGCCCACCCCGGCCACCGCGGTGCTCTCGAGAATCCACGGCGCCAGGTCGTCTCGCACGGGTCCCGCGAGCGACCAACCGGCGAGCAACTTGCCCTTCATCGCCGGTTGGCCCGCGATCGCGCGCAGGCGTGCCGCGAAGAGTCCCGGCGCTTCGGCGGAGACGACGATCACATACGTCTCGTCGGATGGATCGGCCTGCGCACTGACACGACCGGAGGTCCACGCTCGAGCCAATCGGGCCGCCACCACGGACACACCCTGCGGGAAACCGTCGGGGGGTAAGACGAGCAACGCGTTGGCCCCCGGGGCGGGCGCGTCGGCCCAGCGTTTCGGCGAGGAGACCCAGTCGATCCCGACGACGGCACCGCCGGGCGCGGGCAACGCATCCGCGGCGTCCCACCAGGCGTTGATGGCCGCGGCGATCCGCAGCGGATCCTGTTCCCCGGCGAGGGTCGGGGTCTCGGCCTCCCAGGGTCGTCGTTTCATGTTTTCGCGACCGAGCACCATCAGTGTATCGATGTCCCCGAGTGCGGGTGGAAGCGGAGCGATCCCCGGCAGACTCGGATCGTGGGCCAGATCGGCCTCGCGTCCGAGGACCAACCGCTGGACGACCCAGCGCGGGACCGCGGCGTCGAGCGGGCCGGCGCCTCCGCCCTGCAGTTGCAGCCCCACCGACGCTGCCGCCGGATCGCTTTCTCCATCGGGGTCGATGCGCAGCAACGCGAGTCCGTCGGGAAGTTCGATCGTCGGTGGACCCGCGGCCGGAGCGGGATCGACCGGCGCGTCGAGCGCGACCGCGCGCACACCATCGGCGGATCGTCTCAGCGCGTAGTGCCATTTGCGGCCGGCCTCGTAGCGCTCGAAGCGCAGCGGCTTGCCGTCCGCGCCGAAGCGGATGCGGCGTGCGACGGCTCCGGGACCGGCGGCGCCGTGGACGACACGCAGCTCTCCTCCGGCGTCTTCTTCGCCGCCGGAAACGCCGGGTGTGATTCGGATCCAGCCACCCGCGAACGTGCGTTCGAGCCCGGCGTTCCCGATCCCGTGATCGGGCATCGCCGGTTGCGGCAGGCCTTCGGGATCTTCGCGCCAGCGGGCGCGGGTCTCGTCGGACACGTCCGCGGTGGAGCCTTGCTCGACGGCGGGCGGCAACGACGCCCCCGCACCGATCAACCCGAGGCTGCGGCTGCGGGCGCGGCCGATGGCCTTGCGCATCCCCAGATCGAGTCCACCGACCCCGACGCTGATGACGCGGCCGGCGGTATCGCCGCGCCGATCGAGCTCCTCACGGCGTTTCGGATCGAACCCGCCCAGGACCGTGCGGTGCATCCGCAGGCGTTGCGCGCGGTAGGCCAGCAGGTCCAGGTCGGGGGTCCCGAGGGTCGCGGGATCGGTAGCCGAAACACGATCGATGAACGCGGCCTCTTCCTTGACGCCGCGATCGAGCCCGGTGAGTGCACGTTGCAACCGGACCTGCGCATCCAGCAAACCGTCGTGCCGCGGGTTCAGCATGCCCAAGGCATCGACGACGGGGACGCGGTCGAAAGACTCGACCGCACCCGCGGACCCCGCCGCGGGCAACGCGTTGAACGACAGCATCTGGGGGAAGGTTCGCGGCGTCGGTAGCGCGGGCAACTCGACGGCAAGCAAGGCGTCGACATCCGGCACCGCCGCGCCGGCCCCGGCGGCCTGGTCCAGCCACGTGAAGAACGACAGCAGACGGACCACATGATCCAGGTCCGCCAACTCGGGGAAAACGCGGGCCAGCCCATCGTAGTCCTGATTGACTGCGGCGATCGTCGCCTTGGTCCACGGCGCCTCGTCCCCGCCTCCGGGAGCGAACGTCTCATCGGCCAGGCGCTCGGATGCGGCACTCAGGCGCACGTGGCGCATCGCCAGCACATCACTCTGGGGGGCGACGGTGAGGTCCACGCGATCGGGGTAGAACCAGAGCCGGGTTTGCTGCGCAAAGATCGTGGCCGAGGAGGGATCGGCGGCAAAGCGCTCGACGTGCGTCCTGAACCCGGGTACCGCGGCGCGAATCTCGTCGCGCAGATCGCGGCCTTCTTCGATGCCCAGACCCATGCTGAAGGTCTTGAACCGAATATCGCACAACAAGCTGACCCAACCGAGCGACGTATCGCGGAGCCGACCGCCGTAGGAAACGATCGACTGCCACGGCGAGTGTCCGCGATCGAGACTCATTGCGGGTTCGGCGAGACCGCCGCGGGTGACCGCTCGGTAGGCCACGGCGAGGTCCGAAAGTTCCAGCTTGCGCCCCAGCAGGGTCGCCGGTTCTTCGCGGCGGCTACCGAACGGCGTCAGACGGCCGAGCGAATCGAGCTTGCCGCCCTCGAGCGTCCAGCCGGACTCGAGGAACTCCTGCAGACGAACCAGATCCAGCGGCGGCCGGTCCCCCGTGGCGCGCGTATCGTCAACCGCGACGAGGTGCGGGTGTTTGCCGAGTAGGAACAGGGATCGTGCCGGCTGGTGCAAGTAGGCGTAGGCGCGCACCTCGAGTTCGGGGGGCTCCGTCGCAAGGGCCAGCCGGCGGCGTTCGGCGGCGAAGACGTGACGCAGCACCGGCCATGCCTGCTCCCAGGCCTGCGCCGCGGCCACAACGCTCTTGATGTTTCGCGGCTCGCCGGACGGCGTCCACGGCAAGACGACACGGAGCGTACCCGCCCCGTCGGATTCGACGACAAAACGACGCGCGCGCAACAACTCGACCCAGGCGGGCTGCCGTTCGCCCGTTTGCCACAGCTGGCCGACCTCGACCAGCGGACGATCTTGCGGGGCTTCGAGCACGTCCAGCGCGTCGGACAGCACGAAACCGTAGGGCTCGATCAGGGGGTCGAGCAACAGGTGCATTCGCCGGTCTCCCGCACGCTGTCCGGCCGGCGGGACGGGGCGTCCACCGAGCTGCTCGATCAGACGCTCGACGGATTCACCGGATTGGCTGAGCTGCCTCCCGTCCAACAACTCGGAGTAGTCGACGACGGTCCACTCGGGCGCCGGTTGTGCGGCGGGCGCCGTTGCGACGGCGAACGCGAGGAGCAACACGATGCCCGTCGGAAAACGGTGCATCGATCAGCCCCTCCCGGTTGGCCCGCAGCCCTGTTCGTTCTTGCGCCAGGCCTGCAGCAATCCCCAGAAGTGTTCGGTGAACTCCTCGATTTCTTGCTCGGGGAACAACGCTTCGACCTTGCGACGAACGGCGTCTCTGGCGGCGGGGCTGCCGAAGAATTCCCAGGCGACCTCATCGAGGTGCGCCAGGTGGGTGTCGCAGAATTCCTGGAAGTGCACGGTGTCGAAATGTTGATCCGCCAGCTTGCCGTATTCCCGCATCTGCTCACGGTAGGGCAAGCCCTTCTCGCGGATCGCATAGTACGGGGCCCAGTCCAGGTTGCGGCGGAACGGCCGTTTCGTCGCGGCGCAAAAGATCGACCAGCGAATTTTCGCTTTCAGCATCCACGGAAAATGGTAGTGCAGCGATGTGACCTGCGAATCGGGACACGGGTTGGCGAAATCGATCGGGTGATAGACGCCCTCGCGGAGGAGGCACTCGCAGGAGTTGAAATCCCAGCCGAAGAACGCGTTGATCGTCAGCACCATGTCGCGGAGCAACGATTGATCCTCGGCGTCGATGAAATCGAACTCGACCTTGTAACGGTCGTGCAGGGGCGCCGCCGGATCGTACTTGATGCTGTTGACCTGTGGGCCAAGCCCGATCGAGCGCACGAACAATTCGTACGGCAACACGGCTTTCTGCAAATGCATCACGAGCTTGCCGCTGTCGTCATAGACTTTCTTGAGCATCGCCCCGTCGTCGATCTTGCTGACACCGACCCAACCGCCGGTGTTGTAGGGCTTGATGAATAGCGGGTAGCCCAGGTCGCCGCCCAGTTCCTCCAGCGAGAACAGCTTGGCGTAGCGCGCCAGCGTCGCGTCGAGATCGCTGGACGGCTCGTAGGCCTTGGGTGGAATCAGCCAGGTTTCCGGGATCGGTAGACCGAGATGCATCATCGCGCAATAGGTCGTGCACTTTTCCATCGACTGGACCGACCACGGATTGTTGAAGACGTAGAGGCCGTCCATGATGATCGATTTCTTGATCCACTCGCGGCTGGTGTGCAACCAGTGTGTCAGCCGGTCGATGACGACGTCGTAGCGGCACGGCTGGCGCAGGTCGAACGGCTCGATGGAAACTCGCTCGATGTCGAATTTCACCCGATCCCCGCCGACCGGGATCGACAGGTCGAGTTGCCGGACGATCTCCTCGTAGCAGATCGGCCAGCAAAGGTCCGCACCCAGCGACAGCCCGATCCTGCGTGTGACTTCGGCCACCGTGTCCTCCTAGCGCCAATGTACCGCTATTCGTAGACCATCCACAACGGACCGGGGTACAGCCAGCTCAGACCTTCACGCAGCCTATCGCGCCAGTTCTCCCAGTTGTGACCGTCGCGTG
>Ga0255049_10001395_pt1 | contig 13299 bp, 16 predicted proteins | sample JV7_2_3_MG_FD_183615 | JGI IMG/M metagenome (GOLD analysis project Ga0255049, IMG submission 183615) | Seawater microbial communities from Jervis Inlet, British Columbia, Canada - JV7_2_3 | ecosystem: Environmental > Aquatic > Marine > Inlet | place: Canada: British Columbia | collected 2016-10-06
CGCCAACCACCAGTATTGGCAGCGATGTCGTATTCGCTCGTCAAGTCATTGCAGGCTGATCACCCCTCTTAGACCATGCGCAATTTCGTTGTCGTACTTGCTGTACTGACGTTTTCCGGCTGCGACCGCGCGCCCGCCGTTAATGTCGATGACGAGAATCTTGCAGGCATGTATGTCGAGGATGGCAAAGTCGCGGCTTTTCTTGGCGTGCCGTTCGCCGAACCACCCGTTGGCGACTTGCGCTGGCGTGCGCCGCAACCCCTGGTCACGAAAGTTGAGCACCGCGACGTCACAGAATTTGCGCCAGCTTGCATGCAAACCATGCGTATCCTCGACTGGTACCGCTGGATGGCCGAACAATTTGGTGATTCGGCGGACTATTACGACGACCTCGAAATCAGCGAAGATTGCCTGTATCTCAACATCTGGACGCCTACGTTAGCCACCGACGCGAAGTTGCCGGTCATGGTCTGGATACACGGCGGCAGCAACAAGAGTGGTTGGTCTTACGAGCGCAACTATTACGGCCATAAGCTAGCGCAGGAGGGCGTAATTGTGGTTTCTGTCGCGTATCGGCAGGGCCCGTTTGGTTTCCTGTCACACCCTGACCTTCCGAACGATGAGCCACGCGCCAATTTCGGCTACTGGGACCTGATTGCTTCCCTGCAATGGATACAACGAAACATAGAACAATTCGGCGGCGATCCAAGTCGCGTAATGCTGTTCGGTGAGTCTGCAGGCGCGGAGAACGTCCTGGTATTGATGTTCGCCGACGCCGCTAAGGACTTGTTTCATCGTGGCGTCATGCAGAGCAGTGCAGGATTCGGCCTTGTCCGGATGTCGACACTGGCGGACGAACAACTGCGTGGCCGCGAACTCGCGAATTTATTGGGCCTGCCCGAAGACAACAGCCTCGAGGCGTTACGGCAGGTCCCCGCCGACAAGCTGCTTGAAGTTTATGACCAGCTGTTTTCCAGCTACTACCACTCGCCCGCCATCGACGGTGAATTATTATTCGAATCGACCTGGGATAGCATTCACAACCAAGACTTTGGCGGTCGCCAGTTGATGATCGGCAGCAACTATCACGAGTGGTATGCCAAGGCGCCGGAAGATACGACTTGGGACGATGTATCTCGCAAGGCCGCAGAGCTCATTGAAGGGATCGATTACGAGAGTGCTATAGACATCGTTAGTGAGGAATCCGATCCGCGCCGGGCCATGGATCGATTGATTACCGCGGTTTCGATGCTGTGTGCTTCACAACATGTTGCGGCCACGATGACTGCGTCCGGCAGCGATGCCTGGATGTATCACTTCACTCGTATTCGCGAAGATGAATTCGGTGCCACGATCGGCGCGTATCATGGCGTCGAGTACCCCTATATATTCGCCACGCACGACTCGTATATGACGACCAATGCGACCGATCTTGCACTCGAGGACATCATGCAGAGTTACTGGGTGCAGTTCGCGGCGACAGGCGACCCGAATTCAGGCGAAACACCCGACTGGCCGCAATTCAAGGCGCCCGGCCCGCTCGTACAGAACCTCGGTGACGAGGTATTCACGAAACCCGCGCCGGAACCTGAGCTGTGTGCGTTGTTCGAATCGCGAAACACAGAGTAGATTGGCGAACCCGATCAGGCAATAACGGGGTTCGCAACGCCTGCCACAATTGCCCACATTCGCTTCACCGGCTGAACACTATCGACTGTTCTAATCCTCCTAGTAGAAGGGAGGATCGTCATGCAGTCACTCGTACCATGGCTACGCCAGTCCGCGTCGATCAGGGTTTTCACCATTGGCGCACTCATTCTCGTTCTGTTGATTCCACTTGCCATGATCAAGGGCGTTATTCACGAGCGTGACGACACCGGTCAGGCAGCCAAATTTGAGCTGATGCGTGTCTGGGGAGAGGCGCAGCTCGTCGCTGGACCCATCCTGGTATTGCCGTACAAGACGGTCGAGGTCACGAAGCATGGCAAAGTGTTCGAAGATCAATCGTATGTGGTTTTTCTCCCGAGTACATTGACTATTGAAGCTACAGTGAACTCCGAAATCCGATACCGAGGATTGCACAAGGTTCCTGTTTACTCATCCGAGGTGCGGTTCACTGGTACATTTGCGCCACCTGATCTCGACGGCCTTGGGATCGACGTTACCCGCATCGAGTCGCAAGGTGCTTATGTCGCACTGGGCGTAAGCGATGGTCGTGCGATTACGAAAACGCCTGCTCTTAACATTAACGGACACGCCGTTACGTTCATCCCCGCAGGTGAACAGATCAACAGCCTGCCGCCACAGATCGTTGCACCACTCGGCACGATTCTGGATAAAGAAGGCCAACAGGAAGAAATGCGATTCGAGGTCACGCTCAATATTAACGGCACCGATACTCTTCGTTTTCTTCCCCTTGGCGACACAACAAGAGCCTCGATGCGCTCCGCCTGGCAAAATCCCAGCTTTATTGGTAGCTATCTGCCCGAGCGTCGCGAGATTACTGCTGCAGGGTTCGAGGCGAACTGGAAGATCTCAAGCATAGGCAGGCCGTTGCCGTCACGATGGATCGCCGGGACACCGGCAGGGAAGTCCGCGGAAAGCTCGGCGTTTGGCGTTTCTTTATACATGCCGATCAGCGCCTATCGCCAGACGTTGCGTGCCACCAAGTATGCGGTGCTTTTTATTGGCCTGACCTTTATAGCCTACTTCCTGTTCGAGGTTGTCACCGATCTTCGCCTGCATCCGTTGCAATACCTGCTCGTTGGTTTCGCAAACTCCCTGTTTTACTTGCTACTGCTCTCGCTGGCCGAACACATTGGATTCGGTTGGTCTTACACAACCAGCGCCGCCGCATCGTGCGGTCTGATCGTCGGCTATAGCAATTCCATTCTGGGCAGTCGGCAACGAGCGACGATCATGGCAGTGATATTGATCCTGCTCTACAGCTTTCTCTACATGACGCTGAAAGCCGAAAGTTACGCTATGCTCGCCGGCGCCATCGGCCTTTGGATATCTTTGGCAATCATCATGTACCTTACGCGCCGCATCGACTGGTACGCCAAGTCAGACTCTAGTGGAAATCCTGGATGATGTGTCTATGCAAGTTTTCGCGCGACGTCGCCGACATTGATGTCACCCGACTGAACGACCTTCGCATTGATGCCGCGGAAATTTAGCTTCTTGCCGCGGCCAGAATTGACGAACACCGTTGCGTCCACGCCAAAACGAGCCGCAAATTTTTTGCAGCCGGTGTGCGGCGGTTCGGTGACCTCGATGATTGCGTCCCCCAGCGAAAGCTGTGTCCCAGGTGGCAGATTGTTATCGCTGAGATCCATGTCCAGATACAGCTGATCTCCCGCGAGTGACCAGCGATCCCGTGTCTGGGCGACGAGCCCGGTAACGCGCGCATTCATGATGGTGAGCTGCACATCGCGATCCGAGTGGCCACGCGTTGACCAGTTGTCGCCAACCAGTCCCTGCTCGATATCGAGGTGGCCTTCCGCGGGTGTCTCACGTTGATCAACCTCCGGCCGGGTGACAATTAGCATCAATTTACCCATGTCGCTCGGCGCTGTGAGAATGTGTTTGACGCCCTGTTCAAGCTTCTCGGCGCTTAGATGTTTATCACTAGTCATTGTCTCATTGTCTCATTGACGAATCAGCATTCTCGCAACCGCTGAGTGAGCTCGCGAAGCTCCTTGCGGTAGAACTCACCTTCCTCTGGCGTAATGTCGCGCTGCATCTGAGCATCGATATGATCAATTGAATCGCGGTACCACTTCTTACACTGTTCAACGAACTCATTGGTATCCGCTCGGCTGGCCTGCACCGCATTCGCTCGCGATCTGTCGATAGTCTCTGTCGGTGCCACTTGTGCGGCGGGGCTGTCCCTCTCTGCAGATTCTGTTCGCGTCCTCTCGGCGACGGGGCAGCCGCCGATGGTGGCTGTGTAGGTCAACGGCAACGATTCACAATTTAGAACGCCCAGAGATCGAGCCTGGCACTCGGCCTCTGTTAACGCTGCGATTTGCTCAACGGATACGTCGCCATTCGTGTAAAAATCGTAAACGTAATTGATGACACCACGCGTGCCTGTAGACAATACGTCAACACCACCGTAGAGACTGAACACCTCTGCTGAGCTGATGCCAACACGCATTCGCCTCGCGGTCGAGAGCGCGAAACCGTTCGCGTAACCGCAGGCCATTTTTGTTGATTGCGAGGAAAAGCCCGCCATATTGACGTTGGCGCTATTCTGGATATCGCACGGTGTCTGCGAATACATAATATTTCCATCCGCATCTGCGCACTTATGAACTTCAGCAATACCCTCGCCGGGAAATGCGAACGTGCAAAGTACGATTGCAACGTAGGTTTTTTTCATCTGCGTACCTGTCACCTTCCGCTTTTTTGTATCGCACCGAATCTACCCACATAATAGCAGAATGCACTTTTTAGACCTTGGGCGGCGGTTCAGTATATGAGTGAATTTGAGTATCTCGCTGTATTTGTCTCGATAATTTTCGGTATTAGCGTGACGCACATCCTTGCAGGTGTGATCCGCTCCATCTATCGAGGTCGAACCAACGAAACACGCCTCGTACTGACGGCGTTCTTTTTTCTTGTCCTTATCCTCGATTGGTGGACAGGATTTTATTGGGAGCAACAGGAAGTTTGGAGTTTCGACCTGTTTATCGTAATTGTGATGTGGGCCGTGGCCCATTATCTCGGCGCGATAACACTTTACCCGCCGCAAGCGGCGAGCGTTGAGCAATCTATCGAGTATCGGCGCAATTGGTTTCTATGGGCGTTTATCGGTGTCGCCTTGATGGACATTTTGCAGACCGCGGCACGCGGAGATCTTTTCACGCCGTGGTTCTACCTGCCGTTTGTCTCACATTACGTCGTCGTCTGTTTGCTCGCGATTTTCATAAACAAGCCGGGTTTTCACCGCTGGATGGCTTGGTATCTGTTCCTTTCGACTGTTATTTGGTCCTTCGCCGTCCGACGTTTCTTGATTTGACACCTGGCACCTTAAAATGATCGACAAAGACATCTTATATACGCTGGCCGAGCTTGCCTTTGCGCTCGCGGGTTTCTCCGCCATTATCGGAGTGCTAAGCAGCCGCAGGGACCCCACTGATCGTCAAGTGAATGCGCTCCGCCTCCAGGTCATGCTGGAAACCTGCTTTATGGTCGCGGCAACGGCGCTCGTCCCCATATTGCTCAGTCACTTCGGTGTCGACTCCGCTGTGATATGGCGCATCGCAAGTGCAATTTTCTTGTGCATCGCAATCCCGTTCGAATTTATCGCTCGAAATCGTACGAGAGACATGCCCAACCTTACCCTGACAAAGATAAACGTTAACACTATCAATTGGAGCTTATCGATTAGTGCGGATCTGATTCTGGTGGCCGTATTGCTTGGCGTGGTCGGCACAAAATCGGAGGCGCTTTATCTTGTTGCCCTGTTTGTTCAACTGGCTCTCGCAGGAAATCTATTCGTCCAATTCGCAGGTGAGACATTCACGCGCTCAGACCAGAACTGACGCCGCTCGGGGATCCTTCACGAAGCTTGCACGGGACAACGATCACACCGTAAGCTGGTCGGCATCAATACTTAGTTGTTTGCGCAACAATGGAGACAATTACCGATGGAATCTAGTCTTAGCACGCTCGCCATATTGGCTGAAGTGACGACTGGATTTGTCGCTTTTTCCGCTATCGTCGCCTCTCTGAGAGTGAGCTTTGGTCAAAAACTTACGCCGTTTCAGAGACTTCTCGTTCAGTTTTTCACCGTGAGCGGAATGCTCACAGTTAGCGTCCTGCTGCTTCCCCTTGTGCTGGCCGAGTATTGGCAGGATGAATATACCGTGGCGCGATACTCAACTTTCTACACCCTTGCCGTATCAGGCTCTTACCTTGTGTACTACCTTCGACAAAGGAGCCGCGTTAATGCTAAGACACCGTTGGCCAGCCTGATCGTAATGATTGGGTATGCAATCTTGCTGCCCGTGCTCGCGATTTCTGGGACAGGGGTTTATTGGGAGCCGACGTTGGCGATCATTGCATCCGTTGGCTTTTGGGGCCTTTTCAGCAGCGTGGTTATTTTCGTTTCTTTTCTCGCGGAGTTCGTTAATCCCGAGGAAGAAACAGAAGCATGATCGAGTATTGAGTTGTTTTATGACTGACACCTCTCGGCAGTCCGTCACGATTCGAGAGGTGATGCCGGATGAGGCCGCGATCTTGTCCTCCCTTGCCCTGCGCTCAAAAGCACATTGGGGTTACTCTGCGGAATTTATTCGATCCTGCGAGGATGAACTAACGTTTCTACCTGACCAGATCGCGAGCGACAACTTCGACTTTGTCGTCGCAGAAAGCCGGTCGGCGATAATTGGTTTCTACGCAATCAACAACCTGTCGAACGATTTGTTCGAACTGTATGCTTTGTTTGTCGAGCCACCGCACATCGGATCAGGCGTCGGGCGCCAGCTCATAGACCACGCAATTCAATCCGTGAAAAACAATGGGGGGCAAGCCCTGCAAATACAAGGCGACCCCCACGCAGAAAAATTCTACTTGGCGGCGGGTGCCGAATTCATCGGTACGCGCGAATCCGGGAGTGTTCGAGGGCGGTTTTTGCCGCTGTTCGAGATCAAAATCCGATAAAGTGAGTGCATGCATCGAAGAACTTTTTTGCAGGGTTCAACCGCGGCGGCCGTTCTTTTAGGCTGCGGTCAATCCTATTCGAGTGAACGCGCAAGCGCCCTAACGGCCAACTCTACCGAACGACTCGACCGGTTTATCGAAAAAGAGATGGCTGCACGGCACATACCCGGCCTGTCCGCATGTCTTATTCATGACGATGCCATTGTGTGGCAAAAGAGTTATGGCTTTGCCGATCTCGGAAACAACACTCCGATGACCGCGGATCACCTTCTGAACATCGCCTCCATCTCCAAAACATTCACAATGGTTGCCGTCATGCAGCAGGTGGAGGCGGAATTGATCTCCCTGGACGCAGACGTGAACGACTACCTGCCGTTTTCATTGCAGCATCCGCAATTTCCCGGCCGGCCTATAACTACAAGAATGCTGTTGCAGCATCGGTCGACACTGCGTGATGGAGATGCATACCCCCTCCACTATGCCTGCGGCGATCCGCGCATGTCTCTGGGCGTGTGGATCCGGAGGTTGTTCGAGGCCGGCGGCGATTTTTATGATCCGGACAAAAATTTCGCGCCCTGGGTACCCGGTGATGCGTACGAATATTCGAACACGGCGTATGGCCTGCTTGGGTACCTCGTCGAGATCACATCGGGCATGGAGTTCTCGCAGTATTGCCAGCGATACATCTTCAAACCACTCGGAATGAATCACACCAGTTGGATGCTCGCGGATCTTGATGTGTCGCAGCACGCCGTTCCCTATACGTGGGTCGCGGATACGACAGCGCGGGGCCCGTCCTGGGGCGGCACCCCGTTAGGCGTTATCCGTCCCAACGGGGCAACCTTGGGTGAAGCATTAGACGACGGCTACCAGGAAAACTGTCCATATAGCCATCCGAATTACACCGACGGCTTTCTTCGTACCTCCGTCAACGAGTTGTCGATCTGGGCGCGCTTGTGGATGGACGATGGCAGCGTCGACGGAGCCAGGCTACTTTCCGCCGATACAGTACGGCAGGTCTACGAGGGCACGAGAATGACAAATGGCGACACTGAATTTCTGCAGGGGCTAACCTGGCACTCCGGGCACGAGTTGGACGGGCATCGGCTCTGGGGGCACGGGGGCGGTGACCCGGGCGTCGATACGGACCTCCTGATGCTGCGCGAAAAGCGTCTCGCTGCTATTGTGTTCGCGAACACTAATGGTGTGACGACACAGGATTTTACGGTCGAGATATTGCGCGAAGCTCTCACAGAATGGAGTGATTTTTAGGACATGGCTTTTGATCTGGATCATTTCATCTCGGACTGTGCCAGCGCCCTTGCCGAGCACGCCCCGACAAAACCTGTTCGTGACATTGTCGCACGTGCCGTGTCGGACCCCAAAGCCTTGCAGAAGACTCTCGGCATTCCGACACGGGGACAGGTTGAACGACTGCATGTCTCGGATGATCTCACGGTAATCAACGTAATCTGGGCCCCTGGCATGACGATCATGCCGCACAACCATCGTATGTGGGCCGTCATCGGCGTCTACGGCGGGCGCGAGGACAATATTTTCTGGCGCCGCTGCGATGACGACCCTAACGGGCTAATCGAGGCGGCGGGCGCGAAGTCTTTGGGCCCTGGTGACGTTCGCCCACTTGGAGAAGAGATTATTCACTCGGTGACGAATCCAACATCGCAATTCACGGGGGCTATTCACGTTTATGGCGGAGACTTTTTCAGAACCGAGCGCAGTGAATGGGACCCGGCCACGTTGCACGAATATCCGTACGACATCGACAAGAATATGGCTCTTTTCGAGCAAGGGCAGAAGTAGCATGGCATCCCCACTAAATGACCCAAAGCTGGAAGCACTGCTCGCTCGTTTGCACGCACAGAGCGATGCAGAAATCGAAGAGACGGATGCGTACTACGAACGACGAGAACGCGAAGGGTCGCTCGACTATGAAAACTTTTGCGACGACGACATGCATTCCTTCCTTTCGGACAAGATGGTTGCGCTCGACCAGGACAAAGCGGAGTTTTGCTACCAGCTCTGTCGTTCCCTGCGCGCAACGCGCGTCGTCGAGGCTGGTACTTCGTTCGGGATATCGACGCTGTATCTCGCCGCGGCCGTTCGAGATAACCATGTCGAGAACGGAGTGGTAGTTGGTACGGAACACGAACCCGCCAAGGTGAAGGTTGCACTTGAACATTTCCGGGAAGCAGGTTTGGACGATTTCATCGAGCTTCGCGAAGGCGATCTTCGAGAGTCGCTTAAAGACGTCGGCGGTCCGGTGGATTTTATGCTCGTTGACATATGGGACGTGGCTCTGCCGGCGCTCGAGCTTGTCTCGTCGAGCCTGCGCCCCGGCGCCATCGTCGCATGCGACAACACCACGGTGGACCGAGAGGAGTACCGCGAGTACTTTAGGTTTGTGAATGACCCAACCAATCGATTTCGCACCATGACGGTCCCTTTTCAGGGCGGTTTCGAACTCACCGTGCGCATCTGAGTAACGATCCGATGGGAGAAAACCGATACAACACGCAATTTTTGATTCCCGTGCTTCTGGCCGCTGGCGCAGCGGCAGCACTGTGGTATTTCTTTATTGCCGTCGACGAACCTGTTCCAGTTGTTGATATGCCAGACCCGATACCGGAGGAGATAGAACCCGAGCTGCCGCGTCACCCGATGCCGTCACTCACTGAACAGCAGCAGAAGACAAGGAAGCTGACACCCCTGCCATCACTTGACAACGGCGACGCGTATTTTCTTTTGTCGTTAGTGAATGTGTTTGGCAAGGACGTCAGCGAAATACTCGTCGACGATTTGCTTATCGAAAAATTCGTGGCGTCGATGGATAGCCTGACCAGCGGGCACATTTCCAGTCGCATTCGCCCAATCGGACCGGTTAGCGGACATTTTGAGGTAGATGCACTCAACAACGATCAGGAATACCTGCTCAATGAACACAATTACCGTCGCTATGACAAGCTCGTGGAATTATTTGCGAATGGGGACCTCGATGAGCTTATTGACACCTACCAGCGATTCTATCCTTTGTTTCAGGAGGCCTTCGTCCGACTCGGTTATCCGAAGGGTTATCTTAACGACCGAGCTGTAGAGGTCATCGATCATCTCCTCGACACGCCGCAGGTCGAAGGGCCGATTCGACTCGTTCGACCGCATGTGCTTTACAAGTTCGCCGACCCGGAGCTTGAAGCGTTATCAAGTGGCCAAAAAATGCTGCTGCGAATGGGCGAAGATCATGCTGCACAGGTGAAACAGACTCTCCGGCAATTCAGGAAACTGATTACTGAGTCGCGGTGAGGAAAACTGGATTGGAGCGGGTGAAGGGAATCGAACCCTCATTCTCAGCTTGGGAAGCTGATGTCCTACCGTTGAACGACACCCGCGAACACGGCGATAATAGCCGAGTCTACTGCCTCACTGTCTATTCTGTCGCCACCCGGGAGTTTCCATGGACTCAGCATTGACTACAATTTCACTGCAAGGGCTGGTCATCGCCTTTCTACCAGTCGCTGTTGTCTTGGGAATCATGTTGCGTTGGTCCGCGGGTGCTCCAACCGCGGTCTACGCGTCGCTGCGGATGCTCGCCCAATTACTGCTTATCGGTTATGTGCTGGTCTATATTTTTGAGTCTGATCAGCCGGCCTTCATCCTTGCCGTCCTGGTATTGATGCTTACCGTTGCGAGCTGGATTGCAATTCGACCGTTGCAAAACAAACATCCACAGATGTATTTCAACTCGCTCGCAGCAATATCTGTCGGCGGCATTCTGACCCTCGCACTGGTTAGCCAGGTCGTAATCAGCGTTGAGCCGTGGTTCAGTCCACGTTACGTGGTGCCGCTGGCAGGAATGATCTTTTCCGGCTCAATGAATACTGTCAGCCTTGCCGCCGAAAGACTGCAGTCCGAATTCGACAGAAGCACACCTTATTTAGAAGCTCGGCGAATCGCATTTCAAGCGTCGATGATCCCGATCACTAATTCCTTATTCGCAGTCGGCCTCGTTGCGCTGCCCGGGATGATGACCGGTCAGATCTTGTCCGGCGTGTCACCGCTGGTGGCGGCGAAGTACCAGATCGTTGTCATGACGATGCTGTTCGGCGCTTCCGGAATTTCTGCCGCTTTGTACCTCGTGTTGGCCAATCGCGGCCTGCAAGATACAAAGCGCTCGGCACATCAAGACGGCTGACGCATGCCTCAAGACCCAACTGAACTAAAGTCCATGCCTCTTTACAGAGGCGTCAACCGTATCTATGCGGAGTTGGCTGCAGCTGACCTTGATATTGACGAAGGCCTGACTGCAAGCGATCTCGCGGCATTCGATCAATATCATTATCACGGCACCGACGCTGTTGATGTCGCTATCGCGTCGCTGGATATCCGGTCGAGCGATTGTGTACTTGAAATTGGATCCGGTATCGGCGGCCCGGCACGTCATATTGCCAGCACCACGGGCGCGAGGGTTGTGGCCCTCGAACTGCAGCCTGATCTGGATGAAACAGCTCGGGACTTGACTCATCGTTGTGGGCTTTCGGAAAAAATCGAGCATATCTGCGCCGATGTGCTGGAATACTCGCCGCGCGACGGTCAATTTGACGCCATTGTGAGCTGGCTGGCTTTCTTTCATATCGAGCAGCGCCGGAAATTGCTGGCGCGTTGCAAGAACTGGTTGAAGCCGACTGGCAGTCTGTTCATCGAAGACCTGTACGCGCGCGGCGATTTTACGCCTGACGAAGAGGATGACCTGAGCATTATACTTTTTTCACGGTACTTACCGACTCATGAGGTGTACGAAACGGATTTTCGCGCCGCGGGTTTCTCAGCTATTCAAATAAACGACATGACTGAGGACTGGCGATTGTTTACGCACGCGCGATACGAAGCGTTTTGTCGTAATCGAATACAACTGGAAGACGTGCATGACAATGAAATCGTTGCTGGGCTCGACAGCTTCTACGGCTCGGTAGCCCGACTATTCAGGGGCGGGAACCTGGGCGGCATACGCCTCTTCGCTAAAAATAGCGCCTGATTTTCGTAACGCGTTTGTGAAACGATTCCGTTCGAGTTTTCGGATTGTTTCCTACGGGTGAAGGCAACGTTGCTGCAAGCTCTATCGACTGGCGGTCTGAAAGCTTTGATGCCGGCACACCCCAGTAATAACGAGCGGCGGCGTCCACACCGTATATACCCCTGCCAAATTCCGCGACATTCAGGTAATGCTCAAGGACGCGCCTTTTGGAGAGGTTTCTTTCCATGCCGATCGTCAACAGGAGTTCGTGCCACTTGCGCAGCGGGTTCCTTGATGGGCTCAGGAAAACGTTCTTAACCGTCTGCTGGGATATCGTGCTGCCGCCGTAAACCAGCCGCTTCTCAGACAGGTTGTATTCCATCGCCTCCTTGAGCGCTTCGATGTCGATTCCCTCGTGTTCGTAAAAGCGCGCGTCCTCGGCGACAATTACGGCCCGAGTCATGCTTTGCGGGATGGCCTCTATCGAAACCGGGTTCCACCGGAGTTTTGGCCAGTCCGGGTGACGGTGCCGCTCGAATTCGTAACTGCTGATAAAGCTCGAGCGCTGGATCGGGCCTTCCGTGTACAGGCCCCAGTCCGGCCAGATCCCTATCATGTAACCCACGTCCATCATGATCAGGATCGGTAATAGTCGCCTGGCCCAGCGTACCGCTCGTGTGACGACCGGTATCCGTAGGAACGAGGAAATTTTTCTCATTAATCTGGAAGCCATTGTCCACAATACTAGTTCAAAAGACTGCGGACATACTGTGACCTCGTCGACCCAACATGATCAAACTTTTTGACCTCTCGCGTATACTCGCTGGGTCTTTTACCTGTCTCACTATTATATGAAACACAGAATCTCCCGAAAAACGGCGTACCAATCGACGGCACTCGTAGCCGTAGTCCTGATCGTAGTGATTATTTACATTTCGGTGCCGTATTTCACGACCGTTCCCGTGCCCGAATTTTCTAATGAGCAGGAATTACTTCTGGGCGAGCTGTACGCCAAGAAACAACGTTGGGAGAAGAGCCGGCCAGCTTCTTTTCGCTATGTTGTGGAAAGAAAATGCGCCTGTCCGGATGAACACATGAGGCCCTTCCCCGTCGTCGAAGATCTCGACGCCAGGAATATCCGCGTTAGCTGGATCGACGACTTTTTCGTCGATATTGAAAAGGCCATTCTTGAATCCGCGCAAGTAGTGATCACCTACGATGCGTTGTATAGCTTCCCCGTTGCAATTTCGATTTCGTATCCCGGCGGTGCGAGCGATTCGTGGCAAGAGATTTACGTGCGAGACTTCGACATCATCAGATACTAGGAAACGAGTTAGCGGAGAGTATGCGATGGACAGAATCCGTAATCGTGCAATAGACCAGTTCCCTATGGTTTTGCTTACCCTTCTCAGCATCGTTCAGGCGCTCGCCCTCGAGTTGCTATGGGACCATTTACGCAATAGAACCGACCTGTACGAGTATTCCTGGATCGCGCTGCTCGGTTGGGTGCAGATTGCAGCCAGCCTGATGGGCATCATGTTGATCTGGCTAATCTATTCGGGGATGGTGATGCGTTTTCGATGGACGCCATCGACGGCTGA
>Ga0255049_10001397_pt1 | contig 13297 bp, 13 predicted proteins | sample JV7_2_3_MG_FD_183615 | JGI IMG/M metagenome (GOLD analysis project Ga0255049, IMG submission 183615) | Seawater microbial communities from Jervis Inlet, British Columbia, Canada - JV7_2_3 | ecosystem: Environmental > Aquatic > Marine > Inlet | place: Canada: British Columbia | collected 2016-10-06
GTAGCCTTCATCGACCAGTTTGCGCTCTGACGGCCAGTAAGGTCCGACGATGTTTTCTGAGAGCTCATTGATTAGCTCGTCGCAGCCGGAATCGATCTGACAACGCTCATAGCACCAGGCTGCGAGGACGCCGCCCGGTGCGAGCACTCTTTGGGTCTCGTCGAAAAAACCGGGAATATCAAACCAGTGCAGTGCCTGCGCTACCGTAATCAGGTCGATCGACTCGGCGTCCAGGCCGGACTTCTCTGCCGGGGCGATACGGTAGTCTATTTCGGGGCCGCCTTCCGCAGCCTCGAGTTGCGCCTGGCTCGCATCAGTTGCGATGACTTTCTCGAAGAACGGAGTCAGTGCCCGTGCCGCCTGGCCGTTGCCCGTCGCGCAGTCCCAGGCGAGCTCGCGCTGGCCGCAGCAGTCGGCCAGAAAACTGAATAATGAGCCCGGATAGGTAGGGCGGTATTCCGCGTAGGTACTGGAATGTCTTGAGAAGTGGTCCTTGAACGGCGGGTCAGACGAGGCGGTATCGACTGTTGTCATTACCTCGTGCAGTTCGGGTTCTTACCCTGTTCTTTTGCCTCGTTCATCAGCGTCAGCGCTTTCGGATACTCCGTGATCAAGGCCTCGATACGCGTTGCACTCGACGGGTGCGTGGACAGGAACTCGGGCGGCGCGTCGTCTTCATGGTCTTCCGACATCTTCTTCCAGAGTTCGACGCTCTCTCTCGGATCGAATCCTGCGTTAGCCATGAATTCCAGGCCCATTATATCTGCTTCGGATTCCTGGGCGCGCGTGTGCGGCAGGAGAATGCCGAGCTGCGAACCGTATTGGAGACCCTGGTACGCCGTATTCGTTAGTCCGCTGTGTCCCTGTCCCAGGACGATTGCCGCGATATAGACGCCGGCCTGGGTCAGTTCGCTCTTGGACGTGCGTTCATTCGGATGCCGGGCTATCACGTGCGCCGCCTCGTGCCCCAGGACGGCCGCCAGCTGATCCTGATTCGATGCCACGTCAAGAAGGCCGCTGAACACGCCGATCTTGCCGCCGGGCATAACGAACGCGTTCGCCACCGGGGTGTCGAAGATCGCGAGCTCCCAGTTCATGTCTCTGTGCGGCTGCGCCAGCGATTCCACGACTGCCGTCGTAACGCAGTGTACGAAGTCGATCGTTGCCCGGTCCTGCACGAGTGGCAGTTCAGCCCTCATCTTGGCGAACTCACGATTTGCCTGTGCTTCCAGCTCTGAGTCGGATGCACCCATGGTCGACGCGCAGCCTGAAACCAGGAATCCCAGAAAAGCTATAAGAATCGGGCTTTTGAATCGTGGGCTCAACATTTCAACTCCTCCCCGCAATGCGGTGATTATAACCGACTCATTGTGCGCCCGTGTCGGATTGTCATCGTGCGGCATGTCTTCATTAGGACAGGGTGTCAGACAGAGGGTTCCCGACAAAAACCCGGCCCGCTCAGTCTACACAACGCTTCAGGAACAGCAGCGTTTACGAGCGCGGCAAGCGAGATTCGAAACGGCGGCGCCAACGTGCAGCATCGGCTTTCTCGAGAAGGCCGTCGACGTTCGCCAGCAGTCTTTTCTGAAGCGGCTGCTTGACCTTATAGGTCACGCGATACAGCTCTCGGTCCTTTGCGAGTTCGGCGAGTAGTTCGTCACTCGTCTTAAGTTCGTCCGCCAGCCCGAGTTCCAGCGCCCTGGTGCCATACCAGTGTTCGCCGGTGGCTATTTTCTCGAGGTCGAGTTCCTTGCGGTATTTGCCGACGGCGTCCTTGAACAAACTGTGAACATCCTCCAGTTCCTCCTTGAGTTTAGCCCGGTCTTCATCCGTATTTTTGCCGAATATTGTTACGTTGCGCTTGTACTTGCCGGCCGTAATCATCTCGAAGTCGATGCCGTGCTCGTCGAGCATGCGATTGAAATTCGGCAATTGCGCGATCACACCGATCGAACCAAGAATCGCGAACGGTGCTGCATATATCCTGCTGGCGACACAAGCCATCAGGTATCCGCCGCTTGCGGCTACCTTGTCAACCGACACCAACAGGGGAATTCCCTGATCGCGAACGCGTGCGAGTTGTGACGCGGCAAGACCGTGCTCGTGAACAGTACCGCCATGGTTCTCCAGACGAACAATGACCTGATCATCCGGGCCGGCCACCTCGAGGATGGCGCTTACTTCTTCTCGCAACGATGCGACCGCAGTTGCTTTGAGATCGCCTTTAAAATCAATGACGAAGCTGCGCGGCCTTTTCTCGTCGGATTTTGCTTCCGCTTTTGCTTGTTCCTTCTCCACCTTGGCCAGCGCCTTCCGGTCAGCCTTTTTCAGCACTGCCTGTTTCAGGGCGCTTGCCAGTGTCTGGTACTTCTTGTTCAGGTGCTCAATTTCCAGGCCTTCCTGCATGGCGGCTTTGCGACCGGCGGCACCGACGGCTCCGACAACGATGACTAGCGCACCTACGATGGTTATCGCTTTGAGTAGAAAAAGGCCGTAATCAGCAAAGAAATCGATCATGGGTTCACTTTAGGTCAGGTCAGAGCCAGGATGTTGATAGTCAGACAGCGATACCGACGTTGTTTTTCTGGAGTACGCGCTCCGCCCGATAGCTCGACCGGACCAATGGCCCTGCAACGACTTCCACGAATCCCTTGTCGAGGCCTTCCTGCCGGTAAGCGTCGAACTCGTCGGGTGTCACATAGCGTTCGACGACGAGGTGGTTGGGCGTCGGCCGCAGGTACTGCCCGAGCGTCAGTATGTCGACGCCAATCTCGCGCAGGTCATCCATGGTTCCCATTATCTCGTGGTCGCGTTCTCCGAGTCCCAGCATCAGGCTGGTCTTGGTCAGAATGTCGGGCCGATGGCGTTTGGCATGGGCCAATACGCTTAGTGTTCGTCCGTACCCTGCCCGCGGGTCCCGAACCGGATGCGTCAGGCGTTTTACGGTTTCGACATTCTGGGCAAACACTTCGAGCCCCGAGTCTATAACTACCTCGACGTCCTTTAGCACACCCTGAAAATCGGGGGTCAGCGCCTCCACCGCCGTATTCGGATTGAGTTTCTTGATCGCTTTGACACAGGCTGCATAGTGGCCCGCTCCGCCGTCTGGTAAATCGTCGCGATCAACCGATGTCAGCACGATGTACCCGAGCTTCATGAGTTTCACAGCACGAGCCGTATTTTCGGGCTCTTCCGGATCCAGCCAGCCTCTGGGATTGCCGGTATCGACGGCGCAGAAACGGCAGGCCCGAGTACAAACCGAACCCATGACCATAATGGTGGCAGTTCCGTTATTCCAGCACTCACCAATGTTCGGGCACATCGACTCTTCGCAGACCGTGCTCAGCCGCCGGTCGCGGACAGTCTGGCGTACTGCCGAGAATCTCGCACCGGCCGGCATCTGGGCTCGAAGCCATTTTGGCTTGCCGCCTACGCTGGTTTGCGGCGCGTCCCGGCGTGCCTTTATGCCGTCCTTGACCGCCGAAAAACCGGCTGCAGTCTGATATTTGCTGCCGCTTTTGACAATGGGAATGCCGCGAAATCGTTTGCTGTCGTCTTTCATCGTGCCCCAGGCTGTACGAAGCGAAAGACGATCATTCTCTCACGAGCAGCCTGCCCGATTAAAGTAGCCGACACATCAAAAAGGGGACGTACCCCTTTTTCTGGCAAAAAAAAGCCCGGTCATTGACCGGGCAAATCAGGGGGAAAAAATTACTCGCCAGAAAAAATATCTAATGCAGTCTTGACCAGCTAACAAGCTTCACTGCGCTCTGTTGCAGGTCGAAATTCTTGGCCAGTACGGCCTCTATGTCTGACACGTCCGAGTCCTTGTCCATCGGTCGGCTCAGCTCGACTACACCGCTAAACTCGTTACCACCGCGGTAGTACGCGTCGGTCAATCGAAACTGTGTGTAGTACTTTGCAGACATGGGCTCACACTACGCATTAGTTCCGTTTTGATCTGTGAGCCAAAGCACAAATTAAGGGCCGAAAACGCTGTTTGCGCCGGCAATCGTCAGAGCTGTGATGAGCGTCACATGGCTTTGCAGCCGGCAGGCCTCAGCCCCGCCTGACGGCTACTGGAGTCGCAATTTGTCCGAAATGTACCGGCCGGGGTGCCCGCCTGGCCCCATGATCTGCCTCAGACACGCCAAGAATAGGGCCTTCCGGGGCTCGCAGAGACCTGGAAGCAGGCGTAGTATCCCCGGTCGAAGCCCTTGATTGTTATGTATAGAAAGAGATGCATTCCACAGAATCAGGGTTGCAGGATATGTAATATTGCGCTAGTTACACGTTGTACTGATTGCACACAACTTTTCTTTTTCTTGATTTGGAACTACAGAATGGCCGCTAATTCCAGTTTTGTCAGATTGCTCGTGGTCGTAGCATTTCTGTTCAGCACAGGCAGTACTCTTTCACAGGAGGAACTGCGTAATACTTTTTTCAAAAACGCCGATGCCGCACTGGCCGAAGCCGATGCAGTGAATGGCAAATTGCTTGCCCCCAAGAGCTATGAAAAGGGTGCCAAAGCATACGCGCTGGCCGAAGCCGGCCTTGCACGTGGCAGAAATGTCCAATATCTCCGCGACAAGACTTCGGAAGCCGCCGCCAATTTTGGAACGTCGAAGCGGGCGGCGGAGTTGGCCAAGACGGTCCTGTCCCAGGTATTGAAGAGTCGCCAGGACGCCGCCAATGCGAAAGCACCCACATTATCGCGAGAGATCTGGGACAAGGCTCAGCGCGAATTCGGCTCGGCAGTTCGCTATCTGGAACGCGGCGATCTGAAGGGTGCCAAGCGCAAGGATATTGCAGCGACCAGCCTGTACCGGGATGCCGAGCTGATCGCGATCAAAGCGGAGTATCTGACTCAAACGCGCCAAATGCTGAAAGACGCAGACAAGCGCAAAGTCGGCCGCTACGCGCCGTTTACTCTTAACAAGGCAAAACAGCTCCTGGCGGACGCGGAACGGGAGTTGGAAGAAAACCGTTACGACACGGACTACCCGAGAAGCCTGGCACAGCAGGCAAATTACGAAGCCAAACACGCCTTCTACCTGGCCGATGTCGTGCTCAAAGTACGCAACAAGGACTTGAGCGTCGAGATGCTGGTCCTGCAGTGGGAAGAACCACTGCGTGAAATTGCCGGGGCAGCCGATGTTCTGCCAGCGATGGCAAACGGCCATGACGAACTGGAGGCCGCGCTGGTGGCGTATGTAGAGCACGTTCGAAGTGACGTCCAAAGCCTGGAACAGGATGTCGATTCAGGCAATCTCCGGCTTGCCGACATGGCAGAGGAAATCCGGGCGCTTGACGAAAGGCTTGGCGGCGCGACAGCCGAGCGGTCTGCCCTCGTGCAGAGGCTGGAGGCGCAGGCTCGCGTCAAGGAGCAGTTCGAGCGGGTCGAAAAAATGTTCGGCCGGGGCGAGGCGCGCGTATTTCGCGAAGGCGACAACGTCATTTTGCGGCTTGTGGGCCTGAGCTTCGACAGCGGCGAGTCTGCGATCAAGCAGGGCAGTTTCGACCTGTTGGCGAAAGTCGAGAAAGCGATCGACATTTTCCCGAGAAGCGAGCTCCTTATCGAAGGCCATACTGACTCATATGGGGGCGATGAGCTGAACCAGAAGCTGTCTCAGGACAGAGCGGAGTCGCTACAGCAATACATGATCAACGCGATGCGGATCCCCAGCTATCGGGTTATCGCAACCGGCTTCGGCGAGACTAACCCGGTTGCCAATAACGAGACTGCGGCGGGCCGCGCAAAGAACCGCCGTATCGACATCGTCATCAAGCCGAACCTCGAACCGGCATAACACTGCGCCACCATTTGGATACAAAGCCTGCGGTTACCTCATTAATGAGGTAACCGTATTCGGCGTGGACGTTTAGCTCGCCGTCCAGCCGAAAGTAATTGAAGACCTGTCTGTCCTCGATGCTCGCAGTGAGCCCGAGATCCACCATCTCGTCGTAGTCGTTTTCCAGGCGCATGTCGATCGAAGTCAGGTCACCGACTGCTGCAACGTTTACCCAGCGCCGTACGTTGCGGGGGTAGCGATTTGCCAGCGACTCTTTCGAGCCCTTGATTCTTCGTTGTATGAACTTCTGCGCCAGCGGACTGCCCATCGTCATGAAGAGATCAATGTTGTCCTCACTCTCGGATTCCTGGCTCAGTTGCCACAGAGAATCATAGGCAATGATCGAACCCATGCTGTGCCCGATCAGTAACACCGGCCGCTCTAATTTCCAGGCAGCGCACAGCGGCATTTTCAGGAGCCTCCGTACGACCTCGGCAACGTCGTTTTTGTTCTTTAGGTATCGACGAAGATCACGCAGATGTATCTCAAGGTTCTCGTCTGCGACCGGGTGCATCAGAAACGGAAAGTTATCGGCGAGAGTATAAATCCAGCGCAGGAACCTGCGCTTCAACGATGTCGCCTCGGCAATGTCCTGCTCCGTTGCGGACTTCTGTTGAATCAAGGCATCGATCGATGCGAGATCAATGTTCAGATCCCGATGCTCGCCATAGAAATCATAAGTCCAGGCAATGATGTCGAAACACTGATCACACTCCCCCATCTGCCTGGCAGTTTCCTCATCGATCCGCCGAACACCTTCGAGGAGGCATCGAAAAAGCTCATACCTGTGTGCAGCGGGCTCGGGCTTAGGCTTTAGCCCGGGCACAAAAATTATCAGTGGATCGCCGGAGAACTCACTCATTGGCTGCACTGGCTACACGGTGCGTGATAGCCGGTTCGAGCACCGTCAGCAGCTCCGCGATCGTTGTTATGATCGCATCCGGCGGATGAACATCCTCCGGCCAGCCATCGCCGGCCCGATTGATCCAGGCAGTGCGCAGACCCGCTTCCCGCGCGCCGACGATGTCCATTTCCGGGTTATCACCCACATGAAGGGTTTCCTCTGCGCCAACACCCGCACGATTAACCGCTTCCAGAAAAATCGGCGGCGCAGGCTTGGCGGCACCGACGTCGACCGCGGTAACAACATCGTGAAAGAACTGCCGAATGCCGATGCGCTGCAAATCCGCATTTCCATTCGTTACGGCAACTAACGAAAAATGCACAGATAGCGTCTCCAGCGCCGGCAAAACATCCGGGAATATCTCAACATCATTTCTCGCCCGATCGAACACGTCAAAGGCGTCGTCCACGAGATCGCAGGAATAACCTACGGTTTGGGCCATGTGCTCGAGAACCGTTCTCCTGAGGAAACGAAAGTCGTAGGACCGGTCCCAGTGCTTCTGCATGATTTCCTCACGAAGTGCGTATGATTCCTCGGGAGAAAATGTCTCGGTAATCCTCGGGAAGTGTTCTCCGAGCCAGGACCAGAGTTTTCGCTCCGCACGCAAAATGACGGGCTGGATCGCCCAGAGCGTGTCGTCGAGATCCAGAGTAATGGCGCGAATACGGTGCAAAACAAATTCCGCAGAATGATCGGGAAACTATTGTGGTCTTATAATGTGCCGGACTTCAACCAGGCAATCGAGATTAATGACATGAAATATCTACATACCATGGTAAGGGTGAGCGATCTCGACAAATCGCTGGACTTCTATTGCAACAAGCTTGGCCTTATAGAAATTGATCGCTACGAGAACGACAAGGGGCGTTTTACCCTGGTATTTCTGGCGGCGCCCGGCGACGAAGAGGCGCAAGTCGAGCTAACCTATAACTGGGATGCCGAAAATTACGGTGAAGGAAGAAACTTTGGCCATCTCGCTTATGCGGTCGACGACATCTACGAAGTCTGCCAGCGGCTAATGGATGGCGGCATCACGATCAACCGACCACCACATGATGGCCATATGGCATTCGTTCGATCGCCCGATAATATCTCCATTGAACTACTGCAAAAGGGCACAGCATTGGCAGCCTCGGAGCCCTGGAAATCGATGGAAAATACCGGACGCTGGTAGTCAAACAACGCCGTCAGAACGCTGCCATTGATACATTTGTTATCGACCCAAAGCGGACATTGGACTCGCCGCCCGACGGGTCGATGCTATTCGGCGATACCCTCAAGGTGCAGGAAAAACGTGTAGTAGAGCGCCGCATCTTCGAGGCTCTGGAAGCGGCCCGTCTTACCGCCATGGCCGGCCTGCATATCAGTCTGCAACAGCAGCAGGTTGTTGTCGGTCTTGTGGTCGCGTAGTTTCGCGACCCACTTTGCTGGTTCCCAGTACTGCACCTGCGAATCGTGCAAACTCGTCGTTACAAGCACGTTCGGATAGTCCTGCCGCTTGACCTGGTCATAGGGCGAATACGACAACATGTAGTCGTAGAACTCTTTCCTACGCGGGTCTCCCCATTCGTCCCATTCGCCGGACGTCAATGGAATGCTCTCGTCGAGCATGGTCGTCACGACATCGACAAACGGAACACGCGCCGACACGCCGTTGTACATGTCGGGTGCCAGGTTGAGGACTGCGCCCATTAGCAGTCCTCCTGCACTGCCGCCGCGCGCATACAGACGTTCCGGCGACGTGTAGCCTTGCTCCACGAGGAACTTCGAGACGTCGATGAAATCCGTAAAGGTGTTCATCTTCTCAAATTGCCGGCCGTCGTAATACCATTGTCGGCCCATCTCCGAACCGCCGCGGATGTGCGCTATCGCATAGACGAAGCCCCGGTCGAGCAGGCTCAGCAGGTTCGAGCTGAAGCCGGGATCTATGCTCGAGCCGTATGATCCGTAGGCATATTGCAGCAACGGATTCTGTCCGTTTAACTCGATGCCCTTGCGGTGCACGAGTGAGACGGGAATCTTGGTACCGTCGCGCGCTGTTGCCCAGAGCCGCTCGGAAATATAGTTGTTACGACTAAAACCACCAAGGACTTCCTTCTCCTTGATCATCTGCCGTTCCCGTGCCACGAGGTCGTAGTCGTAAACTGATTCCGGTGTCGTCATGGATTCGTAGTCGTAACGAAATACCGTAGAATCGAACTCGTAGTTGTCGCCCGAGAAAGCCTCGTAGACGCGATCGCCAACATCGATGATGTGCAACTCGCCGCTGCCTCGATCGATTACTTCCAGCTGCGTGAGTCCGGCACGCCTGTCCGTAACGATGATGTGATCTCTGAGGACATCGACACTCTCAATTAACACGTCGTCACGATGTGGAAGCACGATGGTCCAGTCGTCTTTTGCGGTATTGTCGAGCGGAGCTTCGAATAGCCGGAAGTTCACTGCGCCGTCGTTGCTCATTACGTAGAAGCGATCGCCACCATCGATGACGAAGTACCTATGGTCCTCTTCCCGCGGCAGAAATAACTTGTGTTTTTCGCCGGGTGCATTCGATTCCAGGTAGCGTATCTCGGTGGACAGCGTGCTGGTGCTGGCGATAAAAAGGTATTTGCCAGAAATCGACTCGTACACATAGATACTAAAAGTTTCATCCGATTCCTCGTAGACAAGGTCGTTACGATCGGAGCCAAGAACATATCGGTAAACACGCTCCCAACGCAGTGTCTCCGGATGCTGTTTACTGTAAATGACGGTTTGGTTGTCCGCCGCCCAGCGGAAATTTGATGTTACGTTCTCGATAAGGTCAGGTAGCTTCGCGCCCGTCTCGAGATCGATGAAATGCAGATCGTAAAAACGCCGGCCGACCGTATCGACACCCCAGGCGGCGAGCTTGTGGTCCGGGCTCACCTTGAATCCGCGTACCGAGTAGAAAGGCGCATCGCCGGCTTCGACGTTAACGTCGAGCAATACTTCCTCTTCGGCGTCCATCGAGCCTTTGCGGCGACAATAAATCGGGTACTCCTTGCCCTCTTCATAGCGTCGGTAATAGAGGTAATCGCCGTGCCTGTACGGTGCCGACACATCCTCCTGCTTGATGCGTGCGGTCATCTCGTCGACCAATCGTTGCTTCAGGCCTGAGGCGTCTGCCAGAACCGAGTCCGCATAGGCGTTCTCGGCGTCGAGATAGGCGATCACATCAAGGTTATCGCGTTCGTTCAACCAGAAGTAGTCATCAATACGGACGTCGCCATGAGATACCAGCTCGACGGGCCGCTTGTCCGCGACCGGCGGCCCCCCGGAATCATCGGCACAACCAGAAATCAGAATTACTGAGACCAGGCACGCAATGCTATTTATTTTCAAACTTCACCAAAACAATTTGTCGCGTCCGGCGAGCTTACGCGGATAAATCTCGAGTGCCAGGGACAAATATCGTTTCGGTCCCTACTCCCCGTCATGACCTAATTGTACCGTGATGAACACAACGACTGCCGTCATCTCGTCATCACTCAATCGCCCTGCGGCCTTTGCCATCCTCTTTTCATTCTTGTTGTAGGTATTCGCTTGCCATATCTCCCGATATTTGGTCATAGCCGTCAGCAAATCCTCCTCTGACATCTCATAAATGGGGGGATACTTGAATTGACCGGCTTCCGCCTTGCTCTTCTTGCCCAGCCCCTGTTTGCCATGACACTTCTTGCAGGCTTTCTTATACACCTGCGATCCGGGAGAGTCGGCAACGACAGGCCCAGACCAGTTACCGATCATCAAGAGTCCCATGCCCACGGCTAGAATCCTGCGGAACTTCTGATTCGGTGCCATTAGTGTCGCCTCATCTGACCTGGAAAAGCCGTTTATTGTATCAATTAGATGTCGCCAGGCTTGCGGGACATACCAATAAGGTCGCTGCTGGCCCAGGGCGGCCGCGGTGCAAGCCTGCCCCCTTGAACGATGCATATCCTGCTTATTGGGATTGAGACGCGGGTCGCAATTCAGGTCGCGGGGCCGTTGTATGGTAGAGGGTGTAGGTACCATAACGCAGGAACTGAACATGTCCGTCAAATGGCGACATCCGGATAATAGGGCAGGTTGGACGATGGGTATATTCGTACTTGTTGCGCTGCTTATCATGGCCCTGGCAACGCCAGCTTTATCACAGGTCTGGGGCGATACTGCGGAGCAAGAGCTTACAACACGAGCAGAGGATCTCGATCGGTTTGAGGAAGAGCGGCTCCGGCAACAGAGGTTGCAACTCGAGAGTGAGCGCCGCAGACAGGAAAAGATGAGATTCGAGACGGAGCGATTGCGACAGGAGAATGAGCGCCGCGAACAGGAACGATTACGCCTCGAAAATGAGAAATTAAGACAAGAGATCGAGCACCAGGAACGTGAACAGTTGCGACTGGATAACGAAGCGATGGAGCGGAAGCTCGCTCAGGCAGCCGCGCTCCGGGAGCAGACACATGAAATCCGTCAGAGTGCTGACCCCGACGTGGTCGAACAGTTACGGACCCTGGGTAAATTAAGGGATGATGGAATTCTGACTGAAGAAGAATTTCAGAACCTGAAGAAAAGAATACTGAACTGACAAGGCGATTTGTCCTTCATGTCCGTCTTGCCATGAGCGGACATTCTTTGCATCCAATCTAAGTCTTTCCGGCACCTGTAGTTGACGGTATGCTAATGCGTGCGTTTGCAGCCCATGATGTTGGCTGCTTCGTTTCCTGTGCGCAATAAGAAATCAGCACAACTGAGAATCATCTCGCAACTATCGGAGTCGAAAGTGAACCAGGCATTGAAACCCGCGATACTGGGCGCAGCAGTCGCAATTGCGATTACGACAACGATGGATGCGACCGGGTACTCGATGTTCAGTGCCTTGCCATTGTTTCCACTCGCTGGGCTGTTCTGGTACCTGCAGAAATTTTCTCGTCGAGAAATAGGACTTGTCTGGGGAAATCTCAGGACCAATGTCCTTGCCCTGGGCTATCCAGTCCTTGTTCTGGGTTCGATGGGAGCAATCGCCTGGATGATGGGCGCCGTGAATACCAGCAACGCCGACTGGAACAAGGCCCTCCTCAACATGGCGCTGATGAGCTCCACCGGCATTATTATGGTGCTGATCACCGAGGAGGGATTTTTCAGGGGCTGGCTTTGGGCGGCGTTAAGCCGTGCAGGACATTCCGACAGGCAGGTTCTGGTTTGGACAACCATCGCTTTCACCTTGTGGCATATTTCGGCCATTTCGCTTGATACCGGTTTCGATATTCCTGCATCTGAAATACCTGTCTATTTGATCAACGCCACGCTGATCGGCGCCGTATTCGGCATGTTACGCATGGCATCGGGTTCGGTTATCGCACCCAGTATCTGTCACGCCGTATGGAACGGTATCGATTATCCGCTATACGGCTTCGGTGAGAAGGTGGGTGCATTGGGCATTGAGCAGACACATATCTACGGCCCGGAAGTCGGCGTACTCGGCATTTGTGTAAATCTCGTTTTCGCAACCGCGGTATGGTTCTGGATCAGGAAATCCAGTACAAGTGAGACTTGATCCCGAGCGACACGATTATGAATAGTTAAGCCATTCCTTTTGGTTGTCATGCATGTTTGAAAGACTTCGAAGAAATTATGTCGAAAAAAACTATGGGCCCGTAGCATTAGAGCTAATCGTAGTGATAGTCGGCATCCTGATCGCGTTTCAAATTGACCGCTGGGCCGACGACAGACGCGAACGTGAGCAGGAATACGAGTACCTGATACGGCTGAAGGAAGATTTGCAGTTCGAAATCGATGGCATGAGCGTAGCGCATGAATATGCCCAGTCCAGAATCGACGCGGCCATGCTACTCGAGAAAATAATTGCCGATTCGTCGGTCGCCAGGGAACAACCAAATAACGTACCGTGGGCACTGGAGACCGTGAGTTGGCGGTCATTCCCGCAAATCGATGCCTTCGTCTATAGCGAGCTACAAAATAGCGGCAATCTAGCTGTTATCGAATCAGTATCACTCCGGCGAGAGCTGGCAAATCATTACACGACCATTCACCATTATTCGCGCGTCGGACTTGACCTGGACGTGCAACGTCAGTTCGTTTTGCTTACCGCCGGGATCTTGTCAACCAGCGAAATTCGAGCCATTGAAGAAGACGAATGGCGAGAAGCCTCTTTTGAGGTGTCGGTTGAGCGCGCGGTCGAGATTGCGAACAGTTTGTCGAACCGACGAGGTGCAAGTGACCTCATTCCTAACATTGTGCAACACCACGTCTTTAATCAAAAAGTAATCGGACTGGCGCGTGATCAGGCACTGAAGATCATCGACCAACTTGAATTGATCATCGATAATTTCGATGGTTAATTTGAAACACAATCCCCAGGATTTTCAGCCGGGATCGAGTCTATCGGTTACGCGGGTGAGCCGGGCATCAAGGGCGGCAAATCGTCCCCACTAACGTTTTTTTCGTCGTCTGATTTCACGGCAAACGATCGCAATGCCTTCGCGAGGTTTTTGCCGTTCCAGGACTCGCCGTTCGGACC
>Ga0255049_10001398_pt1 | contig 13292 bp, 11 predicted proteins | sample JV7_2_3_MG_FD_183615 | JGI IMG/M metagenome (GOLD analysis project Ga0255049, IMG submission 183615) | Seawater microbial communities from Jervis Inlet, British Columbia, Canada - JV7_2_3 | ecosystem: Environmental > Aquatic > Marine > Inlet | place: Canada: British Columbia | collected 2016-10-06
CTGGTGAAAAGCCCGATACCGTCTGCATTGAGCGTATCGTAGGCGTAGGCGATCTCCTCCAGGCTTGCCTCGACATCTGGCAATGGTACGGCGGCAAACAGCCCGAAACGTGTGGGGTGTGCCTGCACCAGTGTCGCACCGTACTCATTACAGGCCCGCGCCAGTCGGCGAGTCTGTGCCACATCTCCGAACCAGAGTCCTGGGTTTGTTATAGAAATTACCGATGACGCAACACCACCCCTGTCCATATCCTCGATGGAATGCTCAGGCTGCCATGTTGTGTTTGCCGGATTTAATAATTGCCGGCCCCTGACGTCGGTGACCCACGCCGGTGGAGCAAAATGGTGGTGAACGTCGATTCGACGCGGATTATCTATCCCTTGGGCCTGTACCGAAGGAGGAAGACGGGTTGCAAGGGCAGTAGCCAACGCCGAGCGAATAAACTTCCGCCGGTCAAACCTAGACATGGTTATTCTCCAGTGTTCATAGATAGCTATTGCCAGATTATCAAACCTGACAGGATTAGCCACGGGATATAAATCAGTACACGGAATCTAGTGCGTTCCACTTATTCTGAATCGCCCCTGATCGAACTCAGTCGTCAGCCTCATTTTCGCCGTCTACGCGAGCCTGTATCGCATAGTCAATGAACTGGCCGTTGAAACCGCGCGCGTTTGAGCTGTTCAGAAATAACCCGAAGCCCGCGCTACGAATATTATTCAAGATTAACGGCTCTCGCGTCGCCCACACCTCGTCCGACAAAATGCCTGCCTCGTGTTGAAAATAAAGATTCTCTAGGTGCCGAAGTATGGCGACATAGTGCCATCGTGCCTGTATTAACTCGGTCTCATCCAGTTCTTCTATGTCGCCGATCAAATAGGCAGTGAAAGCCCTCGCCAGATCAGGATTTGCCGAAAGATCGGTTAGTAGCTCAATATCGTAGCCTACGGAATTTTGAAGCGTCGCCGCCTCACTCGCGATGGTATTGTCTCTGACCTGAAGCCCAACGAAGACGAGGAAAATAACCACAGCAATCGCAGCAATCAGCTCACCAACTTGATGCGTCTTGTTGAGGGACCACATGTGTTCCTTCCTACCTAAAGCTGCCTGCTATCGAGAGATCCACACGACTGCTATCGGCCAGAAGCGGCCATAGAGACCGCCTCTGAAACACGTCTCGCGAACGGCCGCTTTCAGGAAAGCAGACATTATCAAACGTCTACAGACCCCTCCCACGAGAAGACCCCCCCTCTTACTTGTCGAAGTGTCCGAGATCAGGAAATTCATCGTTAAGTTTGTCGGTCTGGTCGACGTAACCTTAGCTTCTCAACGATCTACTCTGGCCCACCGGGGCCGGTGTATTTCAATACTCGCAACCCAGCCGAGGCATCGGCCACATACAGATAACCGTTCTCACCGATAAGGACATCGTAAGTATGTGAGCCCATGTAGCCAGATTGCTCAACATCTAGATCTCTATCAATGCTGTAGCGGTAATAGCCGACTTCCTTAAGATTGGTAGGGTCGGAAATATCAATCGCTCGCACACCCATTCCATACCAAGCCATAAAATAGAGATCACTGCCCCAGGCGTTACCAATATGGGACGAAGCACCAATCACCAAAGGCTGTGATGTCACTACGATCCGATACTGCGATGGGTCTGATGGCTGTTTAGGGTTCTCCTCATCACAAGCCATGTTTTGGTCGGTCATAAAGTGAGAGATGATTTTCGGATTCTCCTCGTCACTGATGTCGAACATGCGAACGTGCCCATAGGGGCACGTGAAGTATTCGTCAGACATGATCAATAAATTGTCGCGCCCGGGAATCAGCTTGGCTGAATGTGCGTTGCCGCAGCCTGCTGATTGCCCTCCCGCGGCCCTTATACAGGCTTCAATGTCAGGGTTAGTCGGGTCAGCATCGGGGAGTATATAGTCCATGCGCGATATGAATTTTGGATCAGCCTTGTCACTGATATCCATAATCACCAGGCCAGCCTGATGGTAAGACAGGTAGGCGCGTTCGCTAGCATCATCAATAGTTACGTAGTGCATGCCGACGTGCTTCGTCCATTTACCCTCCTCGTCTTTAACGACTGGGTTAATGAATATGGGCTGTTGCTGCCAGTCTCGAATGTCATCTTCTTCGGGGGTTTTCTGACCCGGTACCCACCACTTCCCGCTCTCAACCGGGTTGCTTGGATCGCTGACATCGACAATGACAAATATCCTGCCAATAAAGCCCTCGTATTCTGAGCCAACATAAAGATAATTACCTTTAAAGTTGAAATGGTGCACGCCTTCGCCATCAGGATAGCGTCCGGTATTCGGGTTGGGAGGAGATGTTGGCGCTTCCCAATAGGAGAGGTATTCGGGATTGGCTGGGTCAGACACATCGTAAAACTTCACCCCATGGTTACCCGCCTGAATTCTGCTGCCACCCCGATAGTGCTCCTGATTGACGCCAATGACCTTGCCAGGTCCTTTTTGCACATAGTGGCTGTGCGTATTCCAACCGGGGTCCCAACACGCTGGGGCCTTTTCTCCCGATGCGATTTCCGAGTCCTGCCAGTCCACCTTACACGGTGATTGAGTGGGCAAGTTCGGAAACGCATAGTCATTGGACCAAACAACATGCCCGGGCGGCGGTGAAGGCGAGTTTTCGCGATCGTAGGTATACACGGTCGCCAGCCTCACGGGGTTGGCTGAGTCGGAGAGATCAACCGTCGCGAAGCATCGGTCCGAGCCGAGTATTTCGGGGGTCAATGTGGATGGGTCGTAACATCCTGAATAGAGAATATCGCCATCGGGGTTCGGCCATGGGCCAAGTTTTGCGTAGGCGCCCAAATCTACATTTCCGTCGGCGGTTACCGCTGTGCTGATACGTTCAAAGTTCCAGGCGTCTTCGCCGGCGTTGCTCACGTTTCCCTGCGCCAATAATGGCTGTGATGTAATCAGGAGCGCTGTTAGCAAGAACAGCACAGAGGCTCTCAATTGACGAACATACGGTACGAATTTTTTTGCGTCAGGCTTCATGATGTTGAGGTCCCCTTATGTTCCACGGCGGTAGTGGCAGCAGACATCCCTCGTCTCCCAGACTGCCCACAAAGAACCGTTGACCGACGACCTTCTGCTTAATCATATGTAGACACGCTCTAAACTTCTAGTGTGAATACTGGGTATTCCATGCTCCATCCGCGCAGGCGAAAGAAAATCCACCGCTATCAAACTCGGCTGAGACCTCAACGCCGTCGAGAAATAGCTCAAGCGGCGGTCCGAGGCGGTCGATCGTTGGCGGGCATCTCGACCATGGGTGATCTGTATCAGCCACCACTACTACGATCCAGCCGTCGTACGATGAAGTCGCTGATTGCTGACTTTGGCACCAAAACATCGTCGGCAGAATTCAACTGAACTAGACGCCCCGGAGGTTTTCGGCAATCGTAGTCCGTTAGTCCACCGTGCACGCGGCGAGACGCACGGCCGTCATCCCGGCCGGTAAAAACCACGGGCCGTTATTGAATCTGGCGTTCTTCGCCGTCCGGCATCGTGATGGTCAACAGCCGCATCAGCAGCCGCCCATCCCGCGCAGGATAGCCGACGGCAGCTACCTCGTCGCCCGCTTCCAGCGTTGCCGGCGTCAGGCCCTTGCGCATGAGCATGCCGGGAGGATAGGTTTCGAGTTGCCAGGCAACTTGCTCGTCGTCTTCGCCTGCGACCATCAGATGAATATAGCCATGAGGCGCAATGAACTCGAATTGCGTCACCTCGCCTGAAACCGTCACGGTTCTCCCAGTGTCGAACAGCGCGCCTAATGAGTGATGCGCCGCGGAGGTCGTCGCGAGAAAAATGAACAACATGGCAGGGGAGACGACGTTAACTATTCGCATACTCGATCCCCCTAGAATCGGCTGTCGGCCGGGTCACAGACAGACTCGAAGATCATGCCGTCCGGGTCGAGTTCCCAGGTGAAATTTCGTGTCCACGGCGCCACGAACGTGCCCGGTGCCGTGAGGGTCACTTCGCCTTCGAGGGCCTGGCCGTCGTCACTGAGAGCATAGCGTTCGAGCACTTCCACATCGCCGAACTGCGGCAGGCCGCTACTCGATAACAAACCGGGCGCCACACGAGTTGTATTGACGACGAGTGCCTCCCCCTCCCAGCGGCCCACGGAATAACCCGAACGGGCGGGCGGCAGGTAGGCGGGAAGCTGGCGGCCGTCCAGATAAATTCGGCGCACCATGCCTTCTGCTTCATAGAGAAACACCACCATTTTTTCCGTCTGCACGATCTCGAACGGATAGATGATCAAACCGGTCCTCGGAAAGCCGCCCGGAACGCAACGAATAACGGGATCATCCAATGGGTCGAAAGCATCCACAGCGGCCTGCGCCCGGGCTGTAAACGCCGGCCGGCCGGCCCCGTTGGCGCTCCGCGGCGAAGTGGCCAGCCAGACACCGGAGAAATCTGCGGCAGGCGCTTCGATCGGAACGGTAAACAGAAGACTCAGACATATCAGCACACGTGTCCTGGCAGCGAAACGTCCGAACCCGATCTTCATTAGCAGTCTGTGCATCACACTATCCCTCCGACAGCGTAGCGTTACCAGCGACTCCTACACCGACACCGTAGGAGCGACGGCCTCGTCGGGCCAGTCGATCGCGCACCCGACCAGGACCGCGCTGCCTGCGATCAGTCGAATCTCTCCTATTTCGGCGCCGGAATAACGTAGCTGTACGCAACCTCACCGCTTTGTTGTTCTTCATTTTCGTCTTCGGGTAAATAAGTGCGCACATAGTCCACTTCTACCTCCTCGGGAGAGACGCTTACTCTCATATAGCCGGTATTAGGCAATATCACACTGCTCTCGTCCGTATAATCTTTTCCGAAATTCCCCACCACGTAGTCGCGATCTGCCGGCGAACCGACTTCCTGATAGATTACTCCATCCAATTCCTGTGTTACCCAGACGTGATCGTGAGCATGGAAGAAGATGGTCACACCCGTATCCACCATCAACTGGTGAATTGGCTTCTCCCAGTTAGGACGCTCTTTATCAAACTCGTAGTCGCCACTTCGCCCCTCGCCACCCCATTCATAGAGGTTCGCGAGTTCAACTCCGCCGCGATTCCCTCCATGCATTAAATGGGTGAAGATAAACTTGAATTTGGCGTCACTCTCTTCGAGGGTTTCTTTAAGCCAGTGATATTGGGCATCGCCAAGGGTTTTGTCCCACTGGTTCACCCCCGCCTGACGAATGTCCGGTGGCGTAGGAGCTTCATTATTGACGGCAATTTGGAAGCCTCGTTCGTCTACGGGTGGTCCACGCGGCCCCTCGAAAACAGTAGTCACCGGTCCTTCAGAAAACCAAAAAGGATCGAGAGCAACAAACAGGGCATCGCCCCATTCAAACGCAAAATAGGTCCCCGTTAGACCCTTATCGATATATTTCAGCTCTTCGTCGCTTCCGCTATAAAATTCGTTGGGAACTGGCTGCGTAAAATATTTATTGCGGGCGTTCTGTACCCAGACCGCAGGGTTGTCAGGCGCTGGATATTTACGCGCATCGTTATACAGATACAAAGCGCCCTGCTCGTGGTTACCGTTTACCAAAAATACCGGTGCCGAGTTGCCCACAATGCCTAAATGGGGCCGCTGAATCCGATAGCGTTCTTTAACATCGTCTTCGGTAATGCCGTTCGGGTAGTTCCTATCGATACTAAAGTCGTCGCCCGTAGTTAAATAGAAGTCCACGCTATCATTCTTGGCTTGGGCTAGGGTTCGAGCATACAGCTCGGGAATAAAGTCGCGTGGAGACCGCTCGGGATGCGAGTCGCCTTGCACGCCAAATACAAAGGAACTGCCCGCTTCACGAGGCGTGTGAAAACTGAATTCTTCAGTACTTAAAAAGTCGTTACCGCCCTCGTTATAGCTCAGTTGATAGTAGTAGCGCGTATCCGGTTGAAGATCTGTCAGATGAATCTCTACCGGCTCGTCTGGCGATAATCGGATGCTAGAGGTTCTACTTGAGTAGTTCCCGGATCGCGGGCCGAAGGAGATGAAGACATCTTGGTTAGTCGCGGTCAATACGTTTGCCTTAATGGCCGTTTCTGTTGGACTGCCTAATACAATATTGCCGTCAAAGACTTCTGCCCAGGCACCAGCAGGTACCCAGCCAAAAATAGAAGCCACCAGCAAGAAAGCAGTTCGGTTAACAGATATCTGGTAAGTGATTTTCACAAGAACCCCCCAAAATTTATTGTCAGCGTTCTCGGCCTTATCGATGATCACAGGCCGTCGCTCCCGCAGTGTACCGGCGGATTCCCCTCAAAGCTCGATCCGAGCATCGGTCTCCCCCGTGTTGCATCTGGGCCGATTCTATCTAGATAGGGTGGGAATCGCCCGAAAAGGGCTAAAAATATGCGCCAGCTTGCATATTAACCGTTAACCGATGTCTGCTTTCGGCTGGAGCGGACATTCGGATCGACCTTAACATGACTCTCGTGAACGGTTGCTTTCGGGAAAGCGGACATTCGCTAATCTCAATCGACTCTCATTGTGAACCGCAAGCCGGAATGGCGTCCGTCTCGACATAGGAGATAAACTCGGGCGCGTGCGCTGATCTGAGTTCCTCGAAAAAACGTCTGTGCCCCGGCTTACAGACAACCTCTCGAAAATAGGGGTCAAATGCGGACCAAGCAGCTGAACTGATCGAATTCGCAAGCGTTCCGAGATACAGATATTCCCAGAGCCCCATTCTCGAGAGATTGAATTCGACAAATCTCATCCATTCTTCTTCCGACAGATCGTCTGGCGAATTCTCGGCGGTGCGGAACAGTCGGTTGAACTCTTCGTCGGTCGCCAGAATGTGATTCGTCGTGGATATCATTGCCAAGACATTCTGATAGGAATCAGTCTGTAGCGCCCTGGTGTTCTGATTGATTTCAAAGCCGACGTACACGAGAGAGGCAACAATAACTACCGCCGCGATGATCTCGGCGACATTGGCCCATTCAGACAGCCGTAACCTCACGATCTCTCTCCCCCCGATTTATGCAGCAACACGCATATTAACCGTTAACGGACGACTGCTTTCGGCAATAGCGGCCATTAACGGCCGCTATTCGAGAGGACGGACCAATCACCCGACTGATCTAGGTGAAGCGACCAAGACGCCGAGTAAGCTGTTCAGTTTTTCGGTGTGAGCTTGAGCATACGTCCCGTGCCGCCGCGCGTCCCGTCCTCAAGGACCCAGATAGCGCCGTCCGGCCCCTCGAAGACGCCGCGGATCCGCGCACCCATGTCGTAGCGCTCGATCTCACGCGCTTCGTCACCGTCAAGCTCGATTCGCACGATCGCCTGGGAGGACATTCCCGCGACGAATGCATTGCCGCGCCAGCCCGCGAACAGGCTGCCGCGATAAACCATGAGGTTGCCCGGCGACAAGACCGGCGTCCACCAGATCGCCGGCATCTGGAATTCCGGGCGCGTGTCGTGGTCGGGAATCTCGCGGCCGTCGTAGTGCTCGCCGTTTGAGACGACCGGATAACCGTAGTTGGTGGCACGCTCGATGCGATTCAGCTCGTCACCGCCACTTGGCCCCATCTCCATGACCCAGAGCCCGCCGTCGAGATCGAATTCAAGCCCGAGTGGATTACGGTGGCCCAACGACCAGATCTGCCCATACACGCCGATGTCATCAACAAACGGATCTTCACCATATAAGTCGACGAAGGGATTGTCGTCCGGAATCGATCCATCGTCGTGCAGGCGCAGGACCTTGCCCAGATTCGATTGCATGTCCTGAGACGGCGTGAATTTCTGCCGGTCCCCCGACGAGATCCACAGATAACCCTCGTCGTCGAACTTCAAGCGGTGGCCAAAATGGCCGAAACCAACGACCTTGGGGTATTGCCGCCAGATGACTTCCACATCCGACAGGAATCCACCGCCATCGGCCTCGCTTAGCACCGCCCGCGCAACGACCGCGCCGCGAGTATCGCCAAGGCCGCTCTCGGCATAGCTCAAGTAGATGATGCCGTTGTCGCTGAAATCTGGATGCAGGGCAACATCACCCAAGCCACCCTGCCCCCCGTAGGCAACATCCGGGACGCCGTCGATCGCATCGGACGTCTGTCCCTCGCGGGTGACGATGACCAGATTACCTTTCTTTTCCGTCACGAGCATGCGCCCGTCCGGCAGGAAAGCAAGCGCCCACGGCTCATCGAAAGACGTGACGACTTCTACGTCAAACGGCAAATTCGGTTGTGCCTGCAGGCAGGCGGCCGCGAACAGGTTCAGCGTTATTGCTAGGAGTAGTTTTCTCATTTTAAAGCCTTGTTTTGTTGCGGAGTATCTATGCGGGAAGGATAAACAGAAACCGTGGTGCTCTCAACTTCGAGGAGCGCCTCAAACGGGTCATTCGGCATCGACAACTACGGAGACGCGTTCGTATCTGCCGCCTCTCAATTTTTATCATCTGACACCTATGAACCTCCTGGAACTGAGGAATTTAACTGCCAACAAACGGCAGCCATAAGCAATCATTCGCAATGTAGTCCAACTCTATTCCGATGACCAATTGGTCGCCGAAAGCCAAAGAGTGTCTGTGCAAGAGGTTTCCTTACTTAACCGGGCAACGAATTCGGCATATTCTTTACTCACATAACGGCGACCAAGCTTGTTCCACCAAGTGCGAATTCACCCCGAATCGAAATACACGCGCAAGATCGCAAGTTCTGACTCCCAGTTAATATCGTTAATCGTGTTTTTCTTGTATTGGAGCCAGGCGAATTCTCGGGTTCTCATGCAACTCGCTAACCAAGCGTCCAAAGTCAGGTTTTGTTCTGGTGTTAACGGTCCTGACATCGTGATACTCAGTCCGATATTAGGGTTTGCACTAAGCTCTCTCAATTCAGTCTGAACTGCTTGCATAATCGATTCCGCTGATTGCGTTCGAACTGCAGCGGTGTTTTGCTTCGTCTGGATAGCGAGATATACCAACGTAACAACGATTACGATCACACCGAGTATTTCAGCGACGTATGCGTATTGTTCGAGCGTCACTTGGTTCCCCCGATTTATCTGCCTGCGAGCGAATTAACCGTTAGCGGACGGCTCCTCCGGCCAGGAGCGGACATTCGGATAATCCCGATTCCTGGCTACATCGGCTTGCGAAATACGAACACGGCCCGGTCTGTGCTACCACGTATCGAAGGGTCGCGCATACCGAGCGTGCGGCCATCGGCCGGGTTGGCAAGCATGTCGCTATTGACCGCAAACTCGAATCCAGCAGCCGTGACTTCGTCAATAATTGTCTGTGCATCGATTCGGTGGAGAGTCCCCACGTCGCGCCATCCCGAGCCGTCCTCGGCTTTGTGGTCGACGATGAGATACGTCCCACCAGGTTTAAGTGCAGTGAATACACGCGCATTCATGTCGGCGGTATCGACGCTTTGCTCGGCCGATTCGCGAGTCAGATCATGATAGAAGAGCACCATTGTGACGACATCGACATCATCAGGTAAATCGACTTGGTTGTAGTGGACTTGCGTGAACGTGGCGTTGTCGTGCCCGGCAGCGAACGCCCGGGCCGGTTCGCCGCCGAAACGCTCGGTCCACGGCATGTCGACCATTTCGACATGGCCATCGGTGCCGACTGCATCAACGAGCAGAGTCGTATAGTAGTGTCCGATTGCCGCGAACTCGATGACATAGTCACCTTCCTCGATATCGGCGAGCATCAAAATCTCTGCCGGCTTGCGAAGCGAATCCCTCGCGCGCTGTTCGTCCGTTCGCGCGTCCGATTCTACGGCACGTTTAACATTCGCGGGTGTATCCGCAGGCACCACATAGGAGTTTTGTGCCATCGTCAGGGTCGCGCCAAACACGAGTCCGCTCACCGCGGCAATACCGATCATCAATCGCATGACTATTCCTTTTTCGTAGTTCTTAGCTTAACGCCAAAGGTCTTTAGGAAGATGTCTGTGCATCACCTTGCATATTAACGGTTAACGGACGTCTGCTTTCGGCTTAAGCGGACGTCGCGAGCACCGCGCACGCGGGTTAATCTTCGCCCAGTTGATAGTAATGTCCGTCGGCATACGTGATCTTCAGCGTATAGCCAAGATTTGGTGTCCCATCCCGTGCTGTATGAATCCGAACTGTCACGGGTTGCCCATCTCCTATAATCATGGCTTTCGTCATTCCGGCTTTGCGGAACATGGCCACCGGCAGAGTCTCTAGACTCCAGGTCACCGCCTCGCCGTCCTCGCTCGTGACGTCTAGATAAATGTAGCTATGAGGGTTGATCCAGTCCATGTCCGTTATGACACCAGTTAGCTCGATCGGGCTGTCCATATTGTATTGCGCCGGGCGTGAATGATGGGCGGCCGCGTCAGTGACGAGAAAGAAGGTTGCGAGTATTGAAATAGTGAACCTCATGACTCCCTCGAAATATGCAGTAGCTTGCATATTAACCGGTTAACCGATGTCTGCTTCCGGCCAAAAGCGGACATTCCTTACGAACAAAACCACTGATTTCGGCACCACCGTTCCCTTGTGCTGTAGAGATCACCTTGAGCAGCTCATGGAAGGCAGCGCTCCTGAGCCCGATTCGAGCCAGGCGTGTGCCGTACGGACGGCGGGCTGCGCCGCGAGCGGCAGTTCGCTCTCGGCAGCAGAAACGATCTCGTCCGGTGAGATCGGACCGGAGTAAATGCGCCCGTTGCGATCGCTCGTGTTGGCCACCGCCAATATGAGCGCGGCGCCGTCGCTTAGTTGGAAAGTCCGGGTTCCCGTCGTCGCCCCTCGCGTCGCTTCGCCGAAGCTGCGCGTCTGAGGGCGAGCCGCGAACGCCGCGGCGAGGATCTCAGCGGCGCTCGCCGTGTCTTCGTCGGTCAAAACGGCAACTGGCGCGTTCGCGTGGCGCAACCGATAGGGTTCACCGCGGACCCGCAGATGGACGAAGTCGCCGAGACCCGCTCTGCCGCCGTCGTACCAGAACGACTTCCTCTCACCGTCAGGACTGACCGACGCGCCGGCCTCACCGTCGCCGAGCAGAGGGCCGAGCCCTGCGAGCATCGGCCATAGATTCCCCCCACGGTTGCCCCTTAGATCGACGATCCAACCGCAATCGGTAGACGCATCGAGCTCGGCGATGAGTTCCTGCAGGTCTTCAGCAAACTCAACGCGGTCCATATGCGAGCCGCCCGCGAAACCGGGTAGCCTGAGATAGCCGATCGATCCCTCGAGCAAATTACCCCGGGGTGCGACCGGCGGACGACCGGTGCGCGCGTTCTCCACGGGGCCATCGGCGAGTGACGCTGTCCGCTCCGCAGTCCTGAAATGGCTGTGCCCGTCGCCGAGTGCGCCAAGCGCATAACGCAACGCGAGATAGCTGTCTTCCACCGTGACGGCACCGCGGGCCTGTCGCATGACAGCGGCTCGATAAGCCGACCAGTCGAGCTCCGCACGCACGAAGGCGTTGTCTTCAATGACTGAAAGCGCGTAGCGGACGTAGCGCAACGCCGCCGGCGACGGCGCGGGTAGCGTTGCAGTGTCGACGAGATCAAAAGTGAAATCGTCGAACCAAGCCCAACCTGTGCCGGAAAACTCTCCGCCGAAGGAGAACTCCGTAGCCGTCGGCGCCAGAGGCACTTCGATTTCCAGACGGATCCAATCACTCGCGCCAGCGGCTAGTGCTTCTTGCGTGCGATCGATATAGATGAGACTCATGTCGTCCTCGACCCGCACGCGAAGTCCGGCCGTACCGGTTGCATTCGCGCCCCCCGCCTTGAGATAGGCGCTCACCCGAACGCGTTCCCCGTGAACGTTTCTAGGGTCGAGTACCTGGGAGAAGCTGGCGCGACCGCGCTCGGTCGTCGAAGTCACGAGCAGGCTGTACGCACCGCTCCGTCTCGTAAGGGCATCAACTTCGAACGCGGCATCCTCGTCCCGCACGTCCCAACCTGGCGGCGAACTGGGTGTGGTCTCGTCCAGCGGGACAGTCTCGAAGTCCAAATTGATCTGCGCATGCAGGGACGCCGAAGACTGTATCGCAAGACAAGACAGCCCGGCATGCACCATCCGACGTACGCTCGTTGGGTATCGAGACCAATAAGGCACGCCGGTAGATCTACTAGAATTGCACGGGTCGCGCATTAAATGTCTGCTTCCTCGGCCAAAAGCGGCCATAAACACAAGCCGTCACTCGGCTTCCCGTGAGACGGCCGTCCGGGACACTCACGGAGCCGGCTCGATGCGCAGCAATGCGCCTTCGTCTTCGTCCGTTAGCAAGTAGAGGAAACCATCGGGCCCTTCGCGCACTTCCCGGATTCGCTGCCTGAGCTCCCTCAACATCGACTCACGCCGAATCTCCTCCGTGTTCTCATTAAACACAATGCGCTGCAGATGGCCCGTGCCCGGAATGCGACCCTCGGTCAACGCGCCGACGAAAACGTTCCCTCTCCAGGCTGGAAATTGATCGTCCGTGTAGACGGCCATTCCGGCAACCGCGATGGCCGGCACCCAGATCACGAGCGGCGGCTCTATCCCCTCTCGGGTCGGATGTTCGGAGACGTGCGGGCCCGTATAGTGGCGTCCGAAACTCACCTCCGGCCATCCGTAATCGCGCCCCGGCAAGATGATGTTGATCTCGTCGCCGCCGTAGGGGCCGTTTTCGTGTTGCCAGATTTCACCGGTTTCGGGGTGGACGATCAGTCCCAGCGTATTGCGATGGCCCAGAGTGTAAATTTCGGGCCGATAGCCCTCGCGGCCCACAAATGGGTTGTCGGGCGGTACGGAGCCGTCGTCGTTGAGACGCAGGACTTTGCCGCGCAAGCTCATGGGATCTTGCGCGACGTTAACAACGTCGTTTTGGGACCTGCCGCCGGTGGACATGTAGATCTTGCCGTCACGTCCAAACACGACGCGGCCGTTGAGACCCGAGTTGCCCTCGTAGAAATCGGGGACAAGAAGGTCCTCCACGTTGACGAGCGAGTGGCCTTCGAGCCGGCCCCGAGCGAGCGCCGGAGCACCCATCCCGTCTCCAACCGGCTTGGTGTAGGTGAGATAGATCAGGCCGTTCTCTTCAAACTGGGGATGGAGAGCGACATCCATGAGACCCCCGTTGCCGACGGTCCGGACCTCGGGCACGCCGGAGATGGCCTGTGGCGCCAGAACTCCGTTTCGCACGACGCGCAGGCGACCGTCCCGCTCGGTGATCAGGATGTCGTCGTTGGGAAGGAACGCGATGGTCCATGGATGCGAGAGCCCCTTGGTCACGACGCT
>Ga0255049_10001400_pt1 | contig 13289 bp, 10 predicted proteins | sample JV7_2_3_MG_FD_183615 | JGI IMG/M metagenome (GOLD analysis project Ga0255049, IMG submission 183615) | Seawater microbial communities from Jervis Inlet, British Columbia, Canada - JV7_2_3 | ecosystem: Environmental > Aquatic > Marine > Inlet | place: Canada: British Columbia | collected 2016-10-06
GAGGTATCCCTAGCCACTTCGCCCCCGAACTCCATGCAGTGTCGACGTGCTGAGCCAAGCTGTAGCGTCACCTGGAGCACTCCCTGTTGGGGCTCGTCCAGCGAGAAGGGGATGGTCCCCTTCGAGCTCAGGCATTCGGCCTGGAGCTTTGAGCCGCGCCGAATGCGCAGCGAAACGCAGGGGCCATTCGCACCCTCTGGATCCCGGTACACCCAGCCCCGGTTATCGAGTGCTGACCAGGCTCCCCCGGGGGGGAGAAAGAACGCGGCGCTCTCCAGCGTGCTCGGGTTGTGAATCTCGAGCAGCGCGCCCGCGGTCGAAGGGTCGTTGGCCGTACCGGGGAGCGGTGTCTCGATCAGGGGGTCACGCGCCGCGACCTTGAGCTTGCGAGCGCTCGCATCGTCCGCGCTGTCGCGCACCAGGAGTCTGAGTCCCGCGATCGGCTGGAGCCCGCTCAAATTCTCGAGCGCGTCGTTCCGGCACTTGCGTGGCGCGTTGATTGGGTTGCAGCGGCCGGGCGATCCCCCGGGAATCTCGGCGATGTAGTTTCCATCGAACGGATCGGGCACCGGGTAGTCGGAAGACACGAACTGGGCTCCGCTCCTTAGCGCGGCGTCCTGTCGCGAAAAATCGTTGAGGCGCGCATCGAATGTATCGGCGTCAGCACGCGTGCGAATGATGAAGCCGTCGCGGACCAGCGATTGTATGAGCGCCAGGTCCCCGATGGGATCGTTCAGCTTCACGAATGCAGCCTCTGGTGCCGGCGGCTGCGCACTCGCAAACATGACGCGGCCCGCAATGGAGGGGTGTCCCGCGAGGTAGGCGTCTCGGATACTGCCCCCGTTGTCGAGTGCGAATATCACGCGGCCGCGCGCCTCGCGCAGGCTTGGCCAGCCGTCGCGCCGCACGGCTTCCTCGAGCGTTGCGCGCTGCCCGCGCACATCGTCTGGTGTGATTAGCTGCTCGTCGGGGAACACCGAGCGGATCTCCGCGTCGATTTCGTCCAATTCGGATGCGCCGATTGGGAGCGGTATGGTGAAGCCGAGCATGACGGGGTCGGGTATGGGGTCATCCTTGCCCTCGATTAGAATCATGATCGGCAGGTGCTCGGGATTCGCGTCAGACCAGGACCGGACGTCCTGCAGGCAGCTGATCAGGGTCAGACAGGTCGTCTTCCAGTCGAGATCTTGCGTGTGCAGCACTTTGATGCCCGGCTGTAGAAGCTCCGGGGTCCCAGAGTTTGGATCCTCGCCAAAGAAGGTCAGTGCCCTGTGCTGGTAATAGAGGCCGCCGAGGGGATCAGCGAAGACATCGAGCTCGATCTGCCGGATCCCCTGGTTCTCGAACTGGTCGAAGAGCGGGATGTGCGTGTACTCCAGGCTGAGCCCGAGCCCCTCCTCGAAGAGCTCCAGCACATCGAGGATCCGCTGCTCGGGTTGGATGTGGTAGCTGTTGTGAGATCCGAGCACCTGGACCTCGTTCAGGCGGACCTCTCGGGGGCCTCCGGTGGCCAGCGACGGTGAGTACAAGAGAGCGGCGAACGCACCCAAAGCCCAGAAATGGCGGGACCTTCCGCAAGCGGCCATGCTTCTCGCTCCTCCCGAGACGCTGGTCTCCTACCCAGCCTACACGCATTCGCCCCGAAACGGCTAGTGACTTCCGGCTCCTCGCGGTAAGGTGTGGGGTGTTGGGGGGGGCCACAGTATGAGGTTGGTTCTTCCGCTTACGGCGGTTGCGATCGTACTGCTGGCATGGGTTAGTCGTGGGGAAGAGGGCGCTCCTAAAGCGACGATCGCCCGTCTTGAGCGACCGATCTGGCTCCTTGGCCTCGAAAATCCCTCCTGGCTGCTCCCACACCGAGGGTCCGAGAGCGAGACGCGCGTAACGGTCTTCACGTTCTCAGACACATCGCCCCCCAAGCCGGAGGAGGTTGGCGATCGGCGGGGGACCTCGATCGGGCGGGATACCCGGTCTTTGCCGCTCTTCTTGGCTGAACGAGTGTTTGTGGAGACCAACTGTCGCGTCGTTGCCAACCTGATCGTGATGCCGGGTGTCGGGCCCGTAGTCTTGAGGAAGGAATGGCCTCTGAAGACACTTGTCGGAGTGTCGCCAGAGGATCCGCCCGAGGTGATCATCAGCGGCACGGTCGCGCAGCGCTACGCGGGACTGGAGAGCCATGTGCGCATAGACGTCTGGGATACTCGAGAAGGCGCACGCGAGATGACGATTGAAAACACGAAGTACTTTGATAGCCCGAGCGCGACTGCGCTCGCGCTTGCCCGCGAGCTGGTCGCCCACCTGGTTGGCGCTGGGCATTGCCGGTCCGTTGAGTACCCCGTGCGCTGGGGTCCGCCGCCCGAGAGGATTGTTGCAAAGTACCTGGATGCTCTGGGGCAACTCATCCCCCAGCTTCTCGCGTACGGTTCCCTCGTGCCGGTGGAGTCCATCTGGGGCGAGTCGGACATGCTGGAGTGGTACCGGGCGCTGCGTGCTGATATGGCCGGCTCGATTGCGGCCAGGTTGATCTATGTGCGTGGCATTCTTCTGAGTCGTGCATACGGTGGAACGGCCCATGAGGCGCATACCGGCCCACTTCTTTCGGAGCTCTCTGCGGCCAAGGAGGCGACAGATCCTATCTACCGGCTCTCCCCTCTGATCTTCTCGCGCCTGGGTTACGCATCACGCTGCAGTGTGCGCAAGGCAGAGCTTCTCCAGACAGCCACAAACGACTACCGAAGCTGGCTTCAGCGCGTGCGGTGCGAAGACCCGCCGGACGGCTAGTCAGGCTGAGAAGCTGGAATCACTTGCGCCCTTGGGCATTGCCCTTGGATGCGCCGAAATCTTCGACGTAGTCGCTGAGCCAGGCGGCCGGTCCGGCGGCTGGCGAATCCGCCTTCTTAGGGTTCGCAGTGCCAGGGCTCGACTTCTGCGCTCCCGGCTCTGAGCCCGCGGCTTTCCGGCGGGGAGCGCGGCCTCTCGCCTCTCGTCTCTTGCTGGCGCACGCTTCCAGCACGAGGTCCAACCTCTCTTTGATCTCGTGGTCGCCCAGCGCCTGGAGATCCGCAATGAGGGTGGAGCTTTGAGGCTTCTGGAAGTCCTGCCGGCGAAACAGGAGATTGTCGCCGTTGTTGTACTTCTCCCAGAGACTCCGCTCCTGCCTCACCGCACAGATGGCAATCCGGATGACGGCGCCCGCGAACTCGTCGATCCCGACATGGAAGTCCTTCTGGGTTCGGCCGGGGTTTTGATAGTCTGGGTGCCCCGTTTCGTTGCTCTCCTCGCCATCGAGGGAGGGCACCCACATACCATCGTAATCGATCAGGCGAATATCAGCATTCGGTCGCACCAGGATGTTGCCGTGCTGTAGATCGCCGTGCGCGATGTGGGCATTGCGGAGATCGATGAGGAGCCTGTCCCAGCGCTTCGTGAGCTTTGCGAGTACGCGCGGGCGCGACAGGTTCTGCTCGATGAACGTATTCAATTGGCAACCTTCGACCCACTCCATCTTGACGAGCGGGAACGACTTCCCCCGCACGAGGATCCCCTCTTGCTGGTATTCGAAGGTCACGAAGTACTGGAGCCGTCGCCACTTTCTGAGGTGTTCTGATATCTTCGCGTAGCGTTGGTGCAGGTCTGGGATGTTCCGGAGGAAACACTTTGCGGCCCAGCGGTTGCGCCCGCTGGTTAGCTCATAAACGCTCGCGAAGGTGCCGCAAATCGGCCGCGGCAGACCGAGCTGGTTTGCCACAGGCGTACCAATCCGCAGTTCCGAAGAAGTGAAGGCCATGCGCGGGGACTGAAGCGCTTCCTGGTAGTCGACCATGCTGGGCCAGTAGCTCGAATGTGACATTGTCTAGGCTACCTCGATCCGGAGCAGGGTGGTGTCATCGTTGTGCAGTCCGCCGTTCTCGCGCAACTCTGCTACCACGGTTTCGAACGGTCGGTGTTTCGCGCTACCCCCATCTGGATCGTCGGCCTGTTTCAAGTCGCGAAACAAGGGCCACGGAGGCCGACCAGCCTCGTGCTCGGCGAGGGTCCACTGGGCGAGAGCATCGGTCAGCAAATAGAACGAGTCCCTTGGCTGCCATTCTCCGGAGGCCACCGTGAGCCGAGACTCATCCAATCCGAACGATCTGGAAGCATCGGTGGAGATGAGGTGTGGGCTGTTGTCGAATTCGTCTGATTTGGAGATCGGGGAGACCTTGAGAAGCTCGTTGTCTCGCACGTGAAAGAAGCAGCTGTCGCCGACGGCCTCCATATCCCAGGAGCCGCCCAGGGACTCCGAGGACCGGCCGTCGCGAATCGACAGCCCAACGAGAGCAGCGTGGGCTCCCCTCCGAATCTTCTCCTCGAGGTACCACGGCACCGGCCGGCGAGTCGCGAGTCGCAACCAGCAGCGCTGCAAGCGCTCGAGGGTGACCCGGCGGTGGCAGTATCCCCGAACGAGGAGGCGAGCCCACTCCCCCGAGAACGCGGATTCCGATGCGCCATCACCTACGGCGCAGTGAAACTCGGAGAGATCTCGCCGAAACACCTGTGTCGGAAAGAATGCGTCCTCGTACTCGCTCTCGGCGCTTCCGCGCTTCGGTACGTGAAACGCCTGCGTACAGATCCACATTGAGGTGGGACCCCGGTTCCTAGCGCTCGCCACTCCATTCGGGCTCTTCCGGCTTCTCGTCGTCTGCGGCTTCCTCGTCGATGATCGTGTCGGGCTCTTCCTCGTCTTGAAGATCGACCGCATCGCTCTCCTGGAGCGGACTTTCCATCTGGACGTTGCTCGGCCGCGTGCCGATGTCGATCGCCTGTACCAGAATGACCAGGTCAGCATTCAGAACGAAGCAGCGAGAATCTTCTGACGTGTCGAAGCCGTGTTCTTTCGCCAGCCCACGCATGGAGGGAGTCAAAGCGCTGGAGGTCTCGAAGAGCATCTTCGAGTACGCGTCGGGCAGATCAGCTGTGGAATCCGAGAACGATACGGGCGTGGCTTTCGGGTTGGCCGAAAGGTGGATGTTGAAGAGCATGACGTTGCCATCGGAGGTCGACAGGCTCGTGAGACTCTCCAGCCGCTCCGTGGGATTTCCATCGGTCGATTCACCATCCGTGATGTGAATCACAATCGGCGGAAAGCTGTCCGGGTGTTCAGCGATCCAGGTCTCGAGAACCCGCTTGGCTTCCCCGGCGGCGCGGCACATGGGAGTTCCGCCATTGGCAATGGGATCGAACCAGACGGGAATCCGGATCGTCTGCTCCACGAGCCCGCCGGCTCCATCGGCGACCTTCTTGGTTCGTTCGTCCAGGCGGGCGGGGTTGTCTGCGATCTCGCTGATGGGAATCAGGTCGCGGCCGGCGATCGAACCCACGAAGCTGGGCCCCACGTTCTTCCCGTACCCGATGACTCCTACATTGTAGTAGTCGCGGACACCTTCCGATTTTGCGCATTTGATGGAAAGCTCCTGGAGCCACCGATTAATGCTATCGGCGACACCATTGGCCAGCGGCTGAGATTCTTCTCCGCAGGGGATCTCGTCCTCCATCGATGCCGACTGATCGACCAGAAAGAGAAAGCAAGATGGGTTGTCTCGGCTGATTTCTGCTTTGTACGACATCGATCACCTCCGTTGAGACCCGCTCGCTCCAGGTCCATGGTGTAGCTCCGCACGGTTGGACCGCGAAGAATCGTCCACGGCATGTTTCGTCACGCGACGGGGGTGACTTTAGGGCGATCCGCTGCCTTGGCCTTGCGGGCTTGGAGCCCGTTTGGCCTGGCAAGATAGTTTGCAGCGCTGACCTACTCGCCTCGGAAGACTGGCTTGCGTTTCTCGAAGAAGGCCTGGATGCCTTCGCGGGCATCTGCGCTGCCGCTGGTTGCCGTGAGCGCGTCGAACTCGAGCGCCAGTCCCTGCTTAAGCGGGAGGGGACCTCCCTGTACCACCGCCTTGAGGATGCCCTCAACCGCGAGCGGCGGTTTCTCTGCGAGCTCTTCCGCCAGGGCGTGGGCGCGGCTCAGCAGCGCCTCGGGTGGGCAGACCTCGTGCACCAGGCCGAGCCGCAGAGCTTCGGCTGCACCGATTTTCTTGGCTCGAAGCATCATGTCGAGCGCGTTGGCGGAACCGATCGCTCGAGTCAGGCGTTGGGTGCCCCCCCAGGCCGGGACGATCCCGAGCTCGATCTCGGGGAGACCGATGCGGGCGCCCTCCGCGGCCAGGCGGAAGTGACAGCCCAGCGCGATCTCGAGACCGCCGCCGACGCATGCGCCGCGCAGCGCACAGATCACGGGCTTGCTCAGGTTCTCGATCCGGTCGATGAGCTTGAGTCGCTGGCCGATGAACTTCTCCAGTCCCAGCTTGGAGATGGCGGGGCCGAACTCAGTGATGTCGGCCCCAACGGAGAAGCTGCGATCGCCCGCGCCGGTGAGGACAATCGCGCGCACCGACTTGTCCATGTGAAGCTCGAGGAAGAGCTCCTCCAGCCGGTCGATCATGGACATGCCCAGGGGATTGTGGGGCGGCGCGTTCAGCTCGAGGGTCGCGACGAAGCCCGTCTTCTCGATGAGGACCGGCTGCTGCTGGGGTTGGCTCATGCCGAGTCGTCCGAATCGGCCCGTTTGAGCCGGCCCCAGCGCTCACGTAGGCGTTTGGCCAGCTCGGCCTCCGCACCTTCGTCCGTCGGGCGATAGAAGCGCACCTTGCGCAGCGTGTCGGGTAGGTACTGCTCCTCGACAAAATGGGACGGGTGGTCGTGTGGGTACTGATAGCCCTTGCCATAGCCCTCGCGACGCAGGAGCTCGGTGGGGGCGTTACGCAGATGCAGCGGCACGGGTAAAGCGCCGTGCTCGCGCACCGTCTCCATGGCGGAGCTGATGGCCTTGAGGCTGGCGTTGCTCTTCGCCGCACACGCGAGGTAGGCAGCGGCCTGCGCCAGGATCAAGCGGCCCTCGGGGAGACCCACTCGCTCGAAAGCATCGGCCGTGGCGCTGGCGAGGGGCAGGGCGTGGGGGTCGGCGTTGCCGATGTCCTCTGAGGCGAAGATGAGCATGCGGCGCGTGATGAAGCGTGGGTCCTCTCCGCCCTCGAGCATTCGGGCCAGCCAGTAGACCGCAGCGTCGGGGTCGCTGCCACGCAGACTCTTGATGAAGGCCGAGATCACGTCGTAATGGGCCTCGCCGCCCTTGTCGTAGTCCGGTAGGCGCGCCTCGACCGCGGCCTCGATGGCCGCGCGGTCGATTCTGCGCTGTGTGCCCTCGGCGGCCCGCTCGAGCAGCGTCAGCGCGCGTCTTGCATCGCCCTGGGAGAGCCGGGTCAGCAGCTCGAGTGCCTCGGAGTCGATTTCGAGCTTGCGTGTGCCGAGGCCGAGTTCCTCGTCTTGGAGCGCGCGCCGCACGATGCGCTCGAGGTCGTCCGAGGAAAGCGCCCGCAAGGTGAAGATGCGGCAGCGTGAGCGCAGTGCGGGGATCACCTCGAACGAGGGGTTCTCTGTGGTCGCGCCGATCAGAACCACCATTCCGTGCTCCACGTGGGGCAGGAGCGCATCCTGCTGAGCCTTGTTGAAGCGGTGGATCTCATCGATGAAGAGCGCCGTACGCACCCCCCGGCGCCGCTCTTCCTCTGCGGCCAGGACCTCCTTGCGCAGCTCGCGCACGCCGGCCAGCACCGCGGAGAACGAGACGAAGCGTAGCTTGGCGCGCTCGGCCAGCAGGCGGGCGAGCGTGGTCTTGCCCGAGCCCGGCGGACCCCAGAAGATGAGCGAGGCCAGGGGCCCCGTTGCCTGGACAATCGGAGCCAGGGGACGGTTGTCGCCCAGCAGGTGCTGCTGCCCCTCGAACGCGTCGAGAGTCCGCGGCCGCATGCGCTCCGCGAGGGGCGCGTCTGGATCGGGCTCGGCGCGCGTGCGGGAGGCCGCGGCGTCGCGCGGGAAAAGCTCCATAGGCCCTCAGTCTAGCCTGGATTTGCCCGAAGCCTGGCCGGGTCCTATGTTGGCGCGCGCCGCATGATTCCCTGGAAGCGAATCGGTGTTGCTCTGAAAAGCGGCCAGGCGGGAGTGGAGCCGCTGCTTCGCCGCATCGTCGCCAAGGCGGACGAGCACGGCCTCGAGCTGGTGCTCGATCGCGAGGCGGCCCTCGAAGAGACCGCCGCGCGCTCGGACCTCCTGATCGTGCTCGGTGGCGACGGTACGGTGCTCGCCGCCGCGCGCGCCATCGGGGAGCGCGATGTGGCGATTCTGGGCATCAACGTGGGACGGCTCGGGTTCCTGGCAGACGTCAGTCCCGACGAGGTGGATCGAGCCCTCGCCGCCATCTTCGCCGGCGATTACCGCATCCAGGAACGCTCGCGGCTCGCCGTCACCTGCATCAAGCAGGATCTCGAGCCAGACAGCGAGCCCCCGGCGGACCTGGTCCTGAACGACGCCGTGATCACGAAGGGCACGGCGCTCGCTCGCCTGATCGAGCTCGAGGCGCGCATCGACCAGAAGGTCATCGCGACCTACCGCTCGGATGGGCTGATCCTGGCCACACCCACCGGCTCCACCGCTTACAACCTGTCCGCGGGGGGACCGCTCATCGATCCCACGGTACCGGCCATGATCATCAGCCCCATCTGTCCGCACACGCTCACGCAGCGGCCGCTGGTGCTACCGGATTCGGTCCAGGTGGAGGTTCGTCTGCTTCCCCGAGAAGAGGCCACGCTCACACTGGACGGGCAGGTGGGCACGAGTCTCCAGCCGGGGGACGCCGTGCGTGTCACGCGCGCCGCGCGCCCCGTGCGCTTCGTGACCGCTCCGGACCATGACCCCTTCGAGACGCTGCGCAAGAAGCTTGGCTGGGGCTCCCGTTGATCCGAAACCTCCGGGTCTGCAACCTGGCCGTGATCGATGAGCTCGAGCTCGAGCTAGGCTCCGGCCTGAACGTCGTCACGGGTGAGACGGGGGCGGGCAAATCCGTGCTGCTGGGAGCCATCGCAGCGCTTTCAGGACGTCGTGTGTCCTCGGAGAGCGTTCGCACGGGTGCCGCTTTCGCCAGCGCGGAGGCGATCTTTGAGGGCCCGGCGCTGCTCGCGCGGGCGCGTGAGCTGGGCCTGGCCGCTGAGGAAGACTCCCAGCTGCTGGTTCTCCGCCAAATCCGTCGCGAGGGGCGCGGCAAGGTCTACGTGAACGGGCGGCTCTCGACGGCGTCGCTGCTCACCGAGCTGCTCGCGGATGGGCTGGAGGTGGTCAGCCAGGGGGAGCACCTGAGCCTGCTGCGGCCCGAGGTGCAGAGCCGCCTCCTGGACGAGTTCGGCGAGCTGGGCCCGTGGGTGCAGCGGGTGGCCGCTTTGCACGGCCGCTGGCACACGCTGGCGCAGGAGATCCATGCGCGCCGCGCCGATGCCCAGCAGCGCGCGAGGCGCGAAGACCAGCTTCGTTTCGAGCTCGAGCAGATCGAGAGCGCTGCACCCCAACCCGGTGAGACGGAGTCGCTTGAGGCGGACCACGCACGGCTCGCGCACGTCGATCGGCTCGGGCACGAGACCGGCGCTGCACTCGAGATCCTGGAGGGGGCCAACGTGCTCGGCGTACGGGAGCGCGTGGCCCAGGCGCGGGTGCACCTGCGGACTGCGTTGGAGCTTGATCGCGGTCTGGCGGATAGCGCCGAAGCTCTCGACCGGGTGCTGCTCGAGCTCGGGGAGGCCAGCACCGCCCTCGAACGCTATCTCTCGACGCTCGAGTCAGACCCGGAGCAGCTTGTGCGGCTGGAGGCCCGTCTCTCCGATCTGCGGCGTCTCCAGGCGCGTTACGGGCCGACCCTGGAGGATATCCTCGCCCATCGGGACCGGGCGCTGCAGGAGCTGGAGCAGATCGGGGGAGGCGAGGCCCGGACCGCGGAGCTCGAGGCCGAGCAGGCCGAGCTGGCCCAGGCACTCGATGGGGAGGCTGCCGGGCTCGAGAAGGCCCGTCGCCAGCGCGCCGCTGAGCTCGAGGCGGCCATGCGGCGGGAGCTCAAGGCTCTCGACGTGCGCCGAGTCGCCTTCCAGGTCGTTTTGGAGCCTGTCTCGGGCAAGACGCGGGAGGGCTGGGAGGCGCCTTGCGGGCCGCAGGGCCGCGAGCGGGCCAGCTTCTGGCTCGCGGCCAACCCGGGCGAGGAGGCCCGTCGTCTGCGCGACGCCGCTTCCGGGGGCGAACTCGCGCGCCTGCTCCTGGCCTTGCGCAACGTTTTGCGCGAAGGCGATGGCGCTGTAGACCACCCGGCGGTGCTCCTCTTCGACGAGATCGACGCCGGTGTGGGCGGCCGCACCGCCCACCGTGTCGGGGAGCGCCTGCGAGCGCTGGCCGGACGTGACCGGCACCAGGTGATTTGCATCACGCACCTGCCCCAGATTGCGGCGCTGGCCGAGACCCACTATTGCGTGGAAAAACGGGTACGTGGGGGCCGCACCCTCATAGGCGTCAAGCGGCTGGAGGGCGGCGCAAGAATCGATGAAATCGCCCGTATGGCGGCTGGCGGCCGTGTCACTCCCGCCGCTCGCGCGCATGCCCGGGAGCTTCTGTCAGGGGCCTAGCCTGGACTTCGCTTGTTGAGGAGCCGAGGCCGAGCACGGGCCCAGCTGGCGTGCAATGGCGGCCGCAGCAAGCCCCCGGGTGCGCCCCTTCAGCTTCGGGCCCTGTCATCCGATTCAGGATGAATGGAGAGCCGAGGACTCCTGCGCATTGAGAGCGGTTTCTACGACGGCCTGGAGTGGCCGCTCGACCGACCGAGCATCGTGCTTGGGAGGGGGCGCAACGCCGACTTCGTGCTCCATGAATCTACGATTTCACGCGCGCATGCGCGCGTAAGCTATGAGGAAGGGCAGCTCTACGTGCAGGATCTGGGTAGCACGAATGGTGTTCTGGTTAACGGCGTGCGCGAGGATCGGGCCCAGCTCGCCGCGGGTGACGAGCTCCGGATGGGACGCCTCGTGATTCGCGTGTTGCTGAGCAAGAACGGGGGCGGAGCATGAGTACGCCCGTTGACCCCCGGTTGGACCAGTCCGGCGAAGTCGTCACGTTCCTCTACGTTCCGGGCCCCGCGGGAAGCATTCGCCGCTTCCACCTGCGCCGCAGCTGGCTGAGACGGGGCGCCATCAGCCTGGTCCTATTGTGCGCTGCGACGCTCGGACTCCTGGTCGACTACGTGTTTGTACGCCAGGAGGTCGTCGAGCTCGATACCCTCCGAGCGGAGACGCGTCAGCAGCGCGAGCAGCTCATGGACTACGTCGAACAGATGGGGCGCATCTCCGACAAGCTCACCGCCATCGGCAGCCTCGATCGGAAGCTCCGCGTAATTACCAACCTTGACCCCTCGGATCCTCTTCCCCTACCCGGGATCGGAGGGGTAGAGGGGGAGATGCTCGAGGCGCACCAGCTCACGGGCCTGACGCGCGAGCGCCGCTACAAGCGCATGATGGAGAGCCTGGGACGGCTCGCAGAGGCGGCGGACAGCGAGGAGAAGAGTCTGGCCGGGCTGGTCGAGCATCTCGAGGACCAGAGCGCCCGGCTGGTTCGGACGCCGTCCCTTGCGCCCACCAAGGGCTGGGTTACCTCGGCCTTCGGCTATCGCACCTCACCCTTCACCGGCAACCGAGAGTTCCACCGCGGGGTCGACATCGCGGCGCGCAAGGGAACGCCGATCGTCGCGCCGGCCAATGCCACAGTCCGTTACGCGGGGCAGCGACGTCACCTGGGCAACACCGTCGTGCTTCGTCACGGCTACGGTGTAGAGACGACCTTTGGCCACCTCTCCGAGATCCTAGTCAAGCGCGGCCAGACCATAAAGCGTGGCGAGGTGATCGCGCTCATGGGTTCGACGGGTCGCAGCACGGGGCCTCACGTCCACTACCAGGTCGAAGTGAACGGCGCGCCCATGAACCCCCGCAACTACATCCTGGACTGACGCTCCCGATCTAATATACTCGGGTTCCCCCTCTCGGAGGATCCCATTCGCACGCTGGCACGGAAGATCTTCGGCTCCGCCAACGAGCGGCTGCTGCGCAAGCTCCGTCCCCTCGTGGACCGCACTAACGCGCTCGAGGCCGAGACGGAGCAACTCGACGCGGACGGCATGCGACGCCGTGTGGGCGAGTTGCGCCAGCGCGTGGAGAAGGGGGAGCATCTCGACGATCTGATCCCCGAGTCTTTCGCCCTCGTGCGGGAAGCTGCCAAGCGCACCCTGGGCCAGCGCCACTACGACGTTCAGCTGATGGGGGGGATCATCCTCCATCAGGGCAAGATCGCCGAGATGAAAACCGGCGAAGGCAAGACGCTCGTGGCCACGTTGCCGTCGTTCCTGAACGCGCTCACCGGCCGCGGTGTTCACATCGTCACGGTGAACGATTACCTCGCACGGCGCGATTCGGAGTGGATGGGCTCCATTCACCGCTATCTCGGGCTCGAGGTTGGGTGCATTGTCCACGGCCTCAGCGACGAGGAGCGCCGCGTGGCCTACCGTGCCGACGTGGCTTACGGACAGAACAACGAATTCGGTTTCGACTACCTGCGCGACAACATGAAGCCGAGCCTGGATTTCTACGTCCAGCGGGAGCACTCCTTTGCGATCGTGGACGAGGTGGACTCGATCCTGATCGACGAAGCCCGCACGCCGCTCATCATCTCGGGGCCCGTTGAAGACGACCCGGAGAAGTTCAAGCGCATCGATCGCATCATTCCTCGCCTGAGCCCAGAGGAGCACTTCACGATCGATGAGAAGGCCCGGCAGGCGCACCTGACCGATGAAGGGGTCGTGCACGTCGAGAAGCTGCTGGGCATCGACAACCTGTATGCGCCCGACCATATGGACACGCTGCACGTGGTCCAGAACGCGCTACGCGCGCATTCGATTTACAAGCGCGACACCGACTACGTGGTCAAGGATGGCCAGGTTCTCATCGTAGACGAGTTCACGGGACGCCTGATGGAAGGGCGGCGCTGGAGCGATGGGCTGCACCAGGCGGTCGAGGCCAAGGAGGGTGTCCGGATCCAGAACGAGAGTCAGACCTACGCGTCAATCACCTTCCAGAACTACTTCCGCATGTATGACAAGCTCGCGGGTATGACGGGTACGGCGGATACGGAGGCGCCCGAGTTCGCGAAGATCTACGGCCTCGACGTGACGGTCATACCCACCAACCAGGACATGATCCGTAAGGACAACCCAGACGTCGTCTACCGCACGAAGCCCGAGAAGTGGGAGGCCGTCACCGATGAGATCGAGGATTGCCGCAAGCGCGGCCAGCCTGTGCTCGTGGGGACCATCGCGATCGAGACCTCCGAGATGCTGGCCA
>Ga0255049_10001401_pt1 | contig 13281 bp, 10 predicted proteins | sample JV7_2_3_MG_FD_183615 | JGI IMG/M metagenome (GOLD analysis project Ga0255049, IMG submission 183615) | Seawater microbial communities from Jervis Inlet, British Columbia, Canada - JV7_2_3 | ecosystem: Environmental > Aquatic > Marine > Inlet | place: Canada: British Columbia | collected 2016-10-06
GGGCGTCGTTGTGCTGGGCGCGGAAGCCGAAGTAGTGCTGGAGTTGCCCGGCGGCGTCCTCGATGACGATCTCGACTTTCACGACCCGCCTTGGACTAAGCAGGATCTCGCGGATCTTGTCCGGGAGCTTCAGCAGGTCCGCGCCGCGGTGAAAGTAGAAGTGGGCCTCGTCGAGCATCGACATGCTGCTCTTCCGAGTATAGGTCATATAAGGGCGATTCTGGGGTCCGATGACCAATGCCGATCTGAGTCCCCGAATTTCCTGGCGGAGAGAGGGGGATTCGAACCCCCGGAGGGCTTGCGCCCTCAACGGTTTTCGAGACCGCCCCGTTCAACCGCTCCGGCATCTCTCCGTCGCGGACGTTAGCACAGGCGTCGGATCTGCTGCGAGAGAACGGCGAGCGGCGCCAGACCACCGCGGTCGCGCGCTTCGATCTGCTGGACCGTGCGCTCGATCTCCAGTAAGCCCTTGGCGTGGGCCGCCCGGAACGCATCCAGCTCACCACCTGTACCCTCTTCCGCCAGCAGACGCTGCGCGAGCGCGAGCTGAGACTCGATCATCTCGATGTGAAGGGCCTCTGACGCGATGCGGTCCCAGTCATCTCCGCGGTCGGTATCGCGAAGTCGGTTGAGCAGCCAGAGAATACGCGTAGCCGTGCCGATGGCCACGTAGATCTGGTTCGCGCGAACGAGTGACCCGCCCAGCTTGAGCGCCAATGCGACTGCCCCCAGCGAGCGGACCACACCCGGCAGCCGGTCGATCTCCCGCTTGAGTTTCGGCTCGAGACACGCATCGCCGCGCGTCTGGAAGCACGCCTCCCCGGGCGTTGGATCTTCGCACACGATGTCGCGGAGCGCGCGCACTTGCTCGACCCACGCGCCCGATCCACCGCGATCGATCCAGCCCCGACGTTCGAGCGCAAGATAGACGCACGTGCCTTCGCGAACCGACTGCTCGATATACACCATGGCTCGAAGCCGCAGCGCTTCGGGCACCGGCTGAGCCTCGAGCGCGGCGTGGAGCCGATCCACCTCGAGCCACCGGCCCACGATGTAGGAGGCGAACATCACCTCGGCCACGTTCGATCCGGTCGCCCGTACCAGCTCGGGCACGAGAGTGACCCCCACCCGGTCGATCACCGCGTTGGTCAGGCAGGTTCCGGTGATCTCCCGCCGAAGTCGATGAGTCTCGATCTCTCCACCGCACACCTCGCGCAGGCTCTTGGGGATGTAACCGAAGAGCAGCTCTCGCAAGAAGGGATGGTCCGGCACCTCCGAACGCACCAGCTCGCGCTTGGCCAGCATCTTGGTGTAGCCGAGCAGGATCGCGAGCTCGGGTCGCGTGTAGCCGCTCGGAGCGTCGGGGAGGTTGGCGCGCGCACGAAGCTCCTCCCTTTCCGGCAGAAACTCGAGCGCCGGGTCCAGGCCCGCGCGCTCCTCGAGAAAGTCCGCCACCAGTATCATCCGCTCGGGGTCCAGCTCACTCTGAAGCTGGTCCATCGACAAGCAGCGTCCTTGCGCCGCGTTGTGCACGAGCACCGCCGCATTGGCCTCCTCAACGCATGCTCGCAGGGCCTTGTCGCGTTCGTCGCTCGACATCTGCCCGCTCTTGCAACGCGGGGCCAGCAGGATCTTGAAGTTCACCTCGTGGTCGGAGAGGTCAACGCCGCCCGAATTGTCGATCGCGTCCGTATTGATCCGGCCGCCTCTGAGCGCGTACTCCACACGGGCGAGCTGGGTGAAGCCCAGATTGCCCCCCTCGCCGACCACCCGCGCGCGCAGCTCACACGCGTTGATGCGCACCGACGCGTTGGATCGATCTCCCGCGTCGGCATCGGACTCGCGTGCGGCCTTCACGTAAGTTCCAATCCCGCCGTTCCAGAGCAGATCGGCAGGCACGCGTAGCAGCGCGCGGATCAGCTCCTCTCCGCTCAGCACCGCATCCTCCAGACCGAGCACCGCCTGCACCTGTGGGGTGAGCGGGATGGCTCGCGCGGCTCGATCGAAGACGCCACCACCGGGGCTAATTTTCTCAGCGTCGTAGTCGCGCCAGGTCGATCCCGGAAGCTCGAACAGGCGTTTGCGCTCCTGCCATCCAGTCTCTGGGTCGGGGCTCGGGTCGAGAAAGATGTGGACGTGGTTGAAGGCGCCGAGGAGTTTGCCTTTGCGCGCGAGCAGCAAGCCGTTCCCAAACACGTCCCCCGACATGTCCCCGATACCCACGATCGTGAACGTCTCCCGCTCGGTGTCGACACCGAGCTCAAGGAAGTGCTGCTTCGTACAGACCCAGGCGCCCCGCGCGGTGATCCCCTCCTTCTTGTGGTCAAAACCTTCGCTGCCCCCGCTCGCAAAGGCATCGCCCAGCCAGAAGCCCGCCCCCTCGGCCACGCGATTCGCCACGTCGGAGAGATGTGCCGTACCCTTGTCGGCGGCCACCACCAGATAGGGATCGTCACCATCGTGACGAACCACCCGCTCGGGCGGAACGATTCGGTCCCCTACGATGTTGTCCGTCATGCTAAGCAGTGTTCGCATGAAGCACGCGTACTGGCGATCGGCCTCCTGCCGTGCGTCGCCCGGATCGGAGAAGCGCCGCTTCAGAACGAAGCCTCCCTTTGCTCCCGAAGGCACGATCAAGCCGTTCTTCGTCATCTGCGTCTTCATCAGCCCAAGCACCTCGGTCCGGAGATCCTGGGCCCGGTCGCTCCAGCGAATTCCTCCTCGGGCGACGCGCCCCCCACGCAGATGGATGGCGTTCATCTCGCCCGAATGCACAAAGATCTCGGCGTGTGGCCTGGGAGACGGCATCTGGTGCACCTGGCTCGAGCTGAGCTTGAACGCCAAGGCCTCCAGGCCTTCGGCCCGCTCGGCAAAGAAGTTCGTGCGCACGGTGCTGCAAATCAGGTTGGCGAGCAGACCGAACACGCGATCCTCATCCGACGTGCTTACCTGCTCGCGTGCGCTCGCAAGCACGCCCCCCGAGGTCTCTTCGACGGATACGCGATCGGCCGAGACATCCGGATCGAAGCGAGCTCGAAACAGCGAGACCAGCGCGCGTGTCGCCTCTGGATACTTGAGCAGCACGCGAGCCGCAAGCCGAACATCAAGCGCGCCGCCGAGCTGTCGCGCGTAGGAGAGATATGCCCGTATGAGTTCTGCCTCCTGCCAGGCCAGGCCTGCGCCGAGAATCAGACGATTCAGGGAGTCGTTCTCGACCTGGCGAGCCAGCGTCACGCCCAGGCCTTCGAGAATCCGATCCTGCAGATCATCGGGCGAGAGCGCGTCCGCGGGCAGCGGCACCATTCTGAAAGTCACGATCCAGAGCGGCTCCCGTGCCTCGAGGGTCGCCTGCGTCAGCGTGGCATCGATCACGTGCAATCCGAAGTTGTCGAGCTTGGGCAGGAGGTCCGTCAGATACGGTCGCTCCTTCTGATAGATCTTGATGCGGCTCGCGGCGTCCGCATCGGCCTCGGCGTCCGCCTGAAAGCCCAGTTCCACCTGCGATCCACCCTGGCGTAGCCGTTCCAGGTGATCCACATCCTCGACGGCGTCCCGCGCGCGCGTAACGACTCGATACTCCTCGGGGAAGGCCAGAGCGTAGTCGTCGGCGAGCTGGTAGGCCTGCTCCGCGGGATAACGCTCGAGTAACGCCATCTCGAAACGACTTTCCCATCCCGTCGCTCTCTCCTTGATGTCGCACTCCAGCTTCGCAAGCCGGTCGAGCTCCACGTCTTCACCGCTGGAGCAGAAGAAATGGATGAGGGCGATCTCGTCATCGAGAAACGAGGTACGTGTGTCCACGTAGCTGACGCCGTAGCGATCCCTCAGCAGCGTTTCAAAGTCGCGCCGCAGATCCTCATCGTAGAGCGGGCGCGGCAGGACCACCGAGACAAAGAAGGAGCGGTTGAGTGGGTCGGGAACAACGTACACCTCGACCTGAGGGGTATCGATGGCGAGAATGATGTGCTGCACGGCCCGGGTGACGTCCTTGAGGTCGAATGGGAACAGAAACTCGACGGGCAACGAGTCGAAGGCCTCCACCGCAGCCTTGTAGGTATGCGAGCCCCGCTCCGCACCCACGGCCTCGAGTACGCGCTCGCGGCGCCTGCTCAAGATGGGGATATCCGAGCCTCGTGTGCGAACGGCCTTGTGCGTGAGCAGGCCGATGAATTTCCCAAACCCCGTGACTCGGCCGTTCTCGTCCAACGACTTGACGCTGATGCAGTCGAGCCGACCCCTGCGGTGAATGGTCGATTCCGAGCGTGATTTGTCGAAAAAGATCAGGCGTTCATCTCCCAGCCGTGATCGGATCACAGCAGGGATCTGCTCGCCGCCGACCGGTTCAAGGTAGCGCGACCGATCCACGTCACGAAGCAACCCCAGGCCACTTGCTCGGTCCAGCTGGATACGCCAGGAATCATCTTCGCGAGTGATGCGGTCGTAGCAATACCCGAAGAAGACGAAGTTGTCCTCGGCCAGCCAGTCGAGAAAGCTCGTCAGCTCGCGCGCGCGCTCGATACCTCCACGAATCGAGCTTGAGCTGAACTCGATCTCGGCCGTGTGTTTTCGCAGTGCCTTGACCATGTGACCGTGGTCCGTCACCACGTTGCAGAGCTGGCTGAACACCTCGCGAAGCTCGCTCTCGATCGCGTCGCGGCGGGCGGCATCGCCGACGAGCGGGACCTCTGCGTAGAGGTACGGCTCCCTCTGGCCTTCGGTGGCGGATTTTCCGAGCCCCTCGATGCTACCGTCCAGCTCACGCTCGACCAAGAGAACCGGGTGGAGCAGCAAGATCGCACGCAGACCCAGGCGCCGGATCGTCATCTGGAAGGTGTCGACGAGGAAGGGCTGGTCCGCCATCACCAGCTCGAGAACCGTCCGTCCCGCCCGGTGGCCGTCGGGGTTGGAGACGCGGACCTTGATCTCTCCGGGCTGAAGCGACTTGAACAGCGGCAGCGCATGCAGCGCGAGCTCGCGCTGTGCAACATCGCCCCGCTTGCGGAGCTCTCGAGGATCGAGGCCGGCCGCAAGCACCTCGAGCAGGTACCCGAGGAGGTCGGGCGAAGTCACCTCGTCGGGCTTGCTGTCTGATCCGTGTTGGGTAGCCATCCGAGACCTTCCTTCGGACACTACCCCTCCCGATTTCGATTATCGGTCGCTACGTACGGAATATGACCGGCTGGGCCGGTCTTCGAAGATGCTAGACTGAGTCGCCATGCATAGGCTGGCGCTGCGCGCACTGTACACGGTCGATCGAGTGCGCTTTGCCGCCTTCTGTGCCCGTTGGCGCCAGCGGCTACACGTCGAAGCTCCGGTGTCACCAAACCTCAGGCTGGCGCAGCTTCGAATCGAGCCGGGAGGGAGCGTGCGAGTCGGGCCCGGCCTGGCCACTGAACGCCAGGCCGGAAACAAGATCTGGGTCCAGTCCGGAGGACGGCTACGACTGGGCCGCGACACATGGCTGCGGACCGAATACGGGCCGAATCGGATCACCGTCTTCTCGGATGCAAGCATCGATATCGGACCCCGCGCGCTGATCAACGGCGCCATGTTGCATGCCAAGCGCGAGATCCGAATCGGAGCTGACGCCCGACTGGGCTTCGGGGTGCGCATCCTAGATGCGGACCTGCACCCCCTGGACTCGCAGACGCCGGAGCGCATCGAGCCGGTTCGGATCGGTGACCGGGTCTGGATTGGCGCGGATGCACTGGTGTTGCGCGGCGTGACGATCGGCGACGATTCGGTGGTCGGCGCGGGCGCTGTGGTGACGGGCGACCTGCCTGCGCGCGTGGTCGCTGTCGGTGCGCCTGCACGTCCGGTGCGCGAGCTCGCCTCACGCAGCGGATGCACGTGAGGTACGTGATACCCTAAGCCCATGGCCCTGCGAATCGCGCTCTTCGGGCAGGCGGACTTCGGGAAGACGTGTCTCGAGCGGCTGATCGAAGAGGGTCACAAGATTAGCGCTGTGTTCGCACCGCCCGAGGGCCGCCGCCCCGACGCACTCGCCGTACGCGCCGAGGCGCTGGGGCTGCCTCTCACCCGGCGTCGCTATTACCAGAAAAAGGACGGTGCCCCCATCCCTGGGGCCCTGCAAAGCTACCGCCGGATGGACATCGACCTGAACGTCCTCGCCTCGTTCACGGCGTTTCTACCCTCGGCGATCGCCACTGCACCCGAGCACAAGAGTATCTGCTTTCATCCATCGCTCCTGCCCCGCTTTCGTGGCGGTGCGGCGCTGCAGTGGCAGATCATCCTGGGCGAGCGAGAATCTGGCGTCTCGATCTTCGTGCCCGATGAGGGTGTCGACACCGGTCCCATCATCGTGCAGAAGGGGGGCATCGAGATCGGAGCCGAAGATACGACCGCGAGTCTCTTCTTCGAGAAGCTGTCGCCGCTGGGGGTCGAGGCCATCGTCGAGGCGGTGATCCAGATCGACGCGGGCCAGGCCAGGCCCATCGCCCAGAACGAGTCGCAGGCCACCTTCCAGGGTCTGGTCGACGACGCCGTCGCAGCCATCGACCTCGAGCGTCCGGCGGCGGAGGTCGATCGTCTGGTGCGTGGGTGCGACCCTCAGCCCGGGGCCTTCGTTCGTTTCCGCGGCGAGCCGCTGCGACTCTACGACGCCCGGCTCAAGCCTAGCCCCCTGCACGAACCGGGCCGCGTGATCTCGGTCGATGAGCGCGGCTTGCAGCTCACGCTGCGCGGAGGGAGCCTGCGCGTCGGCCGCGTGCGGGGCGAGCGTGGCAAGGAGTCCGCGCGAGACTTCTCAGCGCGGACGGGAATGGCGGCGGGAGAACGGCTGGAGAACGGGTGACACTGGATGTCCTGCGCCAAGCGCTCGCATCAGCGGGGCTGAACCTAACCGGCACGCTTCCCAAGGAGGAGTACGACGCTATCGTGCCCGAGCCCTGGCGCGCGGAGCACCTCTACCCCGGCTGCCGCGCCGTGCTCATCGTCGGCAACGGCGGGCGCACGCTCTGGCCATTCTTCGAGGCCTCGCCCGAGGCGCGGCTACGCAGGAATCCCCTCGATCGCTACACGCGACGGGTCATGCGCGAGACCGCTGAGCGCATGGCGCCGCCCGCCGGCGTGGTGCTTTACACCGACAGGCGTGACAACTCCTACCTGCCGCTCGTTGCGCTGGCGCAGCGTGCGGGATTCGGCTCTCCGGGCCGGGTCGGCGTGCTCCTGCACTCGACCTATGGCCCCTGGATCTCGATCCGCGGGGCAATCTTCCTGGACCAGGCTGTGCCCTTCACGGAGCCAGCCCCGTTCGATCCCTGCAACGGCTGCCCCGCTCCCTGCGCGGCTGCCTGCCATGGTCAGGTGGTCGGCTCCGATAGCGTCGATGCACGAGGCTGCTTTCGCACGAAGATCCTCAAGCGGGCCTGTCGTGCGGCCTGTGATGCGCGCAGCGCCTGCGTGGTCGGGCCCGAGCACGCGTTCTCTCCCGAGCAGATCGCGCATCACTCGCGCATTCGCTGGCGGCCGTCCACCATTCGCCACGCCATCCAGGTGCTGGCGCGTCCTTAGGCTCGTCCTCAAGCGATGATCGAGCTGCTTCGGATCGCCTACCTGTTTCTGCCGCTCCTCGTGGGGCTCATCGTCCATGGGCTCTGCCTCAAGTACAACTGGCTCGCGTTCAGCGCGCGCCCGCTGGATCACCAGAAGCGGCTGCGCGGTGTGCGTCTCTTTGGCGCGAACAAGACCTGGCGAGGCATCCTCGCCGTAGGCGCGGGCAGCGCCGGCTTCCTGTACCTGCAGGCTGAGGTGCTGCACGGAATCCCCGGGCCGCGGGCCCTGGAGCTCTTCGACTACGCGAGCGTGAGCGGCGCACTGCTCGGCTTTGCCCTCGGGGCGGGCTCGATGTTCGGCGAGCTACCGAACAGCTTGCTCAAACGCCAGCTCGGCGTGGCACCGGGTTCAGCGGTGCGGGGTCCCTGGGCCGTGCTCTTCTACGTGCTCGATCAGGTCGACATGCTGCTCGGCGCCTGGCCGGTATTGGCCTTTGTGATGCCCGTCACCCTTCAGGGCGTCGCGCTCTCGGCTTGTTTTCTGTTCGTCGTGCACCAGGTCTTCTCCCTGTTCGGCTACCTGCTCGGCATGCGCGCCACTCCACGCTAACGCTCTGAACTTCCGGCTCAGGACACTGGATATCTCGTCAGAAGGCCGGGGTGCCTTCCAAGCGCACCAGCTCGACGAAGGCCGCGCCGAGCTTGGCGGTCACGGGCCCGGGGATCTGATCACCGATCCGCTGTCCGTCGAGCGAGCGCACGGGTTGGATCCCGACACCCGATCCGGTCAGGAAGACCTCGTCGGCCGAGAGCAGATCGTAGCGGCCCAGAGTTTGCTCCCGCGCGGGCATGCCGTGCTCCGCCGCCAGCCGCAGCACGCTCTCACGCGTGATGCCTTCGAGCGCCCCATCGGTCGCTGGGGGAGTTCGCAGTGCCCCCGCGCGAACGCAGAAAACGTTGGCCACCGCGGCTTCGGCCACGGCTCCGGCCGCGTTCAGGATCAGCGCCTCATCGGCGCCGCGCTGCCGGGCCTCGAGCTTGGCCATCACACTGTTCAGGTAGTTCAGGCTCTTTACCCGCGGATCCAGCGCATCGGGCGCGGGCCGGCGTACGCTCACCGTGACCAGCTCGAGCCCCGCGCTCGCTTTCGCGGCGTCGTAGATCTCGAGCTGGTCCACGATGCAGATCGTGCGAGTCGGACCGCAGCGTGTCGGATCGACGCCGAGCGGGCCCTCGCCACGGGTCAGGATCAGGCGCACGTAGGCGTTCTGCGCTCCGAAGGCGCGAACGCTGTCGAGCACGATCTCGTCCAGCCCGGGGGTGCCATGCGGCAGCTCGAGTCCCAGGGCCCGTGCCGACCTCTGCAGGCGAGCGAGGTGCGCATCCAGCCGCACGACACGCCCGCCGTAGACGCGGATGCCCTCGAAGACCCCGTCGCCGTAGAGCAGCCCGTGGTCGGTGACGGGCAGCCGCGCCTCTTGACCCCCCACGATCCGACCGTCGATCCAGACCTTCATTCCACTCTCCCCGCCAGTCGGTCCGCAATCGCGCGGCCGGCTGCCAGGATCTCCTGTATGCAGCGCCCGTGCTCCCGGGGGGGAAGACGCGAGCTGGCCCCAGCCACGGCCACGGCCGCAACCAGGCGTCCGGCCTGCAGCACGGGTGCAGCCAGTCCCGTAAGACCCAGAATCCATTCATCGAGATTGGACGCCCAGCCCTGGGTCCGAACGCGCGCGATCTCCCGGTCAAGTGCGGGCCCCGGCAAGCAGGTCAGGGGCGTAAACGCGTGGTTGGGCCCTTCGGGCAAGGAGACGATGTCGGGGGCCAGGGCCAGATAGAGCTTGCCGATCGCGGTGGCGTAGACGGGGATCTCTGTTCCCACGCGCGGGGCCGCGCGTAGAAAGCCGCTGCCCTCCTCCTTGTCCAGCACGAGGATGCGTCCGGTGCGCAGGGCGGCCAGAAAGATGGTCTCCCCACGCGCAGCAGCCTGCTCCTCCAGTACGGGCCGGGCGGCCACCACCACCGGATCACGCTCGAGCAGGCCGGAGGCAAGTGTGACGAGGGCCATCCCGGGTCGGTAGCGACCCCGGGGATCCTGGTCGACCAGGCCACGGCGGCCCAGGGCCGCCAGCAGGCGGTAAGTGGTGGACTTGGGCAGGCCCAAGCTGCGCCCGATCTGCGTCACGCCGAGCGGCACCTGCGACTCGTGCAGGCAATAGAGCACATCCAGTGCCTTTTCGACCGTCCCTCCGGGGGTCATTTGTTCCATTATTCGGAATCTTATTCTATTATCTGGGACAATACTACTGAGAGCACAGTATCCACGCAAGCCCGATGCAGCCCGCTGGCAGCAGGAGCCAGGCCTGGCAGCAGGCGCTAGGGGCGGGCGACGCCCTGGTAGGTTGCCGTGAAGATGCGGGGGCCCTGCTCGAGTACGAAGTGCTTGAGCTCAGGCAGCTCGAAGCCACCCTTGCGCAGCAAGTCGGCAATGGGGCGGTCGAGTGTGCAGCCGCAGGCCACGCGCCGGTGGAGCGGGCTCAGCCGGCGCTGCCAGTAAGCCACCCCCGGGTCCTGGCTCAGGCCGTGCTCGATGAAAAGCAGGTACCCATCGGGACGCAGAACCCGGCGCATCTCCTGCAGTGCCGGCAGCGGCTGCGCAATAGAGCACAGGGTCCAGGTCATCGTGACGCAGTCAAAGCGACCATCTTCGAACGGCAGGCCGTCCTCCGCGAACAGTGCGAAGCGCTCGACCGGGAAGGGCGCCCGCGCGATCCGGGCCTCCACGCGTTCAGGCAGCGCATTCAGCGGATCCAGTCCCACCAGCTTGCGTACGCTGCTCGGGTAGTGGGGGAGATTGAGACCCGTTCCGAAGCCGATCTCGAGCACCTCGCCGTGCGCACGTGCAAGCGTTCCCGGGCGCAGCTCTCCCATCTGGCGCATGGCCCAGTCCATCACCCACGGAAAGATATGCCTGCGATAGAAGCCCACTCACCCTTGATGATACCAGCCAGGCTAGTGCGGGTAGCCGGCAAGAGGACTAGATTGGGCGCGGGGTGAGAAGAGTATGAACGGGATCTTCCTCGCGCTCATACTGGGCGCGGTCCTGACCGCCGCGTTCAGCGGAACGATGCCGGAGGTTTCTCAGGCAGGAATCGAATCCGCAAAGCAGGCTGTCCAGATCGCCATCGGGCTGCTCGGCATGATGGCGCTCTGGCTCGGCTTCATGCGGGTGCTGCAGGACGCGGGCGTGATGCACTCGATCGCGCGCGGCCTGGCGCCGGTCATGCGTCGCCTCTTCCCGGACGTTCCCGTGGAGCACCCGGCGATGGGCGCCATGATCATGAACATGGCGGCCAACATCCTCGGTCTCGGCAACGCTGCCACTCCCTTCGGTCTTAAAGCCATGCAGGAGCTCGACAAGCTCAACCCCCACAAAGGGGTCGCGACCAACTCCATGGTCCTCTTTCTCGCGATCAATACCTCGGGTGTGGCCGTGCTTCCACTGGGGGTGGTCGCAATTCGCTCGAGCCTGGGTGCGGTGAACACGGCGGGTATCATCGTACCGAGCATCCTCGCCACACTCTGCTCCACTGTGGTGGGCATACTGATCGCCAAGTCATTGCAGGGGCGGGCACGCTTTGCTCCACAGCGCCACGCGGCAGCGACGGGGCCTGAAACTCCGGAGGCAGCCTCCTCACTGGCCGATGGAGTACCGAAGACAGAGGGCGTCGCCGATCAGGCTCAGCCGGCATCGAAGGCAGGACTGCTGGCTCTGGGACTCTTTTTCGTAGCGCTGATGCTCGGCCTTGCGCTTCAGACGGGCCGCGACCCTGCTACAGGCTGGGACCAGGCGCGAAGCATCCTCTCCTCCTGGCTCCTGCCGGTGCTGATGGCCTTCATCGTGCTCTTCGGCTTCGCCCATCGGGTCAAGGTCTACGAGTCCCTGGTCCAGGGCGCCAAGGAAGGCTTCAACATCTTCGTGATGATCATCCCATTCCTGGTTGCGATCCTGGTCGCGGTAGGGATGATCCGCGCCTCGGGCGCGCTGGACTGGCTGATCGCCGTGTTGCAGCCGGTCACGAGTTTGGTGGGCTTCCCAGCGGAGGCACTGCCGATGGCACTGGTGCGGCCGCTCTCCGGCAGCGGCGCGATGGGGGTGATGACGGAGACCATGACCCAGTACGGTCCGGACTCGTTCCCGGGCTTTCTGGTCTCGGTCATGAACGGCAGCACCGAGACCACGTTCTACGTGCTGGCGCTCTACATGGGGAGCGTCCGTGTGCGCGCGACGCGGCACGCGCTGCCGGCCTGTCTCGCGGCGGATGTGACCGGAATGGCGGCAGCGCTCGCCTGGAGTCGCCTTTTCTACTAGCCCCAAAACAGCGCCGCCGAGCCAGCCTGGAAGGCTGGGGCGCGAAGCGCTAGAGAATGCGTATGCTCCAGCGGTTTCTCGCGCTTTCGGGTCTGGCGGCGCTCTGCGCCGGGGCGTGGACGGCGTCCGCGGACTACATCCGGGACGAGGTCCGCGTCAACATGCGCAGCGGCCCGAGCTCAGACCATCGCATCCTGCGCGTCCTCAGCTCGGGCGACAGTATAGGACGCCTCGGGGAGGACGACGGCTGGGTCCGCGTCCGAACGCCGGATGGGGAGGAGGGCTGGGTGCCTATCGCCTACGTGACCCAGGAAGTTCCCCCCAGTGTCAGCTTGCCCAGGGTGCAACTGCAGCTTCGAGACGCCCAGGCCCAGCTCGAACAGCTCACCACGCAGATGGCTCAGCAAGCCCTCGCCGTCCAGCATCTCAACGAGCTTCGTGCCCGCAACCAGCTGCTGGAGGACGAGAACCGCGAGCTCGCGCGCGGGGATAACTGGAAGAAGTGGCTCACGGGCGCGGCCATCGCGGGCGTGTTCCTGGCGATGGGCGCTACGTGGCCGCGCGGGGGGGCACAGCAGCGCACTCGTCGTATCAAGCTCTGAACGCTTCCTTGGGCTATCGGCGCTGGAAAACGTTGCTCGGGCGCATCGACCGCCTGCTGGACCTGGCCGAGCAACGTCTTGGGGTCGAGGGAAACGGAACGGCACCCCCGGAAGCGGACGGCGCTTGGGCGTTCCGCTGGCGCGGCGCCAGTCTTGAGCCGATCGAGCATCCCGATCTCTACCCCCTCGACGGCCTGATCGGAGTCGAGCGCTCCGTTGCCCGGCTGCGCGCCAACCTGGCTGCCTTCGTCGCTGGGGCACCCGCACTGGACACGCTGCTTTACGGCGAGCGGGGAACCGGCAAGTCATCCGCCGTGCGCGGGCTGCTGCGCGAGTTCGGCCCGTCGGGCCTGCGCCTGGTGGAGGTGCGCCGCAACGAACTTCGCGACCTGCCCGCGATCGACCGGGTGCTGCGAGGTCGCTCGGAGCGTTTCGCGCTCTTCTGCGACGATCTCTCGTTCGAGGAGGTCGACGCCACCTACATCGAGTTCAAGGCCGTGTTGGACGGTGGGCTCGAGGCTCGGCCCGAAAACGTGCTGATCCTGGCTACATCGAATCGACGCCACCTCATTCCCGAACGAATGTGGGAGAATCTGGAGACGACACGCGGCCCGGAAGGAGAGCTTCATCCGGGTGAGACGACAGAGGAGAAGATCTCGCTCTCGGATCGTTTCGGTCTGCTGTTGCCGTTCCTGGGCTTCGATCAACCGACCTACCTTCGCATCATCGAGTACCACGCCCGCGAGATCGGCCTTCTGGACAAGCTCACACGCGATGAGCTCAACCACCGGGC
>Ga0255049_10001407_pt1 | contig 13227 bp, 11 predicted proteins | sample JV7_2_3_MG_FD_183615 | JGI IMG/M metagenome (GOLD analysis project Ga0255049, IMG submission 183615) | Seawater microbial communities from Jervis Inlet, British Columbia, Canada - JV7_2_3 | ecosystem: Environmental > Aquatic > Marine > Inlet | place: Canada: British Columbia | collected 2016-10-06
CGCAGGGCCCGAAGGTGGGTGGCGCATCGCTGGCCTTTGGCGCCAACGACATGGGCAGTACGATGATCGAGGAAAACGTGGTCGCCGCCGCGGGAACGGTGCACGCGATGGACGAACCGCAGATCGTTGCGACGATCCGCGACGCCGGTTTCACCGCAATGCGCCGCAACATGACCTACACCGACCGCATCGAACCGGCGATCGCCTGAGGCGTTCCCGGCGGGACCGCTGATCGGTCCGCTGCCGCCACCTGACGACCGTTTCCGACCGCGACCCTCCCGCGCTCGATTCGTTGTCCTAGACTGCCTACGAGTCGATTCTCGATACCACGGCAAGGGGTTTCCGATGAGCCAAGATACGACCGCAAGCACGCGACGAGTTCCTCTCTTTCTCGCAGCGCTGCTGTTCATTGCGACGTTGTCCGGACCGGCCTTCGGGAGCGCCGATTCCGACGCCCGCATTGCCGGTCTTGTCGAGTTGCTCGAGGCAAAGCGCGAGTCGCACCACATCCCGGGAATGGCGGTCGTCGTGGTCCAGGATGGACGGGTCGTCATGGCCCGCGGCTTCGGGGTCACGGATCTCGAGAGCGGCGATCTCGTGACCGACGAGACGTTGTTCATGATCGGGTCCACGACCAAGGCGTTCACCTCGGCCCTGGCGGCGATGATGGTCGACGCCGGCAAGCTCGAGTGGGACGAGCCGATCGCTAACTACCTGCCCTACTTCGATCCGCAGGTCGACAGCGAAGAACCGGGCGCGCGCGTTACCGTCCGCGACGCGTTGTCCCATCGCTCCGGTTTCTCACGCATGGGTCCGTTGCTGATCGCGCAGGGGGTACCGCCCAGAGAGGTACTCGAGGTTGCCGCGAAAGCGGAACCGTACGCCGCCTTTCGAGCGGGCTTTCACTACAACAACATCATGGTCCTCGCCGCGGGTACGGCCACCGCAACGGTCGCTGGAACCGACTGGCACAAAATGCTGCGAAAGAAGATCTTCAAGCCGTTGGGTATGAAGAGCAGCTCGTCGATCAGCGGCAAGGCGAAGGGCACGCTTTACCACGGGTACTCGTGGAACGAGGACCTGGGCAAACACGACGACCAACCGATCCTGCCGATCGACGTCGCCGGACCGGCCGGCTCGATCGTCTCCAACGCCAACGACATGGGCCGCTGGTTGACCTTCCTGCTCGACCGCGGTGAGATCGACGGAAAGCGGCTGGTCGAGCGAGCCTCTCTCGAGGAAACCTGGGAATCGAACATCACGATTGCCAAAGGGGTCGACTACGGCATGGGCTGGATCTTGCGTGAGTGGGAGGGCCGCAAGGTCCTGGAGCACGGCGGCAACATTCATGGCTTCGCCGCCCAGGTCGGCCTGATCCCCGAGGAGCGACTCGGCTTCGCGTTGATGACCAATCTGACCGCGACCCCGCTCCAGCAGGAGTCCATCAACCTCATGTGGGAGGCCTTGCTGGCCCAACCTGCCGCCGAGGAGGTTGTGGCCGACACCGCCACAGCCGACGATCTCGCCGGATACGTCGGTGAGTACGTCGCGAACTTCGGCTCCTTCCAGGACGCCGTCTTCGCGGTTACCGAGAAAGACGGCGTGCTGTTCGTCAACGTACCCGGACAGACCAATTACGAGCTGAAGCCGCCGAACGAGGACGGGCTTCGCCCCTTCGCGATCACCGACACGGTCAGCGTCAGTTTCGAAGCCGGCGCGAAAGGTGCCGTCAACATGATGCGCATGCAACAGGGCGCGTTGAACTTCGAGATCCCGCGCCAGGGTGTCGAGTTCCCGTCGGAAATCGACCCCGCGGAGTTCGTGCCCTACCTGGGCACGTACCGCTCCGAAACGTTCCAGGGCGACGTCACAGTGCTGATCCAGAATCACCGCCTGGCGATCGACGTTCCGAGTCAGATGACCTTCGAACTCCACCTCCCGGGCGAAGACGGGCGACGGCGGTTCCGCGTACGCGACGCAATGACCGCGACGTTCGACCCGGCCGAGGGCGGCTCCATCGCTTCGCTGACACTGCGTGTCGAGGACGAGACCGTCGAGACGATGCCGCGGACCGGCGACCCCGACGGGGAGCCTCTCCCGACGCTCGATGAGATCATCACCTTCCGCGCGACCGAGGAACGGCGTGCCGCACAGGAAGCGGTGGTCCCGGTTCGCGTGACAGGCACGATCCGCTTCGTCAACGCGGGTCTCGTCGGAACCTCGATCGAGTGGTCCGACGGCGTACGCGTCCGCAGCGACGTCGAACTCGGGAAGTTCGGCTTCATTCACACCGCGATGACCGCCGATCACGGCGAGCTGCAGACGCATGTGACACCGATCGATGAAGTCGAGGGCCGCGCGCTAAAAGCCATGATGCAGGTCAGGACCGTGATGCAGACTCTCGACTGGCGCGAAGAGTTCGAAAAGGTCCAGGTACTCAAACGAGACGAACACGAGGGGACGAAAGTCGTTGTGATCCGTGTCGAAGACGCCGATGCGCCGGCGATCACCTTGTATGTCGACCCCGGCACCGGCGACGTGTTGCGCTTCGATTCCGTCATGCCGGTTCCCGGCGCCAACGTGGAGATCCCGGTGACCGTTTACCTTGAAGACTATCGCGAGGTCGAGGGCATCCGGATCCCGTTCAAGACAACCACGGAAAATCCTGAATCGGGCCGCACCGTGATCGAGGTGGACAAGTTCGAAGCCCGCGTCAACGTGTGCGATGCGTTGTTCACGTTGGCCGACGACGGCGATTGCGAATGAGACCCGCGGGCAGGCGCTAGCCCCGACCCCTCAACTCGTCCACGATTGCTTGCACCTTGCTGCGCGTGCTCTGCGAGTACCAACGATCGAGAAAATCGGACTCTAGCCGCGCCTCGTCGGCCATGATGCGCTCCACCGTCGGCGATCGTAGGTAACGCTTGGTGATCGCGAACGCCGCGGCATCCTTGCTCGCCAACGCTTCGAGCCGCGAGGTGCAATGCCCTTCGAACCCCTCGGCCGCATGGACCTCGTGGACCAGGCCGACCTGGACCGCTTCCTCGCCGCGGTAGTTGCGCCCGTACAGTGCGATCTCCTCGAGGTGACGTTGCGGGACGGACTCGCGTAGGATCATCGCCACTCCGTAGGGGAACGGCACGCCGACCCGCACCTCGTTGAGTCCGATCATCCGCTCGTGCTGCAGCACACGCCAATCCGCGGTAAGGGTCAACACGCAACCCCCGGCAATCGCGTGACCGTGGATCGCCGCCACCAGCGGTTTGGAGAACGTGTAGAGGCTCAGGATGCAAGCGTTGAAACGCTCCAGGAAGCGCTCCATTTCCGGGCGACCGAGTTCGATCAACTCCTGCAGGTCGAGACCGGGGCTGAACAGTTTGCCCGTAGCCGCGAGTTTCACGCCGCGGACATCGCGATCGGCGTCCAGCTTACGAAACGTGGCGGTCAATTCGTCCACGAGATCCAGGTTGATCGCGTTCCCGTGCGCCCGCTTCAATCGGACGGTGGCCAATCCCCCGTCGGCACTCGTTTCCAGCGTTTGACTCATGGCTGCCAAGCATAAAGGATTTTTTTTGATTAAGGTGGGCTCATGAAGGCGATCGCCATCGACCGCTTCGGCGGGCCCGAGCAACTGACCAAACGCGGTTTCCCGAAGCCGGAACCGCACGGCGACGAGGTTCTGATCCGGGTCGTTGCCGCAGGGATCAGCCGGCTCGATGCCATCGCCCGCCGCGGCGAAGCCCGCGAATCGATCGGGGTCACTTTCCCCTGGATTCCCGGTTTCGAGGTCGCGGGAGTGATCGAACAACTGGGCCCGGAATGCGGGCGGTTCCGAACCGGAGACCGTGTCTATGCGCTGCTTCCCGCCGGTGGCGGATACGCCCAGTTCGCCGCCGTAAAGGAAGGCCGCGTGGCGCCGATGCCGGCCTCGCTACTCTTCGAGGAGGCCGCGGCCCTGCCGTTGGACGGTTTCGCGGCGTGGCGAGCGCTGTTCGACGGCGACAACCCGGTCGCGGGGTCGACTTCGGTAATCGTTCGCGGCGCATCGACCGGCGCCGGTCATCTGGCTGTCCAGATCGCGCTTGCCGCGGGAGCGCGGGTGTTCGTCGCCGCGCCGGAAGAGCATCGCGAGTTCTTGAAGAAACTCGGTCGGGTCGAGTGGCTCGATGCGGCGAACGAACCCGCAGCCGATCGCAGGATCGACGCTTCGACATCCGGACCGTGGGCGGACGGGTGGATCGATCTCGGCGGGGGCGGCGGATCCGGGCAAGCGGTCGGGCTTCGATCCGACCGCCCGCACGAGCCGGTAGCCGGGCTCTCGTCTATGGTCGAACAACGTCGCGTTCGCCCACGTTTGTTCAAGATTGTAAACATAGGACAAGCGGTCGAGGCCAATCAAGCGATCGAATCCGAGACGACCTGTGGCAAACTCACGCTCACACTTTGAATCAGGTAGGAGGGGTTTTGATGGGAATGGTCAAGGAGTTCAAAGACTTCGCCGTTAAGGGGAACGTCGTCGATATGGCCGTGGGGATCATCATCGGCGGTGCGTTCGGGACGATCGTCAAGTCGTTGGTATCCGACGTGATCATGCCGCCGGTTGGATTGTTACTCGGTGGAGTCGATTTCACGAATCTTTTCTATGTATTGGGCGAGGGTAGCTACGAGACGCTCGACGCGGCCAAGGAAGCCGGTGCGGCGTCGGTCAACTACGGCGTGTTCTTCAACAACATCATCAGCTTCCTGATCGTTGCGTTTGCGGTGTTCCTGCTGGTCAAGGGCATCAACGCGGCGAAGAAGAAGGAAGAGGAAAAGCCCAAGGCCCCGCCGGCGCCGCCGGCGCAGGAAGTCCTGCTTACCGAGATCCGCGACCTGCTCAAGCAACGCTAAGCGTGTAGCCTGGTGTCGATGGTTCGCTCACCGGCACCGAGAGTCATCGCCCACCTCGACATGGACGCGTTCTACGCGGCGGTGGAGGTGCGGGACAATCCGAAACTGAAGGGGCTGCCGCTCATCATCGGCCACCCCGGACGCCGCGGGGTTGTGTCCACGTGCTCCTATGAGGCGCGTAAGTTCGGCGTCCATTCGGCGATGCCGTCGGTCACCGCAAAGCGATTGTGCCCGCAAGCAACGTGGGTGCGGGGAAGGATGCGCGCCTACGTGCGCGAGTCCCGGCGCATCCGCGCGATCCTCGCCGAGGTGTCCCCGCTGGTCGAGCCGTTGTCCATCGACGAGGCGTTCATCGACCTCACCGGAATCGCTCGCGACCTCGAGCACGGAGCCGTCATCTCCCAGCGGTTGAAGGACCGGATCCGCGAACGAGTCCGCCTGAGTGCCTCGGTCGGGATCGCCGCGAACAAGTTCCTGGCCAAGGTTGCCTCGGACATGCGCAAACCCGACGGTCTGATGCTGTTGCCCGGCGATCGGCTCGCGGAACTGTTCCATCCGCTGCCGATCGAACGCCTGTGGGGCGTGGGTCCACGCACCGCCGCGCGGTTGCATGGAGGCGGTGTTGTCCGGATCGGCGACGTCCTGCACCTGTGCGAGTCCGCCCTGGCGGGTCTTGTCGGTGAGCGCGGCGCGGCACACCTGCGGCGTCTTGCGCGTGGCCAGGACGAGCGGCCCGTGCAAAGCGGCCGGCGCGCGAAATCGATCTCCGAGGAGCGTACCTACGGCGACGACCTGCGCGACCCCGACGAGATCGATCGGGCGATTCTGGCGCGTGCCGACGGGGTGGCCCGCCAGCTCCGGCGCAAGGGGCTGACCGCGCGAACGGTCCACCTCAAGGTGCGTCGCGGGGACTACACGACCTGGACTCGATCAGAGACACTTCCGCGTGCGACCGATCTGACCGAACCGATCGTGACCGCCGCACGCGAGTTGATGCGCAGGCGTATCGACCTCGGTGGCCACGGGATCCGCTTGCTCGGTGTCGGCGTGAGCTCGCTGACGACGAGCGGGAGCGGTCAATCGGAACTCTTCATGGACGACGACGAACGCCGGGCCCGCAAGCTGGCTCGCGCCGCCGACGCGGTGCGGGACCGGCTCGGCGAAAAGAGCGTGATTCGGGCGCGGCTGCTCAAACGCAAGAACCGTGGGGACGACGACGGTGAAGCCAGCAGCCTGCCCTCGGTTGACTAGCGTCGTGGTTCCAACATAGGGTTCGGCGCGAGGAGTTCATATGCGTTCCGAACGGTCCCTGAAAGTGGTTGCAGCCCTTGGACTGTGTCTGTCAATCGTCTTCGCCGCAGGCTGCAATTCCGGCGGATCGGACGACCCGGGTGAGTGGAGCGAAGCCCACGAGCGGCTCCAGACGATCGGCGATCACGGCATGACCGCCGGGGACGACGTCCCGTTCGCGCTCGAGCGGTTGGAAAACGGAGGTTCGACCGAGCGCGTGCTCGCCGCGTGGGCGCTCGGCGAGATCCGTCACGCGGGGGCCGAACCGAAACTGCGCGAGGCGCTCGACGACCGCAATGCCAACGTCCGCGCCAATGTGGTCGGGGCGTTGCTCAAGTTGAAGCCCGCCGATTGGGTCGATGTGCTGGCTCGCGGACTTGCCGACAAGGACCCGTTCGTTCAGCAGTCCACGCTGAGCCAGATGTCCGACCTGACCCCTCGTGCGCTGGTCGAGCCGATCTCCGGGTTGCTGGTGGATTCCGGCGACGAGGCCGTGCGGATCGGCTCGGCCGACGCGCTCGGCGAGGCCCGGGGTGACGGGGTGGCGGACGCGCTGGCCCGCGGTGCCGGCGACGAGGTCAAGGACGTTCGCGTGCACGTCGCCTTCGCGCTCGGGAAGATCGAGGACTCCGCCGCGATTCCGGTGCTGGCCTCGTTACTCGAAGACGAATCGTGGGAGGTCCGCGCCAACGCCGTTCAGGCGCTGGGCAAGTATCGCGAACCTGCGGCCCTGGAAGCCGTGCGCGGTATGCTCGACGATCCCAATTCATCGGTCCGGGCGGTTGCAGGCTCGATCGTCGACGCGGGGTAGAATCCGGCGATGAAACCACGTGCGTCATTCTTCATCGCGACCCTCGTGGCCGTCGTTTGCCTGGGCTGCGCTCGCGAGCCGGCGATCGAAGCTGGAGTGTGGCGGGCGTGGCTGGACAGTCCCGGGGGTGAGTTGCCTTTCGGGCTGGAATTGACCCCCGGCGACAGCGTCTGGACCGCCCACATCGTCAACGGATCGGAACGCATCGAGGTCGACCACGTCGAAGCCGACGGAAACCGCTTGACGCTGCGCATCGCGCATTACGATGCGACCGTCGAGGCGACGCGAACCTCGTCGAAAACGCTGGCCGGCCGCTGGTGGAAGACCGGGAAGCTCGGTGCGATCTCGGAACTCCCCTTCCACGCGGTGCATGGCGAAACGCACCGTTTCACTCCGATCGAGGATGCCGGGGAAGAAGGCTCCATCGCGGGTCGTTGGGCCGTGCGTTTCGCCGACGAGGAAGACCCTGCGGTCGCCGAGTTCGAGCAGGGCGACGGCCCTGAGGTCACGGGTACGTTCCTGACCACCACGGGCGATTATCGCTACGTTGCCGGGTCGTTCGAGGGCGGCCGGTTGCGCCTTTCGGTGTTCGATGGGGCTCACGCGTTTCTTTTCGACGCGCGACTGCAGGACGATGGCAGCCTGGCGGGTGATTTCTGGTCGCGCGAAAGCTGGCACGATACCTGGACCGCGGAACGCGACGACATGGCAACGCTTGATTCCGCGACCGAGCAGGTCGCCTGGATCGGCGGGATCCTTCTATCCGAGGTCGCGTACCCCGATCTCTCGGGCGCGTTACGTTCGTTGGACGATCCGGAGTTCGCCGGCAAGGCCCGGATCCTCGAGGTGTTCGGCACGTGGTGTCCCAACTGCAACGACGCCACCGAATACCTGACGCGACTCCACGAACGCTACCGTGAGCGCGGGTTGTCCATCGTCGGGCTCGCCTTCGAGATGACCGGTGATTTCTCACGGGACGCCGAACAGGTTCGGGTTTATCGCAATTATCACGGCATCGAGTACCCGATCCTGATCGCGGGAACATCGGACAAGGCGGAGGCGTCGAAGGCGTTCCCACTGATCGAACGCGTCAAGTCCTACCCTACGACGATTTTCATGGACGCCGACGGCAACGTCCACACGGTTTATTCCGGCTTTTCCGGACCCGCGACGGGCGAGGCCTACACACGGTTGCAGGCCCTGTTCGAGAGTACCATCGAGGAACTCCTCGGAGACGAGTGAGTTGACGGGATCGCTCGAATCGAACCGCTGCTGGGTCATTGCTCATCGCGGAGCCCCACGGCTCTACCCCGAAAACACGCTGGCCGGATTCGATCGTGCGTTGCGCTGGGGTTGCGACGGGATCGAGTTTGACGTGCAGCTGAGCCGTGACGGCGTCCCGGTCGTCTATCACGACCGCACGTTGGCGCGCGCGGGAGGCGGACGGCGGCGCGTCGACAAACTCGACCTATCCGAGTTGAAACATCTCGATGCGGGGGCGCGATTCCCGGCTGTGCAGCGCCGCCACCGCATCCCGACGCTGGGCGAAGTACTGGAACGGTTGGACGGGCAGACCCGGTTGCTCGTCGAGATCAAGACTCGCGAAGGCGCCGCAGCCGTCGATCGCCACCGCGAACTCGCCACGAAGGTGGCGCGGGCGGTCCACGGGGTCGAGAACGTCTGGATCCTCAGTTTTGATTCCGATGTGTTGGCGACGATCGCCGCTGTTGCACCCGGCCTCCCGCGCGTACTCAACGTACGGCCGTTGTTGCCGGGATTGCCGGCCAAGCTGCGCCGCGCCGCGCCGCACATCGTCAACGCGGACGTGCGCGGCCTGGGCACCGCGTTCGGCCGGCGGGTCCGCCGCGGCGACCGGTCGCTGTGGTCGTTTACCTGCAATACACCGGGCCAGGTGCGCAGCGCCCGCCACGCCGGCGCGGCCGCGATCATCTCCGATCGAGCCGACTGGCTCGCCGGACAGCTGGAACGCTCTCCGTGATACGCCACGTCGAGCGTCTGGGCGGCGGCACGTTCGACCTACTGGTCGTCGGCGGCGGCGTTTACGGCGCGTGGACCGCGTATGACGCCGCGCTGCGCGGCCTAAGCGTCGCCATCGTCGAACAGGACGACTGGGCCTCGGGGACGTCGTCGGCGTCTTCGAAGTTGATCCACGGTGGGCTGCGCTATCTCGAGTATCGCGAGTTCGGCCTTGTTCGGAGAGCGCTGGACGAACGCAACCGCTTGCGGCGGTTGGCCCCGCATCGCGTGCGACGCCTACGCTTTGGCATCCCGCTCTACGGCGCGGGCTGGAGGATGCGTCTCAAGTTGCGCCTCGGTTTGATGCTCTACGACCTGATCGCCCGCTCCCGCCGGCCGGTCCGGGGCCACGAAAGCCTATCCGCGAGTCGTATGGGTCACAAGTACGATTTTCTCCAGCGCGAACGGCTCGAGGGAGGCTTTACCTACGGCGATTGTCAGACGGACGACGCGCGGTTCACGCTGGAGTTGATCGACGGGGCTCTGGGCGCGGGCGCGATCGCGGTCAATCACGCCTCGGTCCTGCGCTTGACCGAAGATCAGGGCGCCGTCTCGGGCGCGTTCGTCGAGGACCGGCTCGACGGTACGACGATTCATGTCAAGGCGAAGATCACGGCCTTGTGCGCGGGCGCGTGGAACCGGACGTTGCTCGAATCCGCAATCCCGGACGTGAAACTCGAGACGCGGTTGAGCAAGGGCGTCCACCTGGTCATGCCGGCTCTTCCGACGCCCGATGGCTTCCTGTTGTTGACCGGCGAGCGCGGGCGCGTCGTGTTTCTGATTCCGTGGAACGGACGGACGTTGCTTGGAACGACCGACACGCCGTTCGATGGCGATCCCCGCGATGCCCGTTGCCTCGCCGAGGACGAAGCGTACCTGCTCACCCACGCCAACGCCGTCCTCAAGGATGTCCAGTGGACGGAGGATGACGTGATCGGACGATTCGCGGGTGTGCGCACGTTCCCCGACGGCGCCGGGGATCCGTCGTCGCTGACCCGCGAGTGGTCCATGGCCGAGCCCTGCGACGGTGTCGTTGTCTCCGTCGGAGGCAAGTTCACATCGGCACGGGTCGATGCGGCGAAACTCGTGGTTCGCGTCTGCAACAAACTCGGACGCGATCCCGGCCCGTGTCCGACGACATGGCGCATGTTCCCGTGGCGGCCGGACGGGCGCTACCGCACGTGGCAGCAGCGGACGCTGGGCCTGGCGCTGCGCTGCGGCCTCGACGAGGAAACGGCCCTCGCGTGTCAGCTGCGCTATGGCCGGAAATTCGACGACCTGATGGAGATGATCCGGCAGTTACCGCGACTGGCCCACCGGGTCGTCCCGGACGTGCCTGTCTGCATCGGCGAGTTGGTCTACGGCTCGCGGTTCGAGATGGTCGCCGGCCTGCAGGATCTACTGCGCAGGCGTTTGCCCCTGACCCTGATCACGACCCTGACCCACGACCGGCTGCGGTTGGCTGCGGCGATCGCGGGCAAGGTCTTGCACTGGTCGCAAGAGCGCCAGGCCGACGAGGTGCGCGCGCTCGGCGGCGAGGGCATGGGACCGTAGTGCCGGAGACGGTCGTAGCTCTGGGTCTTGATCTGGGGAGCACCCGTATCAAGGCGGGGCTGCTGGCCCGCGACGGATCGTTGGTCCGGCTCGAGTCGTGCAACGCCCCGCCGCTAAGACGGAGCGGCGCGATCTGCGAGGGTAGCGCACACGATAACGTCGCCGCTGCCATCGGACTCCTCCAATCCCTGGCCGATGGCATCGACGACGGACTGGTCGCGGGACTCAGTTGCCAGCGCTCGAGTTTCGTCCTGCAGGATCGCAGCGGGCGCGAAGTAACCCAAATGATCTCGTGGCAAGACACGCGTGCCGCCGACTGGTGCCGGCGTCACGCGGATTTCGAGCCGGAGTTCCACCGTCTGAGCGGCCTGATGCTTTCGGCACACTACGTCGGACCCAAGCTCGCCGCGATGAGTGCAGCCGACAGCGGTCTGGCCACGGCGCTACGCCGCGGCGACCTGCGGGTGCGCACGCTCGACACGTTGTTGATCGAAAGCTGGGGCGGAGCCCCGAGCACGGATCCCAGCATGGCCGCGCGAACGGGTTTGTTCGATATCGAGAGTATGGCCTGGTCGGAAACGTTGTGCGAAAAATTCGGCGTGGACCCGAGCTGCCTGCCGCAAGTTCGGCCGTCGGATGAGCTGAACTGCCCAACGACGCAGGGTGCGGTGTTCCGGACCAGCCTCGCTGATCAGTCCGCCGGCCTGCTCGGATTCACCGGCGCGAATGCCGATACGTTGCTGATCAACCTCGGCACCGGCGGGTTCGTACTTCGCCCGATCGGCCGGCGTTCCTTGCGTCTTCGCGGCTACCTGACGGGAATCCTGCGAGCGGACCGCGAAACGCCGCCGGTCTACGCGCTGGAGGGAGCGATCAGCGGCTGCGGGCCCGCGATCGACCGCCATCGCTCCGGACACCCGCTGCTGCCGGATCGGGACCCCCAGCCGGATCTGTTCGCGATCCCCGATGGAGCGGGGCTCGGCGCACCGCACTGGCGCCCGGAAATTGGCGTGACGTTCTCGCGGCCGCAGGCGTCGATCGACCGCGCATCCGCACATCGCGCGTTGCTCGAGGGATTGTTGTTTCGCGTGCGAGAAATCTACGACGACCTCGCGGCGGACGATCGACCCGAGCGCATCGCGCTGGCCGGGGGGCTGTCCGCGGAGCCGTTCGTTGCGCAGGGCCTCGCAACGCTTCTGTCGCGAGGGATCGAACGAATCGATGCGACCGAGGTGACTCTACGCGGCGCGGGAATCGCAGCGAACAAACGCGTCCAACCAGCGGCCCCGGCCGTCACGCACTATGAACCCGACGCCGGTGGGGCGTACCTGAAGGACAAGTACGCCCGCTGGCGCGACTGGTTGACGGGATTGCTCGGCTAGCCGGACGCCTGATGCAGGTGGACATCCGTCTGCGGGAACGGGAGCGAACATCCGGCCGCCTCGAGCTGTTCCTTCAACGTGCGCATCAGATCGAAGCGCAGCGGCCAGTAGTCTTCCTTCTTGCACCATGGCCGGACCAGGATGTTGACCGAACTGTCCGCCAGTTCGCCGATCGCGATCAACGCTTCGGGATCCTTCAACACACGATCATCGGCCTCGAGCACGCGACGGATTACATCCATCGCAGTGCCGATGTTGTCACCGTAGTCGATCCCCATCACGAGATCGTTACGACGCGTATCGTTGGCCGAGAAGTTCTTGATGATCGCACCGTAAATCGACGAGTTGGGGACGATGATCTTGACGTTGTCCGGCGAGTGCAGCGTGGTGCAGAAAATGCCGATCTCGATCACCTTCCCCATCGTGCCCCCCGCGTCGACGGCATCGCCGACCTCGAACGGGCGAAACACCAGCAGCATGACACCCGCGGCGAAATTGCCGAGCGTGCCCTGAAGCGCAAGACCCACGGCCAGGGCCGCGCCGCCGAGGACGGCGATGATCGAAGTTGTCTCGATCCCGAAACGGGCCAGGACGAAGACCATCACGAAGGTCAGCGACAGGTAGTACACCATCTTCGAGATAAATGGCACCAGCGTGGCGTCGACCCTGGCCCGCGTCAGCGTCTTGCGCACGGCCGCGCGCACGATCCTGCAAACCGTCAGGCCGACGATCAGGATGACGAGCGCGTAGACCACGCTGGGTCCGTGCTCCATGACCAAACCCCAGATCCTCTCGGTTAGAGCTTCCATCCCCACCTCCTAGAAATTAACGACGAGCGCCGCGCTGAGGATCGTGTCCAGTTCGTCCAACTCGAACGGGACGGTGCCCGTCTGCACCCCACCCACCATGTCGAATAATGGGATCAGTTCTGTAGGCGGCGCGTTGTTGTACAGCGTCTGCAGGCTGACCTTTAGCCCGAGCTTGCTGTTGATCGCCACCGCGATCGCGTTGATCATGTCGGCACGCCAGGCGTCCGAACTCTCGAGGTTCAAGTCCACGACGAAATCGTTGAAGTACTCGGTCGACTCGGTCAGTTGGTGCTTGTAGTTCCACGACCCGCGCAGGCCGGCGTACTCGCCCTCCGAGGTTGGCGTCGGGTTGACGTCTTCCTGGTCGGTGTAGCTCAACCCGTAGTCCGTGCGAAATTTGATCTTTTCGTCGTCGCGCCAGATGTTGCCGACGCCGCCGAACGCGGTAAGACGG
>Ga0255049_10001409_pt1 | contig 13219 bp, 13 predicted proteins | sample JV7_2_3_MG_FD_183615 | JGI IMG/M metagenome (GOLD analysis project Ga0255049, IMG submission 183615) | Seawater microbial communities from Jervis Inlet, British Columbia, Canada - JV7_2_3 | ecosystem: Environmental > Aquatic > Marine > Inlet | place: Canada: British Columbia | collected 2016-10-06
CCCATTTCATCCATGATTGCTTCGGCCACATCGTCGTAGCGTTTCTCGAACACATCGAGGATCGACTGCAGCAGATCCACGCGCTCTTCGCGCGTCGTTTGGGAGTAGCTTTCAAAGGCGCGACTTGCAGCGTTCACGGCGGCGTCAACGTCAGCCGCTGAGCCCAGGCTGATGCGGCCATAGACTTCTTCAGTGGCCGGATTCACGACGTCGAGCGTGCGTGGCTCCACCGGGTCCACCCATTGTCCGTCGATATAAAACTGCAGTTTTTCGAGCATCTCGGTCCTCCTCGAGCAAGCCGCGCATCATATCGCAAAATGCCCCGCCGGGCGCGCCTGCCGTGAGAGCAAAAGCGTTACCCGAAAGGACTCGGAAATTGGCCCGAAATGATATTGACTAGAGCTACGGTCCAGATGCGACAATGATGCCTGAACGCGCCGTTGCGGTCTCATTGCCTAGAAAAAGTATAATAAAAACAATGCGTTATATTTTACATTGATGCTACCGCTGAGTGACATAATTCATCTCGCTGTGACGGGCCTTGCGCAGGGCTGCGCCTACGGGCTCATCGCGCTCGGATTCGTGCTGATTTACAAGGCCACAGAGGTCGTCAATTTCGCCCATGGCGAGTTCATGATGCTCGGCGCGTTCACGGTGCTGATGTTTTCCGAGACCATGGGTCTCGGTTTCTGGCCTGGTTTCGTTCTTGGCTGCCTGACGATAGGGGCGGTCGGCTACCTTATCGACGCACACATCATGCGCCGCATTATCGGCCAGTCGTCGGCCAGCGTTTTTATCCTTACGGTCGCCTTCGGCTTTATCTTCCGGTCACTGGCCGGAATGATCTGGGGCTGGAATACCTTATCGCTTGATACACCATTCGACGGCACGGTCACCATCGGCAGCGATTTCGCGATCGGTACCGATCGAATCGCAATTGTTGTAGCGACCGCAATCCTTTGCGCAGTTCTCTATATTTTCTTCGCGAAAACCCGTTATGGCCTGGCAATGCAGGCGGCCGCACAAAATCAGCTCGCTGCTTATTACATGGGTATTCCGGTGAAACGCCTTGTGTCTATCACCTGGGCGATCGGCGCGATGATCGCCGCATCGGCCGGCGCCTTGCTTGCGCCCGTGACGCAAGTTGATACGACCATCGGATTACTCGGAATCAAGGCGCTTGCCGGTGCGATCGTCGGTGGCTTTGGCTCGATACCCGGAGCGCTTATCGGTTGTTTGCTGATCGGCATCATCGAGCCCTTCGCTGATTATTACCTGCCTGCGATCAAAGGCGTGTCAGCCTACGTCGTGATGTTGCTGGTCCTGTTCGTCCGACCGGAAGGCCTGATTGTTCAAACCTTCAAGAAGAAGGCCTGACGCGTGCAGATTCTATTCAAGACACGTTACGAGGACGATATTCGTTTCCTCGCCAAGATCGGAGAAAAAGTGCGCGTTGGTTTGGTCGTGGCGTTTCTGCTCGCGGCACCGTTGTTTTTGCAGAATTACTACCTGGCCGAACTCGGCATGCTGCTGGTCTACGCGATCGCGGGTATCGGCCTGATGGCCCTGACAGGCCACACGGGCCAGGTCAGTTTCGGTCATGCGGCCTTCCTTGGAATCGGGGCCTATTGCCACTCGGTTTTGTTGTCACACGGCGTGCCGTTCAGTGTCTCGGTAGTGCTGACAATGGTCCTGACCGGTTTGATCGGTATGGCGCTTGGGCGGTCCGCGTCGAAGATGCACGGTTTCTATCTCGCCATCGCGACACTGGCCTTCCTGATTCTTATTGAAACGGTTTTGGGTGAATGGAGCAGTGTGACGGGAGGGTACTCGGGATTCGTCGTGCCCGATCTGAAAATCTTCGGTGTGTCATTGACGGACGTCTGGCAGCAGTACTACGTCGATCTTTTGTTCGCATTGCTCGTGATCTGGGGAGTGTCGAACCTGTTTCGAGGTCCTACGGGGCGATCTTTCCTCGCTGTTCGCGACTCGGAGCTGTCGGCCAGAAGCCTCGGCGTTAACGTCGAGTGGGTGAAGATCCAGGCCTTTGGCGTCAGTGCGGCGATCACAGGCCTGGCAGGCGTGCTGATGGCACATCATCTGACCTATCTGGCACCCGACGTTTTTAACGTGCTCGAGTCCTTGAAGCTCCTGCTGATGATCGTCGTCGGCGGACTCGGCAGCGTTCTTGGCGCAATATTCGGTGCCATTTTCATTTCCTTGTTACCCGTTGCCTTGAGTTTCCTGAAAGATGTGTTGCCGCCCGAGATCGGTCAGCAAGCCGGTCTTGAGCCGTTGTTATTTGGATTGATTATCGTCCTGTTTATTTTGTTCGAACCCGCTGGAATTTATGGCCGCTGGATGAAGCTGCGTTTCTTCTTCGAAACCTTTCCCTACTATCGCAAGGCGTCATTCGTGAGACAGAAGAGTTACCTGAAAACGGAGCGCATGCGATGACGCAGGCGCAGACATTATCGGTTCGCAACCTGTCCATCGAGTTCGGCGGTGTGCACGCGGTCGAAGATGTCTCTTTCGACGTCGAGCCGGGCGAGGTGTTCGCGATTATCGGTCCGAACGGCGCGGGCAAAAGTACTATCTTCAATCTGATCAGCCGTCTTTATGAGCCGACCACCGGTTCGATACGTTACGGTGACCAGGACCTGCTGAAACTTCCGGCGCACAGCATCGTGAAAACCGGTATCGCAAGGACGTTTCAGAACATCGAATTATTCGAGCAGGCAACGGTGCTGCAGAACCTGCTCGTCGGGCGACACAGCCGTATGGCCGGTAATCCGTTTAGCAATTTCCTGTTCACACCCAGCGTGAAGAAATCAGAGATAAAGCATCGACGCAAAGTTGAGGACATCATCGACCTGCTCGAGATCGCACAATATCGCGACGAACGCATTGCAGATCTATCCTATGGTGCACGCAAAAATGTCGAACTGGCCCGTGCCTTGTGTGCTGAGCCGTCGATGTTGTTGCTCGATGAACCCGCATCGGGCCTGAACAACGAAGAGACTGACGACGTTGGATTCTGGCTTGAGGACATCAAGCACGACCTCGGCGTGACACTGGTCATGGTTGAGCACGACATGAACCTGGTCGGGCAGGTCGCCGACCGCGTCATGGCCATCAACGACGGCCATTTGCTGGCAATAGGTACGCCCGACGAGGTGCGGTCGAACGCCGATGTCCAGCAAGCGTATCTCGGGGTCAGCCAGTGAACGCGCCCCTGCTCGAGCTGCGTAATATTGAGACCTATTACGGTCCGATCATGGCGATTCGCGGGGTGAGCCTGAAAGTTGATGAGGGTGAGGTTGTTGCCGTACTCGGTTCCAACGGAGCGGGCAAAACAACGCTGCTCAAGACAGCAAGTGGCGCTCTGGACAGTCGTAAAGGGCAGGTCCTGCTGGACGGCAACGAGATTCAGTGTCGCGACCCGGACTGGATAGCGCGGCAGGGCGTCGCGCACGTTCCCGAAGGCCGTGAAGTTTTTCCGTTCCTGACAGTCGACGAAAATCTTGCGATGGGCGCGTTCAACCGTCGCGACAAGGACGGCGTCGCAAAAGATACGGCAACGGTTTTCGAATATTTCCCGATCCTGAAAGACCTGCACGCCAAGATGGCAGGCTATCTGTCGGGCGGCCAACAGCAAATGCTGGCGATAGCACGGGGTTTTTTGTCGCGCCCCAGGTTGTTGTTGCTGGATGAGCCCTCGCTCGGACTGTCACCTGCGTTGGTTGCCGAAATATTCGCCATCATCGAGAGACTAAACAAAGAGCAGGGGCTGACGATTTTGCTGGTCGAGCAAAACGCCAACGTTGCCCTAAAGGCATCGTCGCGTGGCTATGTCATGGAAGTTGGTGGAATGGTCATGGACGGTACGAGCGATTCGCTACTGGAGAGCGAAGACATCAAGGAATTTTATCTCGGCAAAAAGGATGAGGGTATCCGCGGTCGGCGTCGATGGAAAAAAAGGAAAACCTGGCGATGAGCGGAGCCCGGGACCTCATCATCAACGGCTGCGACACGCTGCCAAAACTGTTCCTAAAGAACAGTGCGGCATGGGGCGACCGTATTGCGATGCGCGAGAAGGATTTTGGCATTTGGCAAAGCTACACATGGAACGACTATCGGGAGTACGCCGGTAGCATCGCGTTTGGACTATTGTCGCTGGGACTGAAACGCAATGACGCCGTTTCGATCCTGAGCGAAGACTGTAAGGAATGGTTGTTCGCCGATATTGGTGGCTTGCTGGCGGGTGGTGTCATCAACGGAATTTACCCGACTTTTCAGAGCAACCAGGTTGAATACACGTTGACTGATTCGGCCTGTCGCTTCCTTTTTGTCGAAGACGAAGAGCAGCTGGATAAGTATCTCGAGGTCGAAGACGCACTGCCAAATATCGAAAAAGTATTCGTATTCGATTGGAAGGGTCTGCGCGGTTTCGAACACGACAAAGTGCAAGCAATTGAAGTTCTGTACGAGCGAGGCGCCGAATACGGCAGGGACAGGCCATCGCTGCTCGATGAAATAGCAGAGCAGGGCACTCGCGATGACCTCGCCATTCTGATCTATACGTCGGGTACGACAGGCCGCCCGAAAGGGGCAATGCTGCCGCAGCGCTATATTGTGGCTCAAATGATGAGTGCGCCTGACTACATTCGCCAGACCGCCAGCGACGAGATACTGACTTACCTGCCCCTGTGTCACGTGGCTGAGCGAATTTTCTCGGGCTGGTTGCCAATTGCACACGGCGCAACGATCAATTTTGCCGAGAGTCCTGAGACGGTCATGCAAAATCTGCAGGAATTGTCACCGACCTATATTTTTGCTGTCCCACGCGTTTGGGAAAAGTTTTACTCACGTGTCACAACAGCAATGTCCGAGGCGACGTGGATTGGCAAAAAGGCTTACGAAATAGCGCTCGCCGCTGGCACGCGCCGTGCTGAAAAACTGCTCGCAGGGGTAAAGCCAACACTTATGGATGAAATTCGCTTCCAAATAGCGAATCGGCTGGTGTTTTCCAACATTAAGAAAACGCTGGGGTTGGATCGCGCGCATTCGTTGGCGACGGGTGCAGCGCCGATATCGGAATCGCTGCTCAAATGGTATCTGTCAATGGGCCTGCCGCTGGACGAGCTCTATGGCCAAACCGAAACCGGAATCGTTACAACGACGCGCAAGGGCGTGTTTCGTCTCGGTACGGTCGGGCCGATCGTGCCGCCGGCGGAGCTGAAGATTGACACGAGCGGCGAGATACTCATTCGTTCCCCATACCAGTTTGATGGCTACCTGAACCTTCCCGATAAGACGGCAACGACGATCATCGATGGTTGGGTGCACACAGGGGACATTGGCACGCTCGACGATGAGGGAAATCTCTCGATTACCGACCGCCTCAAAGACATCATCATCACGGCGGGTGGCAAAAACATAACGCCGTCCTTGATGGAAAATGAGTTGAAGTTTTCGCCGTTCATATCCGATGCGGTCGTAATCGGCGATCGTCGAAAATACGTCACCTGCCTGATAATGATCGACCAGGAAAATGTCGAACATTACGCGCAGACGCACGCCGTGCCATTTACGGACTACAAATCGCTTTGCGCGAGAGAGGAGATTGTTGATCTGATCGGAGGCATAATCGACGGCATCAACAAGGGCTTCTCGCAGGCAGAGACCCTGAAAAAGTTTCGCTTGATCGATGTTCTGTTGACGGCAGAAGACGAAGAACTAACTCCAACGATGAAGCTCAAGCGAAGTTTCGTGAACGAGAAATACAGTACACTGATTGAGAGCATGTACGGTGGATAAAAATCGAGGGACATCGATGAAGAAGAGCTTTGTGATCCTGGCGCTCGCATTGACGGGCTGCGGTGGCGGAGGCGACGCCGCAAAATCCGACGGCCTTCCGCGGGGCGTGACGGCGGACACAATAACGATCGGGTCTCACACGGACTTGTCAGGTGGCATTGCGGTCTGGGGCGTTGCGATGACCAACGGCATTCGCATGCGCTTTGAAGAAGCGAATGCAGCAGGTGGCATTCACGGTCGCAAGATTGAATTTGTCGTCGAGGACAATCAGTACCAGGTGCCGATGGCGGTTAAGGCGACCAACAAGCTAATTAATGTTGACAATATTTTCCTGATGCTTGCCTCAATGGGCACGCCGCACAACAACGCCGTTTTTGATCGAATGTTTGCTGCGAATGTGCCGAGCCTTTTTCCGCTGACCGCCTCGGTATCCATGTACGAGCCATTGCATCCCTTGAAATTTAGCTATTTCGTCAGCTACCGCGACCAGGTGCGAGGCGCGATCGCGCACATGGTCGAGAACAACGATACTTCGAGGGTCTGCCTGCAGAGCGCCGCGAATGATTATGGCGAGGAGGTCGTCATCGGTTTTGAACAGGCTGTCGAGGAGCACGGACTCGAGGTCGTCTACGAAGGTCGTCACAAAGGCTCCGAAACGGATTACACGGGCACTGTAACGGGTATCAAGAATTCCGGTTGTGAGTTGCTGTTTCTGGGGCCGTTCATCAAGGACGCGATACTTATATATACGGCAGCGCGCGACGCCGGTTTTGATGCGCCGATTGTAGCCAACATGGTGCCGTATTTGCCCGAAGTCGCGCAGGCAGCGGATGGTGGCATGGACGGTCTTTATGCGGCTGCGTCGTTTCGCTTGCCGGACTACGAGACTGAGCTTGAAGCAGGTTCCTGGGTCGGCGAGTGGTACGAAAGATATGTCGAGATTTTCGGTAGTGAACCAGGCGCGCAGTCAACAATCGGTTGGGTTATCGCCGACCTGACGGTAAAGGCTATTGAAGCGGCTGGACCTGATATTACGACCGACAAAGTTATCGCCGGGCTGGAGGCCATAAACAATTATCAGGATCCGTTCGGCGGCCCGTCACTGTCATTCAGCGCGGAGAAACATCAGGGTGGGGACTACCTGAATCTTTACCAGGTTCAGGATGGTAAGTGGCAGACGGTCGCGGAAGGGATTCCGTATTAGATCAAAGGAGCCAGAAACTTCTGCCGATACTCGGTCGGTGGCATGTCGTACCAGGATTTGAACGCCGTCGTAAACGAACTCATGTTCGAGTACCCGAGCAGCATCGCGATGTCGAGTGACTTAAGGCGCATATCGCTGAGGTAGCGAACGGCAAGATCGGCACGTACTTCCTGAAGCACTTTTTGAAAACTGGTTCGCTCGGCTTTGAGTCGACGTTGAAAAGTGCGGCGACTGAGTTTAAGAGCCCGGCAGGCAGAATCGGCGTTCGCCTCGCCACTGGCCATCAGGTCCGCCAGTGCCCGGGACAACTGCGCAGCAAGATTGTCCCCACTATTCAGGGACTTAAGATACCTTTCTGCTTGTTCTATGAGCTGTTTGTACATTGAGGATTCGTGGGTTTTTTGCCAGAGGTGCGATCAGACAGCGACAATACTCCTTGTGGGCTGATTTTCCAACGGTCTATCATTCCGCGAGCACACCAAAACTCACAATAACAACAGGAATCCCATGCGCTCACCCGTCAGTTATGAATTATTCGGCGACATCGGTGTTATGTCGATTGACAGCCCGCCGGTGAATGCACTCTCGCATGCTGTACGACAGGGCATTCAGGACGCGTGCCGAAAAGCGCAGGATGATGACTCCAAAGCGCTGCTCATAATTTGTGCGGGACGGACCTTTATTGCCGGTGCGGATATTCGGGAGTTCGGACGGCCACCTGAAGAGCCCCACCTACCGGATCTGCTCAGCGAACTGGAAGCGTCGAGCAAACCCGTCATCGCTGCCATTCATGGCACCGCCCTGGGCGGCGGTTTCGAGCTGTGTTTGGCAAGCCACTACCGGTGCGCAACAGCGGATGCGAAAGTCGGATTGCCCGAAGTGAAGCTCGGTCTGCTGCCGGGTGCTGGCGGCACTCAACGTGCGCCGCGACTGGCCGGTATTTCAGCAAGCCTTGATTTGATGACCAGCGGCAACCCGATTTCGTCCGAGTCGGCGGAGACCCTGGGGCTGATTGACAGAATTGTCACGGGCGACCTGCGGGAAAGCGCAATGGCCTATGCGCAAGAGTTGGTCGACAAAGGTGCAAAATGCAGACGCACGAGCGAGTTGCCCGCGCCGAATGCAGATGCGGCGGTTTGTGCGGAATATCGCAAGCAATTGGCGAAACAGGCGCGCGGACAGGTAGCGCCACAACGCATCGTCGACGTTGTCGAAGCGGCCTCGAATTTGCCATTCCCAGACGGCGTGAAAAAGGAACGGGAGGCATTTGTCGAACTGATGTCGGGATCGCAGTCGGCTGGCATGCGCCACATGTTTTTTGCGGAACGCGAAGCGGCGCGGGTGCGCGGATTAGCTAAGGAAACGCCAAAACGCGACATAAACTCTGTCGCGGTCATTGGAGCCGGTACGATGGGTAGCGGCATCGCGATGAATTTTGCGAATGCTGGATTGCCCGTCAAATTACTCGAGGTCAACGATGACGCACTCGGGCGGGGCCTCGAGATCATCGTTCGCAATTATGCAGGTGGAGTAAAACGCGGCAAGATGAGCGAGGCGGATGCTATCGCAAGACGCGAACTGATTCAGGGCACAACTGACTATGCGGACCTCCTTGATGCCGACCTTGTTATTGAGGCGGTGTTCGAAGACTTGAGCCTGAAACAGGATATTTTCGAACGGCTCGACGATGTGTGTAAGCCGGGTGCGATTCTGGCAACGAACACTTCCTACCAGGATGTAAACAAGATCGCCGCGGTTACGCGCCGGCCTGCTGATGTCATCGGCCTGCATTTTTTCAGTCCGGCACACATTATGAAATTGCTCGAAGTCGTGCGGGCGGACGAAACCGCGGACGAGGTCCTCGCCACCTGCATGGCGATGGCAAAGAAAATTCGCAAGGTGCCTGTTGTTTCCGGTGTCTGTTACGGCTTCATCGGCAATCGCATATTGCAACACTATGGCCGTGAGGCGCAGCTGTGCCTTATTGAGGGTGCGACACCCGAGACGATCGACACCGCGATGCAACAGTGGGGCATGGCGATGGGGCCGCTGCGCGTATTCGATCTGGCCGGACTAGACGTAGGCTACAAGGCGCGCAAGGGCTTGCCAGTCGATGGGCGCGGCGATCCGAAGGCGTACCGCATTCCCGATGATCTGGTTGAGATGGGTCGCCTCGGCCAAAAATCCGGCGCAGGCTTTTATACCTATGATCCGGAAACGCGTGGCTACGATTTTGACGCTGTGTCCCTGTCAGTCATCGAACACGCGGCGGAGGCACTCGGCGTCGAACGACGCGACATTGATGCCAGCGAGATTGTCGATCGACTCATATACGCCTTGATCAACGAGGGATTACGAATCGTCGAGGAGGGCATAGCGCAACGCCCGTCGGACATTGATGTTGTCTATGTGTACGGCTACGGATTCCCGCTGTATCGGGGCGGCCCGATGCATTACGCGGACACGGTCGGCCTCGACCAGGTGTACGAGCGTATTTGCGAGTTCCGCGATCGCTTCGGCCCGGAAAACTGGACGCCGGCGCCGCTACTCGAACGACTCGTTAACGAGAATAAATCGCTGGCAGACTGGGCTTCTAAAAGCTGAATGGTCCGCCGTTTCCGCTCGGGCTGTGGGCGAAAACGTGAGGCTTTTCTTGTGGCATTTCGATATCCTGAAACGAACAAATCAAACAAGATCCACGCTTAATATTGTACCCGCCGGGAGAAATCTTATGAAACGGTTCTTACTATTCACATGCCTTATGGCATTACCTTTTTCTTATGGTGTTGCGCAGGATGCTCAAAAGTCACTTGCGTCGACGATAGAGGTATATGTGTTCCCCGCAGCCGGACAGGCCGCCGACCAGCAATCCAAGGATGAAGTGGAATGCTACAGCTGGGCTGTGAGCAACACGGGAAGTGACCCATTCGATTTGCAGAAGCAGAACGAACAGGCAGCAGCCCAGGCACAACAGCAAGTCGCCCAGACAGAAGCTGCTACTCAGGGTGCAGGTGCAAGAGGCGCACTCAGAGGTGCAGCGGCTGGCGCATTGATTGGCGAAGTTACTGGTGGCGATGCAGGCGATAGTGCTGTCATTGGCGCCGCGGCCGTTGGAATTTCATCCCGCCGGCGCGGACGCGCAGCCAACCAACAAGCTCAACAGCAAGCGCAGCAGCAAGTCGAATCCTCGGAAAAAGCGACCGAAGAACAGGTCGGCAACTTCAAGAAGGCGTTCAGCGTCTGCCTTGAAGCGAAGGAATACATGGTGAAATCATGAAACCGTATCTACTCATTAGCGCGTTGACACTCCTCGCATCGGCTGCGCTGGCCGACAACCTGGCAAATTCCGATAGGTTGTTGTGCGCGACGTCGAAAATTGTTGTTTGTTTCGAAGATGGCGATTGCATTGAGATGCTTCCGTGGGAAGCGAATGTCCCGCAATTCCTTATTGTCGACACCAAGAAGAAGACGCTTTCAACGACGAAGGCCAGCGGTGAAAATCGATCCACGCCGATTCGCACCTTGCTAAGGGAAGACGGCACGATCATTTTCCAGGGAATTGAAGCGGGGCGTGCATTTAGCGTCGTCATCGACGAGGAGTTCGGTGTCTTGACCGCAGCCGTGTCCAGGGACGGCGCGTCGGTATCCGTATTCGGCGCTTGCACTGACTCTGATACATAAGCGCTAAAGGCAGGGCTACGCAGCCCTGCGTTTGCGACGAGTGGTCGATTCGTACCGATTAGCGGTCGGATTCCGACAAGCGGTAGCTCCCGTCCGACAGGTGACATTAACTTCCGTTGGGTGTGCCCCTAACATGGAATTGTGGGGAAACACACAACGGAAATTATTATGTCAATTCAAAAAGATTCAGTGAATGACGCGCCAGGAAAGGCAGACGAACAGGAGCAGCAGGTTGAAGAGGACGAGTCGTCCGTTTCAATGTCGAGGCAGGGCATTGATGTCATGTCTCTTGAAATAGCGCCCGATCTCGACTCAGGCGGAGACCCATACAACCGCACCGGCAGTTATTGCGTTATCAAGGTCGAAGACTAAAAACACGCCTTCAGGGGCTTCTTCGAACTGACCAGGAAAATAACAAAGCGACGGTCGCGAGACCCCAGACGATAACAGCGCCGGCCGGCAGGTCCGCGCCGACCGACAGGATCAGCCCGCCAAGGCAGCCAACTATTCCTACTCCGTAGCCGCAGGCGATGCGAACTGCACGCTTTTGAATGCGCCTTGTAGCCAATGCGGGAATGATGAGACAGGCGAATACGAGGTAGATGCCAACCAGCTGCACCGACGCCGTGACGGCGAATGCAAACAGAGCATAGAAGCCGAATCCCTGAAGGCGATCGCGCATCCAGAACCAGGCGACCAAAACGACGGCATTGACAATGCCAACCGGCAACAACTGCTCGTAATTAACCCACAGAATCTGACCGACCAGCAGTTCCTTCAGGTGTTCTCCACCGTGCGGATTGCCCGCCAGTATTAAGATGCTTGCAGTAGCGGCCAACACAAACGCCACGCCGATGAGTGCTTCTTGAATGTCGGGCCATCGTTTATCAGTCCAGTGCAAGATGTACGCGGCAATCAAGGCTGCGGAAACCGCTGCAATCTGAACCATCCAGCCCTGTGCTTCCCAGCCCATAGTATCGGCGGCGATTACGCCCAGGCCCGCAACTTGCGCGATCGCAAGGTCGATAAAAATGATACCGCGCCGCAGGACTTCGGTGCCGAGCGGCACATGAGTACTCAGGACAAGCAGGCTGGCGATAAAAGCCGGCACGATGATGCTCATTTCGAAGGCATTCATTTGCGGTGCTCCATTAGCATCGAGATCGTTTCGTCATACAACGTGAACAGATCAGTGGCTTTGTCGTTGCCACCGACCGTATACGGCAGCTGGATCTCGGGAATGCTCAATCGCTCCGACAACCACGTGGCCGGCTTTTCGTTTTCGAAGGGTGCCCGGATGATGCCGAGTGGCGGGTTCGGCGTGAGCAGCTCAAGCAAACGCGCGAGTTGGGCGCCGCTCGCCGGAATTCCCGGTTTCGGTTCGAGCGTCGCAACGACATCGAGGTCCAGCCAGTCGGCTAAATAACTAAAACTTCGGTGGTGCGAGACAAGGCGCATGCCTTGGAGCGTAGCGGCTTGCTCTTCCCAATCGCCTGTCGCTTCACTCCACTTAACGAGAAACAATTTCGCATTGGAGTCGTAAGTTTCGGTGTTCGACGGATCGATCTCCGCGAGCCTATTTGCAAGTGCTTCAGTAATTCTTTCAATGTTTCGAGGATGCAGGTGAATATGCGGGTTGCCCTGTGGGTGTACATCGCCTTGCGAGCGATCGAGGCTCTTGGGTATTTCGATTCGGCGCACGAAGTCGGCGGCGAGGAAGTGACCGGGGTTGCCAGGTTGAATGCTGTTGTTTCCAGCACGTCGCAACAACAGTGGTAGCCAGCCGATTTCCAGATCGGCGCCCGTACAGACAACAATGTCGGCACTGCGCGCCGCCGCTATCAGGCTTGGACGCGCCTGCAGCTTGTGCGGGTCCTGGTATGCCGTTGTTGCTGTTGTTATCTTCGCAGTGTCAGCGGCCAATTCCGTGACGAGCGAGGCCCACTCGGGTTCGCAGGCAAATACATCCAAAGCATTCGCGCCGAGCGGCGCAGCGAGAGCCAGGACAACGAAGAGTGTTTTTCTCATCACCTTTTGCCCCTAAAACTTGTGCCCGCCATGGGCACCGATGCTCATGATGTATTGCAGGTACCATTGATCGTCACTTGCGGACAGGGTTCGATCATCGGTGTACTGCAACCGCAATCGGCTGAACTCACTCGCAGACCAATCGAGCATCACGCTACTTCGCTTTGAGCTGCGGCCCGGATCTTCAAGTTCCGTGCCAATCACCGATGCGCCGTTGTCGGTGTCGACCAGGTCGTGACGCAAGCCGATTCGCCATTGAGGCGAAAATTGCCAAATGCCTTGAACGTACCAACCTGTCTGGTTACCGTTATACGGAACACCGCCGAAAATGCCGTCTTCTTCCCGTCGGAAATATTCCCCCTGAAGTTTCAAGTTGCGGACGCCCGAATTTCCCTGTGGAGCCCATTTCCAGACGATGTCGAATGCGGTTGTACTACTGTCGCCTGAAAACAAGTCACCGGCCGGATCACCACCACTGCGTTCGAT
>Ga0255049_10001410_pt1 | contig 13213 bp, 14 predicted proteins | sample JV7_2_3_MG_FD_183615 | JGI IMG/M metagenome (GOLD analysis project Ga0255049, IMG submission 183615) | Seawater microbial communities from Jervis Inlet, British Columbia, Canada - JV7_2_3 | ecosystem: Environmental > Aquatic > Marine > Inlet | place: Canada: British Columbia | collected 2016-10-06
TTGCAGTGCTGCTCGAACCCGGTCCCAGCTTTCGCGTACCGCAGGCGCCGGTAATCCTGTGATCCTGAAGCCGGGCAGACCGCCCGCAATGTGGACCTCGACGCTTACCTCGTAAGCATTAAGACCGGACTGGCCGCGGCTGATCAGTCTCGCAAGTGCCATGGCAGTATTTCATGCTGCGGCACTCGCCCAGCATTACCCGTCGGCGCCCGTTTCCTCGAGTTGTGAGATACGGCTCTCCAGCGCTTCGAGCTTTTCACGCGTGCGCTCAAGGACCGCAGCTTGCAGGTCGAATTCCTCATGCGTAACGAGATCCATCCTTTCGAATCCGGCCATAAGCAGCGACCTGAAGTTCCTCTCCAGGTCCTCGCCGAGCGCGCGCAGATTCTTCGGGACGGCGTCCGCCAGCTGGCGGGCGAGCTCATCGATTTGCGGGCGTTGCGGCACCTCGTTCATTCCACCGTCTCCTGTTGTGACTTGCTAGAATCATTATCTGCCGAATCTCCAAGAAAATCGTCTCAGTGTCAGGTATTGGCGTTTTACCTAATCTTGGGGACCAGGGCGGTCCCAGAAGGCGAACGCGATCACGCAGTGTGCCGGTGTGTGCGTGCTAGACTCGGCTTGGTTGATAGTGAGGTGGTTGCCATGAAGCGGCTAGCCTGGTCGATTCTGATGATTTTTCCTCTCGGCGCTTTCGCCGCCGAAGTTTATCGTACGGTCGACGACAATGGCCTGGTCGCCTATAGCGACAGACCAAGCGAAGCGGCGGAGCGAATTGTGATTGATACGATCGATCCGCCTGCGCCGGTGGCGACGCGTTCTGCGGCCGAAGCCAACGAGGCGGGTGAAACGACGTCGAATCCATCGCCGCTCGCGCAGGTTCCGCGCGAGGCAACGCCTGAGGAAGTCGCGGCGGACCGGACACGAAACTGCCAGATCGCGCGCGAGCGCGACGCGGCCTTTAGTGTTGCTCATCGCTTATTCCGTAATCTGCCGAACGGCGATCGTGAGTATCTGTCCGACGCAGAAATCGATGAGGCCAGAACCAGGGCGCAGTCCGATGTCGCTAGTTGGTGCGACTAGCGTTTCAACCAACAGCGCCCAAGAGCATCCGAGCAAGGATTCACCGGATAGCATCTTTCTTCCGAACTTTTGCGAAGCACGCATGGTGCTTGCAGTCGTCCTTGGTTCGGAACTGTTGGCCCTGGTTTTCAGTCTCGTTGGTTCTGCCGATGTCGGATTCCTGACGGAGCTTGCACGCATCTCGCTGCTCATGCAGTGGCTGGGCCTTACGAGTGCCGCGTTGCTCTGCTTGCTGAAGCCACCATTGGCACGCGTCTCAACTGGTGTTGCGACGAGCATGATTCTGGCAATCGTGCTGGCGAATATTCTGGTCTTGTCTGTCGGCGTGGTGTGGGCCGGCCGATGGCTCGGTGGTGGTGAGGTCCTCGGGATGTTCCCGGCTGATTTCTGGCCGTTCGTGTTCCGTAATCTCTTTATCGGTCTGATTGTGACGGCCCTGCTGCTGCGGTACTTCTTCGTCAGTCACCAGTGGCGCCACCATGTCGAGGCCGAAGCCCGTTCGCGTATCGACGCATTGCAGGCGCGCATTCGTCCGCACTTTCTGTTCAACAGCATGAATACGATCGCCTCACTTACACGAAGCAATCCCAGTCAGGCAGAGGAAGCGGTTGAAGACCTCGCCGATCTTTTTCGGGCCACGCTGAATGATGCTGGCCGTTTGCTCAGCCTGAAGGAGGAGCTTGAGTTGACGCGCATCTATCAGCGGATCGAGATGTTGAGGCTCGGCGACCGTTTGCACGTCGACTGGGATGTGAAGGAACTGCCGATGCGGGCACTTCTGCCGGGACTCACGCTTCAGCCGCTGCTTGAGAACGCGATATACCATGGTATAGAACCACTCGATGCCGGGGGAACCGTGACGATCCGGGGACGGTGCAGCGGCGAACGGGTCGAGATTTCGGTGATTAATCCGACCGAGAAACTTGCGGTTGATAGCCGCCACCACGGTCACCGTATCGCGATCGAGAATATTCGCGAGCGCTTGAATCTCGCGTTCAAGGGTCAGGGCACACTTGATGTCAATCAGACAGATGGAACCTACGAGGTGACCATGCGTTTTCCGGTGACAGGGTGACGGTTGCTGCGCGACGGCTTCTGATCGTCGACGACGAGGCGCCGGCACGGGAGCGACTCGAGCGTCTTGTCGATGAATTGCCTGAATGGACCAGTATCGGTTCGTGTTCGGGTGGGGCCGAAGCCATCAGGTGCGTCGAACAGGAAGATCCGGCTGTTGTACTCCTCGACATTCGCATGCCGGGCATGAGCGGCATAGAAGTCGCACGACATTTGAGCCGACTGCCAACACCGCCAGAAGTGATCTTTACAACCGCCTACGATAAATACGCTTTGGATGCATTTGATTCACACGCTGTGGGCTATCTCCTGAAACCCGTTCGACGTGAACGACTCGAGAGTGCACTGTCTCATGCTGCCCGGCTCGGTGACGCATTCCTAAGTGAACTTAGCCTTAAGGCACGCGGTTTAGAGCGTCGCCGACATGTTGCCGCACGCGTTCGTGACGAACTCAGGCTGATACCGGTCAGTGAGATCAGCTATCTTCGTGCCGAGCAAAAGTATGTCAGCGTGCATCATGCCGGCGGGGATGACCTCATCGATGAATCACTAAAACAGCTTGAGGAAGAATTCCCCGATATCCTGGTGCGCATCCATCGCAGCATTCTGGTTACGATCGATGCGATCGAGGCGCTGGAAAAGGATGCGGTGGGTGGATATCACGTTCGCCTGCGAGGCGAAGGGCGCACGCTGGCGGTGAGTCGACGCCAGGTCTCGGATCTGAAGTCACGACTTGGTGCCAAACGCTGAGATTGATTGGCTGAAGCGATAAACTGCAGATTGCGGAAAGCGAGCGATGTCGGACGGAAACACGAAAGAACCGGTTGAGGAAGGCTCCTCAGACGAGAGCCCAGGGTCGGCAGAAGCGGCCACGGCCGACGTACGGGTCGAGTCAGCTGAGCCTGTGGACAAGCGTCATGGTGCCGGACGCCGGGGGTTCCTGGCCGGGCTCGTGCCGAAGCTCGCTATCGTCATCGCCGTTATCGCGTGTCTTATCGCCGGGTCACTCTGGTGGCAATATCTGGAATCTTACGCCGTGCTGAGAAACGACGATGCGTATCTCATCGCGAGTCTAGAGGAGGCCCGTGCGAGCCTGCGTCGACTCGATGAGGAGATGCAGGTTGTACGCAGCGAACGCAACGCCGACGAAGCTGAAGTCGATGCGCTGAGTCGGGACGTTGAAGTGTTACCCGCCGAGCTTCGCGCGCTCGGCCGCCGGGTGGAAGCGCTTCAGGGCGGCCAGCTCGGCGTACGTGATAATTGGCTAAGGGAACAGGCCGAATACTATCTGGTCCTTGCCAATAGTGAGCTCGGTCTGGGTGGTGGGATCAGCAATGCGACGGCTGCACTCGAGCTGGCAGACGACGTACTGAGGAGCATGGGTGACCCAGGTCTTGCTGATGTGCGTGCAGCAGTAGCATCAGAGCTTCAGAACCTTCGTGCTGTCGAGATACCGGATCTCGAGGGCCATGCAGCCAATCTCGGTAGCTTGATCGGGCGGGTGGCGCAGTTACCGATGCGCGCCGCGAGCCCGCAGAATTTTGCTGCACCAGAAGAGCCGCTTGAAGACGTCGAGCCCGGGCTCGGCCGATTGTGGGCGAGAACCCGGGGTGCTGTCACAAACATCGTGCGTATCGAGCGCCAGGAAGAGCCGGTCGGCCGTGTACTCACGGACGCCGAGCGCCGAATCGTTCGCCGCCAGCTGGCGCTTGAACTTCAGATTGCACGGACGGCAGTTCTCGAGCGGCGCCAGGAGGCGTTTCGTGCAAGCCTGGTTGCAGCCGATGGGATTCTGAATCGGGACTTCGATCTGGCGGCTCAAAGCGTTATCGAAACAAGGCGATTGCTCGCACAGATGATGCGGGTCGAAATTGCACCTGAGTTGCCTGATATCAGTGACTCCTTGACGCTTCTCAGGGCCGCCCCCGGAGGCGAGTGATGAGATACGGCATCTGGGCTCTGGCGGCGCTCGTCATCGGGGCTTTCGGTGCTCATTTCTTGTTGCAGGACCGCGGTTACGTCCTCATCAGCTTTGTCGGCTACAACATCGAAATGTCGGTGCCGGTTCTCGTGGCGGTGTTCGTCCTGCTTTACGCGGCCGTACGTGTTGGGCTTCGAATCTGGCAGGCACCGCGGCAGCTTGGCCAGGCGATTGCCGGTCAGCGGGCACGGCGTGCCGACATGAGGCTGACCCGCGGTCTGATTCATATGACAGAAGGTGATTTCAGGCGCGGTGAGCGACTGTTGACTGATGGCCTGGCAGGAAACGAGGCAAAACTCGTCAACTACCTGATGGCGGCGAGGGCGGCGGAAGCGCAAGGCTCGCCGGAACGGCGCAACGAATGGCTGGAGCTTGCTCGCGAGGCGGAACCTAAAGCCTGGGCTGCTGTTCTACTGACTCAGGCCGAGCTTCAGCTCAAGGCAGGCGAGCACCGAGCGGCGATAGGCACGCTGTCCCGTATTGAGAAGCGCAAGCCTGATCATGTCGCGTGTTTGACGCTTCTGGCCGAGACCTACCTGGCGCTCGGTGATCGCAAGAATCTTGGCAGGCTTCTGCCGCGCCTGGCCAGGTCCAAGCTCTCGCCCGACAAGCTTGCGCCGTTACTGGCCGAGGCTCTCGAGGCGATGTGTCATGAGCCTGATTTCGATCGTGACGCACTCAAATCGATCTGGTCACCACTGCCGATGAGCCTGCGCCGGCGGCCGCGGCTGGTTCGGTCCAGAGCATTGCTGCTGGATAAGCTCGGCCGTGGTGACGAAGCTGTCAAAGCGCTGACTTCGGCCTTAAAGCGCAGTTGGGACAGAACCCTCGTTCTGACGTTTGGCGAAGTCAGGGGAGCGGATACGCTGAAGCAGTTGCGCCGGGCCGAAGCCTGGCTCAAGCAGCATGGTGAGGACGCCGCTCTGTTGATGACGTCGGCCAGGCTTTGCATGGGTAACGAACTCTGGGGCAAGGCACGAAGTTATCTCGAGTCGAGCATCGCCATTGAACCTGAGCCCGGCTCGTATGCACTCTATGGTGAGCTCCTCGACCAACTCGGTGAATCCGGTGCGGCAGCACGTGCCTATCAGGCCGGCCTTAAGATGGTCGCACCCGATGTCGAGGAATTGCCCGCACTCGAGGCACCGACTGCGGAGACAGTCGACGGCTGAAGGATCAGGCGAGAGCGCGTGAGCGTCTGGAGCCCAGCCACTCCAGAACCGGATCCCACTCATCCCAGTCCGGCCAGGCGAGATAAGGCGGCAGTTCGTGAATGCCGAGGCCACGCTGGTAGGCACGGATGTAGTTTTGCGCTTCCCTGAGTGCTGCGATGTACGGGGCCTTGAGCGAATCCAGGTATTCGTCAAGCTCCTCGAAAATCAAAGTGTTATCACGAACACGATTCGCAACGATGGCGACGCGGGCTTTCCTGTCGGTGACCTTCTGCGCGTGCATGAGCTCGTCAACGAATTTCTCTGCGGCTTTTATGTCGATTGGCGACGGCAGCACCGGTACGAGGATGGATTCGGCACGGCGTACAAGCTCGGTTAGCTCCCTGCCGTGTGAACCGGCGGGCGCATCAATGATCAGATACTCCGTCTTGCGCGATACCCCCCGAAGGCCGCTTTCGAAGGCGGGCAGGCCTTTGATTTCGGCGTAATCCTTCGGGCGCTCCTCTAGCCAGGCCAGGCCTGACTGCTGTGGATCGTAATCTGCCAGAGCGGTCTCATAACCTTCGGAGGCGTAGTACGCTGCCAGGTTTGTCGCCAGCGTGCTTTTGCCGCACCCGCCCTTCGCATTGGTGACCAGAATACTCCGCATGTCGTCTCTCGCATGGCCGCCCGGAATGTCAGGCTAAAGTAGCCAGCCTTATGAGAAATGTCCAATCAGCTCAGGGCCTGATCCAGGCCGAGATCGGTCCAGATCTCATCGATCTTGGCGACGACGTCGGCCGACATATCGATGGGTCTCCCCCAGGGCCTTGAAGTTTCACCGGGCCATTTCGATGTCGCATCGATGCCGATCTTGGAGCCCAGGCCCGCAACCGGCGAGGCAAAATCGAGATAGTCGATCGGCGTCGACTCAACAATGACCGTGTCGCGCGCGGGATCGACGCGCGTCGACAGTGCCCAGACGACGTCGGTCCAGTTCCTCGCATCGATATCGTCGTCGACGACGATGACGAATTTTGTATACATGAACTGGCGCAGATACGACCAGACACCGAACATGACGCGCTTCGCGTGGCCCGCATACTCCTTGCGCAGGCTAACGACGGCGATGCGATAGGAACACGCCTCGGCAGGCAGGAAGAAATCGACGATTTCGGGAAATTGCGTCTTCAGAATCGGAACGAATACGTCGTTAAATGCAAGTCCGAGAACGGACGGCTCATCGGGAGGTCGCCCGGTATAGGTCGTATGGTAGATCGGATCGTCACGATGCGTGATGCGCTCCACCGTCATGACCGGAAAGCGCTCCACTTCGTTGTAGTAGCCGGTGTGATCACCGAAAGGCCCTTCATCGGCCTCGTCGTCTGGTGCGATAGCCCCTTCAAGCGTAATTTCCGCGTAGGCCGGCAGCATGAGCTCTGAGCCGATTGCCTGGGTCAACGTCGTTCGCTCGCCGCGCAGGAGACCGGCGAAAGCATATTCGGACAGGTTATTCGGAATGGGCGTTACCGCCGCAAGCGTCGTTGCCGGATCTGCGCCGAGACTGACAGCAACAGGAAAACGCTCACCGGGATGTTCGCGCCTGAAGTCGGCAAAGTCTGTGGCACCGCCGCGGTGAGCGAGCCAACGCATGATGATCCGGTTCTTGCCGATGACCTGCTGTCGATAAATGCCCAGGTTCTGGCGCTCCTGCCGCGGGCCTTTGGTCGTCGTCAGCCCCCAGGTAATTAGAGGGCCTGCATCGTCGGGCCAGCAAGTCTGGACAGGCAAGGCAGAGAGATCAACGTCATCTCCTTCGATGACATTCTGTTGGCACACGGCGCGCTTTTCGTGTCGCGGCGCCATCTTCAAGATCTCTTTCAGCAGCGGCAGCTTGTTCCACGCGTCGGCAATGCCTTTCGGCGGCTCGGGTTGGCGCAGGGCCGCGAGCAGGCCACCGAGTCGCTGCATGGCTTCCGGATCGTCGCTGCCGAGTGCGAGCCCGATCCGGTCACGTGTGCCGAACAGATTGCACAGCACCGAAAGCGAATGCCCCGATACATTGTCGAACAGTAACGCCGGGCCCTCTTTGGCAAGCACTCGGCGGGAGATTTCAGTCAGCTCAAGATGCGGGCTCACGGCCGTCTTGATACGGCGTAGCTCGTTTCGTCCTTCCAGCAGAGACAGAAAGTCCCGCAGATCTTTGAGTTGGTGTTGCGGTTTTGGCCAGAGCGAGTCCATGATTGCGCCACTGAAAGCCCGGCAGGGGCACGCGACCTTAACCTTCCAGGCGAGGCAATGCCAGCAAGATGCAATTGAAGTTTGTGAAAATGCACGGCATCGGCAACGATTTCATGCTCGTTGAATGGCCGCCTGACCGGCCGGCACCATCGCCTGAGCGTATTCGGGCCCTGGGCGACCGTCGCCTCGGCGTTGGATTCGACTCGCTGCTACTGATCCAGGTCGGAGGCTATCGCGTGTTTAACTCCGACGGAAGCGAGGCTGAGCAGTGTGGTAACGGCGCGCGTTGTGTCGCTGCCCATATTGCCGGCGGGAAGCCCGGGGAAATTGAGCTCGTGAGCCTTGCAGGACCGGTCACTGCCCGGGTCGATGAAGGTGGTGTCGTCGCAGTCAATCTGGGCCAGCCTGATTTTCGTCCCGAAGCGCTGCAATTTGAGGCCGAGGCCGAGGCAGAGTCGGACAATTATCAACTCGAGCTCGAATCCGCACAGGTTGAGTTTGGCATTGTCTCTATGGGTAATCCGCATGCAGTGATCGCTGTCGATTCGGTTGATGACGCTCGCGTCGGTATAATCGGGGCCGAGCTTGCGGACCATCCGGCGTTTGCCGAAGGCGTTAACGTCGGGTTCGTTGAGCAGGTCTCGACTTCGTGTCTCAGGCTTCGGGTCTATGAGCGCGGAATCGGCGAGACACTGGCTTGCGGTACCGGGGCTGCGGCTGCGGTAGCGATCGGAAGAAGACATGGAACACTTGATCGGCAGGTTGCCGTCGAGCTTCCAGGCGGCCGGCTGGATGTAGAGTGGTCGGGTGTGGGGGCCGATTTGTGGCAGACTGGGCAGACTACAACGGTGTATGAGGGCCTGATTGAGATATGAGCCAAGCGAAAAGGCAAGCCGTCGTTGATGAAGGCTTTACTGAGTCCGAGGTCGCAAGCTACCTGCGCAGCCATCCAGATTTCTTCGAGCGCCATCTGCCGCTACTTCGTCACCTGCAGATACCGCATCAGTCCGGGACCTCCGCGGTCTCCCTGATCGAGCGCCAGGTTTCTGTTCTTCGTCAGCGCAACGACGAACTGGAGCGACAACTCTCCGAGCTTGTCGAAGTCGCCAAAGCCAATAACGAGCTCGTCGATAATATTCACGAGCTTGCGATAAAGTTTGTACGAATACGAGGCATTGATGCCCGGCTTGAAGCGCTCGAGAACGCATTGAGAGAAGACTTTGACGCCGAAAGAGCGGTTCTCGTCCTGTTTATCGACGAATCACAACCGGAGATTTCACGTCCGGGATTCGTCAAGTCGATCGACCGTGCAGACCCATCTTTGAAGGCTTTTTCCACTTTCTTGCGTTCGGCACGCGCGCGTTGCGGGCCGTTGCGTGATAAGCAAAAGCAGGTTCTGTTCGATCGCGAGGCCGACACCATCGCTTCGGCCGCAATGGTCCCGATCGGCGACCGTGCCAAATACGGCTTTCTGATCGTCGGTAGCAAGGACGCAGATCAGTTCAATGCCGACCAGCGCGTGGACTTTCTGGCGCGGCTGGGTGAGCTCGTCGAGATTGCCCTGGAACACGGCGATGAACCAGATGTTCGCAGCTAAAGAGCTGGCATCGTTTCTGAACAGCCTCAAGACTGAGCGGCGACTGTCCCGCCACACGGTGCGAGCCTACCGGCGTGATCTCAGTGCGCTGGTGAGCTATTGCGAGAAGGAGGGCGTCAGCAGTCTGAAGGATCTGGATACCTATCATGTCAGGCAGTTTGCAGCTGAATCGCATCGGCGCGGACTCGCGCCGCGGAGTGTGGCACGACGATTGTCGGCGGTAAGGAGTTTTTTGAGAGCAGAAGTCGAACAAGGCCGGCTCAAGGCCAATGTTGCGATCAATGTTTCCGCACCGAAACCGGCCAAGCGCTTACCCGGCACGCTCGACGCCGATCAGGTCGCAGAGCTTCTCGAGGCTTCGGGTGACGACGCGCTGACGGTTCGCGATCATGCGATGCTTGAGTTGTTCTACTCGTCTGGATTGCGTCTTGCCGAGCTCGTTAATCTCGATCTCGAAGATCTCGACTATACCGACAAGACCATCCGGGTGACGGGCAAGGGCAACAAGACCCGAATCCTTCCGGTTGGGCGCTATGCGCTGGACGCCATTCGGCAGTGGCTGCCGGTGCGTCTCGGGTTGGCGGCCGAGGCCGAGCAGGCGTTGTTTATCAGTCGCAAGGGTGGCCGGCTGGCCGCTCGGAGCGTGCAGGCGAGGTTGGATCGCTGGGCCCGCGCCAAAGGCAGTTCGCGACACCTGTACCCGCATCTGTTACGGCATTCCTTTGCGACGCATCTGCTCGAATCGAGCGGGGACTTGCGCGCCGTTCAGGAACTGCTGGGCCACGCGAGCATCTCGACAACGCAGGTCTATACCCATCTGGATTTTCAGCATCTGGCCACGAGTTACGACAAGGCACACCCGCGCGCACGGCGACGCAGTAATCGATGAGTCAGATCCACGGTACGACGATTGTCTGCGTTCACCGCAACGGTAAGGTTGCGCTGGGCGGCGATGGCCAGGTCACCTTGGGCAATACGATAATGAAGGGCAACGCGCGCAAGGTCAGGCACTTGCGACAGGGTAACGTGCTCGCTGGGTTTGCGGGTGGTGCGGCTGACGCCTTCACCTTATTCGAGTATTTCGAGCAAAAACTGGAGCAGCATGGCCAGCTGCAAAGAGCAGCGATAGAGCTCGCAAAGGACTGGCGCAGCGACCGAACCCTGCGTCGCCTTGAGGCGCTGCTCTGCGTGGCTGACACCGACCAGTCGCTACTGATTTCAGGGACCGGTGACGTCATCGAACCAGAGCATCCGTTGCTCGCGATCGGCTCGGGTGGGCCTTATGCGCAGGCGAGCGCACAGGCACTGCTTCAGAACACCGATCTTGATGCCCGGAGCATCGTCGAACGGTCGCTGATGATCGCTGGCGAGATCTGCATCTATACTAACCAGCAGATCCATATTGAAGAGCTGTAGCGGGCCGTGTCACTGACTCCGAAAGAGATCGCCAGCGAGCTCGACAAACACATCATTGGGCAGGACGATGCCAAGCGTGCGGTCGCTATCGCGCTGCGAAACCGGTGGCGGCGCGGCCAGGTTTCTGAGCCGCTCAGGTCCGAGATCACGCCGAAGAACATCCTGATGATCGGTCCTACGGGTGTCGGCAAGACAGAAATTGCACGCCGTCTTGCGCGGCTTGCGAAGGCGCCGTTCATCAAGGTCGAGGCCACCAAGTTCACCGAGGTCGGCTATGTGGGCCGCGAGGTCGATTCAATCATTCGGGATCTGGCGGACATGGCGGTAAAGATGGTCCGCGAGGACGCAATCGGACATGTCAGGCATCGTGCCGAAGATGCCGCCGAGGACCGATTGCTCGATGTGCTTCTGCCGGGTTCTTCGGATACCGATGAGGGTGGCGATACGCGCCAGCGGTTTCGCAAGATGTTGCGTGAAGGGGCGCTCGATGATCGCGAAGTTGAGCTCGATGTCCAGGCTGCGGCGGTTGGTGTGGAGATCATGGCGCCACCGGGTATGGAAGAGATGACGAATCAGCTACAGGGCATGTTTCAGAATCTCTCCAGCGGTAAGAAGCGTCGGCGCAAGATGAAGATCAAGGATGCTCTGCCGCAACTTCGCGAGGAAGAAGCCGGCAAGATGATCAACGAGGAAGAAATCAAACTGCAGGCGATTAAGGCCGTTGAAGAGAACGGCATCGTTTTTATCGACGAGCTGGATAAGGTGGCACGGCGCTCGGAGGGGATTGGTGCCGACGTTTCCAGAGAAGGCGTGCAGCGCGATCTTCTGCCACTGGTTGAAGGCTGCACCGTCAGTACCCGCTTCGGCATGATCCGAACCGATCACATTCTGTTCATCGCATCCGGTGCCTTCAGCGTGGCGAAGCCATCGGACCTGATTCCGGAGCTCCAGGGGCGCTTTCCGATTCGCGTTGAGCTCGGTGCACTGAGCATCGACGACTTCTCGAAAATACTGACCGAGCCTGATGCTTCGCTGACGGAACAATACCGTGGGCTCATGGCGACCGAGAGAGTCGAGCTCGAGTTCGACCGCTCAGGGGTCGAGCGCATTGCCGAGGTCGCGTTTCAGGTGAACGAGCGCAGCGAGAACATCGGGGCGCGGCGGCTGCATACTGTCCTTGAGCGGTTGCTCGATGTCATATCTTTCGAGGCCAGCGACATGCCAGGTGAACGCGTCGTGATCGATCGTGGCTACGTGGACGAGCATCTTGGTGAGCTGCTCGAAGACGAGGATCTAAGCCGTTATATCCTCTGACCCGATGCTACTTACTGGTCGTTTTCTCCTGGCGCCGCCTCTTCAGCGCGTGCGGCACTGAGAATATTTGGCAGCGCGAGATTGCCTTCGTGGCATTCATAGGGCAGCACACGATAGCCTGGTTGATTCGTGAGCGGCATCGAAATCATGAACGGGGCGGTATAGAGGCCGGGGTCGTCGACGGTCACTTCGTAGTTGATTTGATGTTCGGCGACCCGCGTAAACCGCTCGGTCAACCTGATTGCGGGTGTCGTCGGTATTCCACCACCATTTAGGCCGATACCGGTTTCGCCGCGGAAGTTTGTCGTTTCGACGACCAGTGTGTCGCCGTCCCAATAACCGATCGGGTCGCCCATGTAGGTTTGAATCGCTTCGTCGACGTGCGGTCTGCCATCAAGATGAATAATGCGAGCCTCATGGATCATCTCGTAGTGAATCACGACGGCATCCGGTGACTGAAAGATCTCCAGGCCGTTTCCGTAAATGACAGGCAGAACGGAACCGACCACACCACGTGTGATGCAGCGATCGTAGAGCCTAAGGTCAAGCCAGGAACTCGGTGGCGGCGCGCTGCCGCGGGGCGGTCGTGCGGCAGCAGCAGCTTCGCCCTCGGGCGTCAATGGAGGCATACGTCCATTCGCCGGATTGACGATCAGCGAGGTCTGCCGGAAACTGCGTATGCCGCGCTCGGCCAGGAATGGCGTGCCGCCTTCATCGAGCCGCGCAACTTGCTGATTGTTTTGGTCTTGTCTTTCGGTGAACGCTTCGTCGGTTAGAAAACGCTGATCACCGAGATCTTCCGGGCGCTGCAGGGGTACACCGCGCATGTCGTCGCTCGAAAACGTGCCGGTTAGGTCCGGATGGCCCCAAGGCAGACGTTCGAGCACCCAGTCCGAATCGCCGTAAGACTCCTGAGCGATCGCGCCAATTCCGCCGAGAGCCAGCAGGCCAGCGGTACTAAGAACAATTGCCCGGTTCATGTCGATTCCTCCGCCGATCGGAGCCCAAAAGTATACGCCGTCAGTTATTATCTGGGGCACTTAGCCGGCAAAGTCATTGCGAGAGAGGGATCTTGAAAATAGGCAGGCAATCGACTCGGAGGGCGCTGTCAGCGGCCGTAGGGTTAATTTCAGCGACATTTCTTGCCACTGTGTCGGCCCAGGTTCAGCCTGAGCGGATCGAGGGCATGCCGAATCTGAACGGTGTCTGGCAGGCTATCGGCACTGCGTACTGGAATCTTGAAGGCCACTCGGCCGAAGCAACCGAGTTTTGGCAGCTTGGCGCAATGGGTGCAGTCCCGCCCGGTCGGAGTGTCATCGAGGGGGGCGCCATCCCGTATCTTCCGGAGGTAATCGC
>Ga0255049_10001411_pt1 | contig 13207 bp, 12 predicted proteins | sample JV7_2_3_MG_FD_183615 | JGI IMG/M metagenome (GOLD analysis project Ga0255049, IMG submission 183615) | Seawater microbial communities from Jervis Inlet, British Columbia, Canada - JV7_2_3 | ecosystem: Environmental > Aquatic > Marine > Inlet | place: Canada: British Columbia | collected 2016-10-06
CATATCAATTAGGGATATAATAATCCATTATCAGCTCAGCAAGGTAATTCTATGAGCATTCGCAAAGCAGCCGTTGCTGGCCAGTTCTACGAGGCAGATACAGCCTTGCTACAGCAGCAGGTGGGTGACCTGATGTCAGCAGCTCCATCGGATTTTGGATCCGTACCTAAGGCACTGATAGTGCCTCATGCCGGCTATATCTACTCGGGTTCGACCGCTGCCAGGGCCTACCGGTGTCTGCAATCGCAACGCAATGAGATCCGACGCGTGGTCCTGTTCGGTCCCGCCCACCGGGTTTACCTGGAAGGCATGGCCGTGCCATCGGCAGATCTATTTGCCACTCCCCTGGGTGACGTGCCCCTGGATCGAGAGGCCATCGACAGGATTACCGCCATGCCTGGCGTGTGTGTTTCCGACCAGGCACATCAAGATGAGCACAGCCTGGAAGTACAGTTGCCTTTTCTACAAACGCTACTAACGCAATTCACCCTGGTGCCGGTGGTGGTGGGGGATTGCGACCCGGTTACGGTGGCAGCGGTCATGGATGAACTGTGGGGCGGGAGCGATACCCTGGTAGTGATCAGTACCGATTTATCCCACTTTCTGTCCTATGCAGATGCCAGGCAAGTCGATGAACACACCTGTAAGCGGATACTGGCAAAAGCAAGTTCACTGTCGGGTGAGGAGGCCTGTGGCGCTCGCGCACTCAATGGGCTGATGCGCAGCGAGCATGCTCAGGCACTGGATGTGGAGTTGCTGGATGTATGCAATTCGGGTGACACTGCCGGTGGCAGGGATCGGGTAGTAGGTTATGGCGCCTTCCTTTTGCATTAATCTCAGCGAATCTGAACAGGGCCAGTTGCTCGAGATTGCACGGCAATCCATCGAGTCAGGACTTGCTGGCGGCGGTGCACTGCAACTGGATAGTGAGAATTTGGCTGGCAGTTTCTCGATCTCGCTGGGAACATTCGTGACTCTGACTCGGTCCGAGAAGTTGCGTGGTTGCGTCGGTTCCCTCGAATCATCGCATCCGCTGGCACAAGCAGTGGCAAACTCAGCGTTCAATGCCGCCTTCCGCGATTCGCGATTCCCACAACTGGCTGCTGTAGAATTCGAAAATACCCGTATCGAGATATCCGTGCTGTCGGAACTGGAATCCTTCCCCGCAGTCGACAGAAAGGACCTGTTGCACCGGCTGTGCCCCCGGGAGGATGGATTGTTGTTAGAAGATGGCAACTACCGCTCCACCTTCTTACCCAAGGTGTGGGATATGATTGCCGATCCAGAGGAATTCCTGGATCAACTGCTGATCAAGGCCGGGCTACCAGGTGGCTATTGGTCCGAGACTATCAGCTTTAAGCGGTATCGGACATTGTCATTTGGGGAGTAGTAAGCAGGTCTGATTTGTTTAATTATTCCCTGGTATTCGTCAATTGCTTATATAGTGGATGTTGTTCTGGCCCGAATTATTGGGCTATCAGTCCGCTACACCATATCAGGAGCGGTGCCTTGCCCTGATTTCAGATACCTCGTTGTGCAAATTGGCTGGCTGCGCACTCACCGCATTGGCCTCATCGATACTTGGCATGGGCTGAATTTTATGGAAGGCCGTGGTGCTATATTCTAATGGTTTGAAGAAATTCGCAGGATCCCGGTACCAGCTTTCGATCTCGAGTAATATCGGCAGTTTGTTGTCGTAGGCCTCGCTTGCGAATTGTTCGAGAGTGGGGATGTCGGCGACTGGATTGTACTCGCCTTCGATAACCACGCCGGTTACTGTATTGACGCTGATTTGAACCGGAATCAATACCCGGCCACGCATACCTACTGTAGATTGAGAGCTCGCGATGTAGCTCAGATGCGCCGGTCCCATGCTGTATACTTGAGTAATTACTGGGGTGTCGAATTGTCCCCGTTCACCTTCTTCGCTGGACCACATCTCAACCTTCATACCGAGTAATCCGGTATAGCTCTGCGCTTTGTCTTCTGGCTTCTTGAAATTAGACCAACCGTCGGCCAGTGTGACGCTGACTACCAGGGGCTCGCCGTTGCGGATCAGAGAAAAATCAACGCTTTCATTCGGCTTCCTGTTACCGATAATACGCTTAACCTGCGCCGGATTTATCACGGCCTGGTGGTCTATTTTGTAGATCACATCCCTGGCCATCAACTTGTCTGCACTCGGGCCACTCTCGGGAGTACGGGTGATATTTACCGCCCCGATTCCATCGGGTACATGGAATATGGCGGCTTCCTCAACCGTGAGACCGGCGATAATTCCGTTGATTCCGGCATCTCCCCAACTTGGTGGCCCGCTACGCAGCGCCGCCACCTTGTCGAGTACGGTATTAATCGGCAGCGCGTATCCTATGCCCACGTTACTGCCTGAACTGGTCGATGCAATAGCGGTAGTCAGGCCAATCACGGCACCTTCGCGATTGAACAGTGCACCGCCGGAGTTACCGGGGTTAACCGCAGCGTCAGTTTGAAAATAAGCTGAGGGGCCTGCCAGGTAACGAGACGTGTTTGAAATTATTCCGCGACTGAGCGAATCTGGATTACGGCCAAACGGATTGCCAACGACATAGGTTTCATCGCCGACACTGGCCTGATTCGAATTTCCGAGTTGTGCTGCCGGCATGCCATCACAGCTCTCCATCTGCAGTATCGCAATATCGGTGTAAGGCGTCGAGTTGACCACGGTGGCGATAATTCCGTGCGATTTCTCCCAGCCCCGGGGAAATATTTCGATGACAGCAGCATCGTCGATAACGTGCTGGTTGGTCCAGACTTCGCAGCTGTGGCTGGATACGAGGAACCCTGAACCGGTGCCGGGTGCCCAGACTGAGTCACCGTAATTGTCTATGCTGACATGTGAAATTGTACGAATGGAGACCGAAACATCGAGCATCGACTCGGTGTCGACTGGGCTTTTTTCGGAGTAGCCGAGGTAGCTGATTGCTGCCAGTATCGCTAGCAACAAAGTGGTACCCGGTATCCTGTAAAAGCTGTTTGTTTTCATTCCAACCTCTGTTCCCGTTGCAGTAATATCTGGGACAATTGGTCGCACTTACTTGCCGGCATATGCTGTGCCGAGAATGCTCTCCTTGGTATGGGTATACCAGTTTTGATCTATCTACAGATCGTGCCTACTTACCCTTTTTTGTAAATCTTATCGGCAGGTTTGGATAATTCCTGAAATAATCTACGAATTGTCCGAAAAAACCCGCTTACTAGGAATATAGTAGAAAAACAAAGAGTTAACAGGGTTTATTCGATCAGGGGTGGGATATTTGGGGATGGGCGGTAGATATAGCCTCATTTGGAACCCAGAAAATGAGAAAAGGTAGTTAATATTGTGTTCTGGTTCGAGTTGTTAATATTCCCAGGGGACCTGTGTCGAATACCTGTAAATGCCTTATATTCGTAGAGATCAGGGATGTCTTTCCCTGGATTAAGTAACTAAGTTGACAGTGTCGGCCTTATGTTTCAACCTTGGGCGACAGTTTAAACCCCCGGAGTATTTTATGCGTTTACAGACCGTAACATGGCCTGAGGTCGAGGCTTATCTTAAGCATTCGAAAGGCATCATTGTACCAATCGGCTCAACCGAGCAACACGGCCCAAATGGCATGCTTGGCACCGACACTATATGCCCTGAGACCATTGCCTTCGGTGTAGCCGAGATGATGGAGGTGCTGATTGCTCCGAGCCTCTCGATCGGCCAGGCACACCATCATCTGGGCTTTCCAGGGACCATCGCTTTGCGGCCCAGCACCTTGCTGGCGGTAGTGGTGGATGTGGTGCGCTCGTTGTATCGCCATGGCTTTCGCCATGTGTATTTTCTTAATGGCCACGGCGGTAACGTGGCAACTGTGAATGCTGCGTTCCAGGAAATTTACGCCCAGTCCAGCTTCGGCGATGCTGACATGTCTGATTTGCACCTTAAACTTTGCAACTGGTACATGAGCCCAGGAGTCGGGCTCGTATCGAAAGAATTATTCGGCGATCAAGAGGGCAGTCATGCTACACCGTCGGAAGTTTCGCTAACTTTTTATGCCTATCCAGATGATGTCAAATCTGTCTCTATGTCGCCAACGCTCGCACCGGAGGGGGAAATTCGGGATGCGGACGATTATCGTGCCCAGTTCGCCGATGGGCGAATAGGCTCGAACCCGGCATTGGCTACAGTGGCCGCGGGTGAACGCTTATTCAAAGCCTGTGTGACCGATGTGCTCGAGGATTATGTTAAATTTTTGTCTACCTGAACTGATAAAAAAAGGCGACAGGTCGATAATCAGGCTAGCTCGTAATATCACTCAGCTATTATACGAAACTTGATACTGTAAGGATTCCTGCTTTATTGTAACAGTTAGTTTTCTTCGGTTGCCGCGAAGCCAGACCCGGCTTTCTCATATTCGCGTCGAGGTGGCGCAAAAACGTCTAGTACCACAAGGCCATCGGCTCCAGATACAATAGTATGTTTCATATTCCCTGGTGTGCGCCAGAAATCACCCTCGACGACGTCTACTTCCAAATCGCCCTGAATACGTGTACCCGAGCCCTCAAGGCAAATACCCCATTGTTCCTGCGGATGCTGGTGAAGTGTTCCTTTAGTATTTGGTTGCAGTCGGACTACCGAGATCATCGCCTTATCACCAGTGTAAATGGTAGTGGCGATGCCTGGTCCCAGTTGGCGCGGTGTTCCGGCTTCCATATCGTTAATATTGAAAAAGTTTTCAGGTCTCATGGTTGCATTCTATATTTGTTGGTTTATCGAAATCAACCGTTAAACTACCACAGAAACATAATTGGAATGATACCGATCGAGTAAAGACACGGAGGCCACATAGCGGCAGTGTGTCCTTGTCGGCACAGTAGCTGGTCATTGACCGGTGTCGTCCGGGCTCATACTCGGTAGTTGTGGCCGCGCACGGCCGATCTTGATGGTCTCGCGATAGAGGATGTAGAGCCCACTAGAGATCACAATGCTGGCTCCGATCAGGGTGTAGGTATCTGGCAATTCACCCCACAGTAAAAACCCTAATAGCGTTGCCCAGATCAACGCTGAATATTCGAATGGCGAGATGGTTGCTACCGGCGCCAGTCGAAAAGCGTGAGTCAGACACATTACACCGACGCTACCGAACACGCCGGCAATTGCGAACAATCCAAGATCGCTCAGGCTCGGGGGCACCCAGAAGAACGGTGCGAAGACAATGCCAGTCAGTGACATACCCAACTGCGGATAGAGCATCAGCGCCGCAGTGCTCTCGGTGGACTTGAAAGCGCGGGTGGTGATCATTAACAGGGCGTACACCACGGCGCTGCCGAGTGCCACCAGCGCTGCCCATTGAAAAACGCCCATACCGGGGCGCAGCATGATCAGTACACCGCAAAAACCAACACCGATTCCTGCCCAGCGGCGCAGACCTACCGGCTCCTTCAATAGTGGAGCCGAAAGTGCGGCGATGAGGATCGGTGCAGCGAAGGTGATCGCAATCGCATCGACCAGTTTCATCTGCGAGAGCGCCCAGAAAAAACTGAAACTGAGGGCGAGTACCAGGCTGTATCGCCCGATATGGACAAGCGGACGCCTGGTCCTGAGGGCTTTCAACCCGCCCTCGTGAAGGGCGAGTAGACACAGAAGCGGTAGTCCAAACCAGCTGCGAAGCGCGACCACCTGGGGCACCGGGTAATCGGCGGTCAACCACTTGATTGTCGCGTCCATAACCGCAAAGCCGGCGATGCCCGCAAGCATCAAGGCGATACCCAAACCGGGTCGATCGGCGTTGTGATCTATAGCTGTCACGGGCAATCTCTCACCTAGGATACCTCAGGGTCAGGGCACAATCGGTGCCATTTATGCTGCTTAAATAACAAAGTAAACTCTCGGTAAAATTTCTCACTTAATGTTTACCAGCTTGTGTCTAATCATTCATAGGTCAGGCGCGTAGTCTAATTTCTAAACCACTGAATCAAACTAACCCCGGTTTTAGGAGTCGATTATGCATCACAAACAATCATTACAGAATCAAACTCAGTTCTACTTTTTACGTCGTTCGTTAATAGTTGCAGTGCTTAGCGTACTACTGGCGCCGATATCACAGTCCGTGTTAGCAGCCACTGTTATGCAACATCAAAACTTGCCAGTAACAACCCAGCAAGGGTCGCAAAATCACCCCGCCATAGCAAACCAGAAAACTGAATTACCTAAAATTCAGTTGGCTATACTACTCGATACTAGCAATAGCATGGATGGTTTAATCGACCAGACGCGCAATCAACTGTGGCAAGTGGTCAACGAATTTTCTACTGCCAGGCAAAATGGCGTTACTCCCATTCTGGAGATCGCTTTATTTGAATACGGAAATGACAACAATTCGCAAAGCGCAGGATTTGTGCGAAAGCTTAACCAGTTCACCCGAGAATTAGATGCGGTGTCAGAAGGCCTGTTTTCATTAACCACCAATGGCGGCAGCGAGTATTGTGGATTTGCTATCAAAACCGCGGTCAATCACCTGCAATGGAGTCAGTCTAACGGCGACATTAAAACTATCTTTATCGCAGGCAACGAGCCTTTCACTCAAGGCCCTGTGAGTTATCAGGAAGCTGTCAAACTTGCCAGCAAGTCAGGTATTTCAATCAATACTATCCATGCCGGTGGATATCAGCAAGGCATTGCCAACGGTTGGCAATCGGGGGCCATCCTCGCTGGTGGTGACTATATGAGTATTGATGCCAATTAACAGGTGGTTCATATAGCAGCACCACAGGATATAAAGATTGCTGAACTTAACGCCAAACTGAACGAAACCTACGTCCCCTATGGTATTAAAGGTGCCGACAAGCTTAAACGTCAAATGGAACAGGATGTGCAAAGTAGTAATATATCTGCAGGGTTATTGGCGAAAAGAGCCGAATCCAAATCCTCTTCTTTTTATAGCAACTCCAGTTGGGATTTGGTCGATGCCCTCGACGATGGTGAAGTTGATGAAGAGGAATTGGTGCAATTTGAAGACGCGGTGTTACCCGAACCGATGAAAGGCCTGTCATCCAGGGAGAAATTAGATTATGTGCATGAAAAAGCAGAAGCGCGCAAACTAATTAAGCAGGAAATCTCCGAGCTAAGTCGATCAAGAGCAGCCTATGTCGCGCAGATAAATCGCGATCAAGTTGCTGCATCACCGAGCATCAGCGATGCCTTGACTAACGCTGTTAAAAAACAGGCCAAACAAAAGAATTTCATATTCGAAAAATAGTCGCAAATCCTGGGTCATTTCATATTAGTTGCTGATATCAGTGAATATTCTGATCTGATCCGGGTTATTCGCTTTTTACCTCAATTTTGTAAATTATTTTGACCTTTTAACAGGTTTTATACACTAGCGAGACTCGAAATACAGACTATAATTTCTACTACCTTCTAGGGAAAATATTAAGTTCATTAAAGCTAAAATTGAGAACAGTAGGAAAATTTCGGAGTATTAAGAATGGAAAATTCCCAATTAAAGTCCAATAGTCAGGCCAGGGACTCAAATATAACGGATGATACCGGTATAAAAAATGGCGGAAAGAAAGCCACTGGTCGAAGATTACAGGATGCCATTACCTCAAAGAATCCAAATCGGAAATTGAATCTGGATCGCAGGGCCGCGTTTAGTGATCGTCGTGATAATACAGATCCTCACTACAAAGGCCCGGCTCGTAGAAATACCATCGATACCAGGGATGCAAAAGATCGCAGAAATAACGACTGATCCTTATTTGTATAGTCAGCCATGAAAAACCAGAAACCAGGTTTTTCATGGCTGACTAGCTACAGGCTGTGGGAAATATCGACGATATTGTTTCTGCATTAATCTGAATCACCCGCGCGTTCTGCGGTAGGCTAAAAGCTAGACCTGGCCCGATGGTCTTGCTGCAAAGTATGGCCTGGAAAACTATTTTGCAGAGATTCGCTCCCTTCGTGCAACATCCGGGCTAGCTGATCGTTAGCATTTCACGCGGAGCTCGTTTGCTAAGCAACAGTGGTCCATCTGGCGTGACAACCAAATTTTCTTCATGAACAATCATTTTCCCCGGGGCATATTCCATACCGGGTTCGATAGTAAGAACCATACCGGCTTTGATGACTGTGCCATCGCCGGGCATATTGGATGGTGGTTCGGTCAATTGCATGCCCAGGCCGTGGCCGTACCGCCCCACGTTGTTGCCTAGTGACCCCGCATCCTCGAGTATTTTTGACATGACCGCGTGTAAGTTATCCGTAGTGCCCCCTACAACAGCTGCCTCAACCCCGGCTTTCGTGGCCAGCCATATCGCGTCATGCGCCCGTTTTGCCTCATCTGTGATTTGGCCCACGGCATAATTTCGATCGAAATCAGAAAAGTAGCCATCATATGTTGAGCCGGAATCGAAAAACAGAATATCTCCTCGTTCAATGATTCTATCCCGCGGCCCACATACAATTTGTGGCACGCCGCCCGGTCCTGATATTCCAGGAAGGAATGGAACTGAATCAGCACCTCTTTGCAGAATATCAATGCGAACTTTGCGACAGGCTTCACGCTCGGAGTCCCCAATTTTGACGAGGTCCGGAACCGCAGCGTAGGAATCACTGACGATCTCACAAATGTGCCGAATACGTGCCACTTCTGCCTCGGTCTTTACCATCCGAATTTCCCAGATACAAGGTGAACCGTTGGCGATCTCAACACCGGAAAGCTGGTCTATTAATGCATACAACTCGATAACCGGCATTCGCAAACTATGTTCTCGCCCCAATTCCATACCCACGCGCCCGAATCGCCTCGGAAGCCCGGATAAAGCATCTGCCAGCAATGAAACACCATCGTCCCCGGGGCGGGGTGCAGGCCAGGTGCGAATGTTTTCTATCCATGTGCGCGCTAACGCCGGCGCACCAATTTCCGGGACGACTCCAACGGGTACTCCTTCTGCGGGAACTACAAGAAACCACGGCCGAGTCGGGCTTTCCCAAAACTGGGAGTCAAAGCCACTAAAATATCGGAAATTTGGCGGTGTAGTAAGCACAATCGCATCAAAATTATGTCCAGCCATTATTTCCTGCGCACGCGAAACCCGATACTCGAATTCATCGGCTGGAAACCCATGGCCGGGCTTAGATGACGAACTGGACATACGTAATGACCTCTTGATAATTGAAAATGGAATTCAGGGGATAGTATACCTATTTGCTGATTCATGGCCTGGGTCCGGGCTTTCCGGGTGCAAATGTCTGACCGGTGATAATTTCAAGTTTGCTTATGAATTCAGAATTGTCCAGGGTAGCACGCAAACCGTCTTCCGTGCTCGGTATCATCACTAAATGGGCATGGTTGGGCATCAAGCAATACGCCCAGATTTCAGTGTTTGTTTGCTGGGCCTACTCGGCGATGAGGTCTATGTAATAACGATAATTGCTTGTACAAAAAAAGGTTCTCTGTCTCCTATTTCCGCGTTGTGTAACGTGATGTGGAAAATAGGGAACTACCAATCGTGCCATCCTGGCCATTGTTTAGCTCCATGTAAGCTTGCTTCAGGGCAGATTATATCGACTTGACTGTAATCGGTATTCTGTTCCCAGAATTGCAGAATTGGACCGATCAGTATTATTTTCTTTCGAGGTGTAACACAAGAACGTTGTTGTACCAGTATTCAATGTACTTAGCCTTGGTCTGGACACGGTCTGACCACACATCCCGACCGCGGAATCCGGCGGACACAAGATCTTTCTCGTTATTAAACCACTTACGATAAGAGTCCTGATTTTGGTTGGAGATGCGCAACGTAATGCTATCGGTCAGATGATCCGGCGCAAGCTTGATCCACACATTCTCTCCCTCGGACTTTACCTCCTTTACCACTGATTCATCCTGCGCCAGGATATTGAAGGCGAATTCTTCGGCAAATACAGGGAAGGCGAGGGAAAAGCCAATTAAGCCGAGCAAAATATATTTCATTTTATTAATCTCCTTTAGTTTTAGCTTGCAATTCACGGGACAGTATACTTATTAAAAGCGTATTTCCAGAAATACACGATAAGGGGTTCATATTCTGGGGACAGTATACTTATTTCCTGATTTCCGAATCACCACAACTCTATTACGCCCGCCTTCCTTGGCTTGATAAAGTCCCATGTCTGCCCGATGCAGCATGCCTTCAATCCCCTCATCCTCGTCCAACAAGACAGTTACTCCAACACTGACGGTAAATGAAATAGGGCCTTTATCAGTATTGATGACATTGGTTTCGATAACTTTACGCAAACGTTCCGCGAATATGGCAGCACCCTGCGTATCGCTTGCTGGCAATATGGCCGCAAACTCTTCGCCTCCAATCCGAGCAAATATATCGTGGCTACGCAGCGTTAAGCTACAGATATTTGCCATTTCGCAAAGAGCAACATCACCGATATCGTGTCCATATGTATCGTTGATTTTTTTAAAGTAGTCTACATCCAGTATCAACAGGGCAAGCGGTTGACGGTAGCGAATAGCTCGAAAATATTCTCGCTTGCCGGCGTCGACAAAAAACCGTCGATTGCCAACGCCAGTTAGTGGATCGCTGTTAGCCATGTGTTCCAATTTGGCCTGGAGTTCTTTATGTGCTGTAATGTCACGCACGGCAGTCACCAGCGCCGTCTCTCCCTTATGGTTTATTTCGCGGCTGCGCACTTCCACCGGAAATGTGGTTTCATCGCCGCGTACATGAGTAACTTCTACTGGTTCACGCGTAGGTTCGTGTAACCAGAACGTGGTGTCATCGCCACGCTCATGTGCGGAATCTATAGCTTTTCTCTTAGTTTCACCTATCCAGTCGGTAGCATTGCTGTGAAATGATTTGTGGACCCGAGAATAGATAGAGCTTCCGATCAATTCATCCCTCGATATCCCGTACAAAATGGGTGCGGCTTCATTACAGTCGACAATCAGACTTTCCGAATGGATCAAAATCGCCTCAAACGCCGCATCGGCCAATTGGCGGAAACGACTTTCACTGTTCTCCAGTTCTTTGGCGAATTTCGATATAGAAGCATGTGCCGTCTCAACTTCTTCGATGCGCTTGTTCAGCAGATGCTGAGTCCGGTCAACCAGCCGCTCGTAATCGACCAGCTGTTCTTCGGCGCGCATGAGCCTGCGCGCCATTGTTTTCAGCTCTTTCTTACTGTCTTTTTCTTGATCCTGAGAAGATTCTATTTCGCTCACCCGTCCCCCAGTAATAACGATACAAATGTAGTGTTGTGATAACGGGATCGGGTATGCTCCGATGCAGGACCAATTTCGCCGAATGTATAAAAGCCACTCATGGGTATCGGCAGGTCGAAGCTATCCATGGCTCTGGCAATTTCTTCACGTGTTTTGGTGCCGAGGGTTAACTTCCGTCCGGTACAGGAAAACATTAAGGCTATGCTTGGCGAGTCACCCGAGTACCCAGCTATAGCAGATTCTACCGACTTATTGACGCCGCCCAATACCTGGTCACGAATTGCCTGGGTGACTCGCACTTCAGCGCCCTCGGGAATCTCGCCCAAAAAAGTGATGGTACCTGTGTCGGGGTCGGCTGTCTTGGCGACGCGTAGATAATAACGATCTAGCCCCTGCTCGTAGACGGCCAGGGGGTAGGATCCCAGGCCAGATATATTTTCCTTAAACACATCACCCAGGTAATAAGAGTAGATTTCTAAAGCTGGTCGGTCATTCAGGCGATACAAAACATTGTTTTCCACCTGCGTTACGGTCATTTTCTCTCCAACTGGACTCCAGCCACTTTCCACTCCAAGCGAATATATCAATGGCCCGCTAAAATTGAGGATAGGGACAGAATCGGTGAGTACCTTGTCCCCGCAGAATTGATAAGTCGAATAAGAAGTTTTTGATCCTGCTACCCGATCTGCCGACATGCCACCGATCACAGGAACCTCGGCACCGAGAATACTATTGAAGCCATCCAGTACCTCATAAGCACTGGTAGTGAGGCCGTCGGGTAATGCGATAGTCAACCTGGGCTCATCGCTAAGTCTGTTACTAGCCATTTCAATCGCTTTTTTTGCTGCTCCAGGGGGGTCGGCACTCGCACCTCCACCGTAACCAGCTGCGATATCGATCTTGTCGGAGCAAAATAAAGTGAGTGTGATGGCATCTTCGGTAAAACCGTTGCAACTCGACATTTCACCGTCGGTGGTGCAGCCAATCAATTGTAGGTCTGGGTAGCGCTCCATAATTTTTTTAAGTACCATCGAATGCTCGAACTCGGTACCACAAAATACCAGCCCGGCAATCGGCGTCTCGCCATCCAGTTTTTCATCACAACTTTCTATTACCTGGGTAACGGCATCTTCGGTATCGATGTCGTCGCTGCATCCAATTACTGCCTTAAACATAAGTTTACCCTTTGGAATTCACTGTTTTTTTACCTGGATTAAGGCGCGCGTTTAAACAAGACATATTTGTATATAAAAAACTAAGCTACTCGAGCTATAACCTTATATCTATCTAAGATGAATAGTATTTACTAACTTCGAACAGCAGTTCGAATTAGTATAGAGCACATGCGTGACTCCTTTCCGACTTACTGCCCAATTTTCTTTCCGGGGATTTCAAACCTGAGCGCTAATTGTACAGAGAATTGCTGGCTACTAAATAGCGGAGTTATCGCAGGCCGGATATACGTATGCAGTCGAGCCAGCTGCCGTTGACAGGTTACTAGCAAACGAGGGGGAGTCCATATACGGTCGTTTGAGTCACCCGAACTGGATCTGCCATATAGCCTCTGATTGGCAGATACTGTTGAAAAACTCTGGAATGTGACTGATCCATGAGATAATTACACCCGGTATCAACTTCCTAAGGAAGACATTCTATGATGGGACTGTTAAATTGCATCCGATATTGATCCAAATTAGAAATATATTTGCATGACGCTTTGACCCGGCTAATTTAGATAGAACGTGGGTGTAGTTGCTGCTTCAAAGAAATATTGCCTCGTCCGAGAAATTAGTGGGTAAAGGCGAACAGGAGAAAACAGATAAGTGTATGATTTCACTTGGCTTTTATTGTATCAAGATCGAGAAATCAATGCTAACGTGTAAACCTGAAAATGATGATGCTCTCGCAGAGCCGCCAGGCACGCAAAGAGATAAATGGTAAATGCTTTATCTATTTGAATATGCAGATAAAATCCTTTG
>Ga0255049_10001412_pt1 | contig 13206 bp, 9 predicted proteins | sample JV7_2_3_MG_FD_183615 | JGI IMG/M metagenome (GOLD analysis project Ga0255049, IMG submission 183615) | Seawater microbial communities from Jervis Inlet, British Columbia, Canada - JV7_2_3 | ecosystem: Environmental > Aquatic > Marine > Inlet | place: Canada: British Columbia | collected 2016-10-06
CGGGATTCGACAGGGCCACGAACACGGCGCCTTTCCGGCCCGTTGCCAGATCCCAGACGATGCCCGACTGCGGTCCCCACAGATGCGTCAACCGCGGGGCCAACCCGATTCGTCCCTCGCGATCGATGGCGGTACCGTCGAAGGTCCCGAGGAGAAACTCGCGTTCGGTGGACGCGCTCCAACGATCGATCGACACCGCCGCCGTGGCGCCGGCGGTGAGAACCGACAGCAATCCGAGTGCGGCAAGGCGTGACACGGTCTTCATCGTTGCTGCTCCTTCAAACCATCCCCGGGGGTCCCGGCATCGACTTTGACACGGATCGCCAACCCACCCGTGATCGGTCCGTCCATTTCCAACTGGCTGGAGGCGAGACGACTGACGCGCGAACGAAAGGCGGTCCCCGTGCGGGCGCCGCTGGACAACAGATGGGCGGCGGTCGGCGGGAGTTGCGAGAACGCGACCCCGCCGCGCACGATGGTCGGCGCTTCGTGGTACAGCACCGCGACCAGGCGATGATCGGCACGCAGTTCGCCGAGCACGCGCAAGACCCCCGACAGGTCGGAGGCCGTCTGCATCCGGCGCGCCAGCGGGCTGCCCAGCGCCCGCTCGATCTGGCTCGGAGGGCCGACGGCCAGGCGAAGTTTCTTGCCCTCGTCGACGTCGTGCGGCACCCGAAGCTTGAACGCCTTCTGGATCGGTTCGCCGCGCCAGGGTCGCAGGGCGACCTGGATGTCGATCGTTCCTCCGGGCCGTACCGCCTTGCGATCGTAGTACACCGATTCGACGCTGTAGCGGTTCAACTCCGCGACGAGATCCACGTCAACCTCGACCCCCACGACCGCGGGCCGCTCGTAGGGGTTGTTCCAGAGCATCGCCAGGGTTTGTTGCACCCTCGCCGCCACGGAAACCAACGGGTCCACGGCACCATCCCCGGCGGCCGTGAGTTCGAACGGGATGTCGGGGTGCGCAAGGAGCCGGATCTTGCCGCTGGCTTTCACGGTGACCGCGACCTCGCGATCCACGTGGTTGAGGATCGAGTTGGACACCGAAAGACCCGCCAGTAAGGGCGTCAGACCGGGTGTGTCGACGATTTCGAGGAATGTTTCCCGCACGGTTTCAGCACCCGCGGGTTGCACACGAACCAGCAGCGGGATCATCGTGGCCTGCCGCCCGACCCGTCCGACCACCGCGGTCAAACGATCGTCGATGATCGCGCCCACCTCATCTCCGATGGCGGCCATCTTGCGCGACCCGGCGGCGTCGGCCAGCGTGTGGATGACGGTGGCGGTGTGCATCGGAAACTGAACTTTGCCGGTGCCCATGAAGGGATGACCGAAGGCCAGGACGTTGCCTTCCTCGACCGCGGTGACGGTCCCGGTCGCGGCAAACGTCCACGCGCCTCGCACCAGGGCAACACCGATCGGAGAGCCCGGTTCGAATTTGATCGATGCGTCACCTGCAGCCGGCTCCGCATCGGTCGTCGCCGCACCGTCGGTCCATACGAGCCCTGCGGACTCCAGTTGCCCGCGGGCCCACTCGCGAAGTTCCGGATGCAACCCGGAAGCGGACAACGGTGTACGGATCGGCTGCACATCGTCGGACGAGGGTGCGAGTGCGGCGGCGCTCCGCGCGGCCGCGCGCATCGCCTCGATCGGCGTGACGCCGGCGATCGCGTCCTTGGGCAGCGCTCCCAGGCGGTAAGAGAGCGCGCCGATCAACCGATCGCCGAGGTACACGGGCGACCCGCTCATGCCCGCGGCAATCCCCACGTGCTCGGCGATCGGCCCCTCGAGTTGCACGAGATGCAGGTCGTACCCGGGGCCCAGGAAGTCGTTGTAGGTTCCGATGTAGTGGAGCGGGATTCGCTCGATGGCCCGGCCCTTGAGTGCGGTCAGGGCGTAACCCTTGGCTCCTTCTTCATAGGCAAACGTTTGTGATGGTTGGGGTTCGGCGGCAAACCACGGAGCGGCGGCTGCTGCTGCGAGGAAGACGACGGCCAGACGCGAAAGAATCGTCAATCGTCCTGGTTTCGGATGGCCGATTTGATTGCCTCGACGATGAAGTTCTGCATCGACGGCTGCTGCCCGCGAACGGAGGCATAGACCAGACACGGAAGTTTGAGCGAGATCTGCACGCCGTTTTCGTCGAGTGAATCCAGCCATTGGGTAAAGCCTTGCCACGAGTCGAACGTCTTCGTTTCAATCGCTCCGCGGCGGTACAACTCGATCAGTTCGATCTCGTTTCGCATGCGAAACAGGACGTCGGATTCATGGTAATCGGCGAAATCGCTGTACGCAAAGAACTTGACTTCACCCGCCGTCTGATCCTTGCCCTTGATCGAGACCTCGGGGTTCTTGTTGCAGCGCAACATGATGTAGTCGCCCTTGCCGGTGAAATGAAACGCCAGGATCGGGTCGCTGCGCGGGTTGTTGTCCGAGGGCGTCTTCAGCGCGCGGTAGACACGACGGGCGATCTCTGCATTGGTCTTCACCATGCCGGGCTCTCCATCCAGGTTTCAGGGGATTCGAATAGGTCGATTATACGAACCGGCATAGCCCATCTCAACCACCGACCATGCCGAACCGGCAAAAAACCCCAATACCTTGTTTGTTTCGAGTCTAGACGGGACCCACGCTACCCGAGATGCCCCCCATCGGACAACCCCCCTTCCCGCTTTGCCAGGGGGCACCCCGGGACCTAGATTCGCCGTTGCGGAGGGTCGCTTGAAAGAGGTCAAACGGTGGATCGGCGGCGAGGTGTTCCACGGGGCTGTCTACGGCCTGGGAATGAGCCTCGCTATCTGGATCCCGTTGAATACAGGGACGTTAGCGAACGGTCGCCTGGCTCTCCTGTGCCTCGCATGCGCCGCCGCGGGACTCTCGAGAGACTGGGGCGGCTGGCCCGCGCCGGCGGTGCTGCCCTGGGTGGCGGCGGGGTGGTTGCTGGAGGGTCTCGGAGCTGCGATGCTGATCGCGGTGCTCGCCACGGCCGGGTCGGGGCTGATTTTTCGCGGGCGCCGCACCCCTGCCCGTCTGGCGTACGACGTCGGTGCCGCGGCCATGGCGGTCGTGACGGCCGGCGGAATCGCGGCGCGGGCATCCGGTGAGTTGGGACGAGGAATCGCTTTCGGAGTGATCTTCGTCCTCGTGCTCGCATCGCTCCACGGCATCCGCCGCCTGTTCACCGGGGCCCCCGGGCCTCGCTGGGTCCGTCACGCCTTCTTGACGGTGGCGATCCTCGCGGCCGGGATCGGCCTATCGTGGGTCATCGTCGCGTTGTGGGCCCAACCCGCACTGCGACCCTGGCTCGTGATCGCACCCGCCGTTCGTGCCGGTGTCCTGATCGGCGTGATGACGACGGGAATCCGCGCGCGGCGGCGCCGGCGGCGAAGCCCGGCTGCCCCCAACCGGCTGCGCGATCGTACGGCGGCAGCGTTGGCGCGGACGCTCCCCGAGGGTGTTCCGGGCGGGCACCTGTGGCGTGTCGAAGCGTTGTGCAGCGCGCTCGCCGAACGCCTCGGCGCGGAGCCGGTGGAGGTGCGGCGTCTGCGGCAGGCCGCACTGTTGCATCACATCGGCCGCCTGGCCTACGACGACGCGTCGATCGAAGTCCATCCCAAGGTCGTTGAAGCGACGATCGCGCACCTCGGTTTCTCCCACGAAGTCCGTACGATCCTGATGGAAAGCCAGGAGCACTGGAACGGCGACGGACCCCGCGGCCTGCGCGGCGAGCGCATCGCGCGCGGTGCGCGCATCCTGGCCGTCACCGATCGCTACGACCAACTGACGCATCCGTCTTCGGGTGCGCGACCGCATGCCGAGGCCATGGCCCTGTTGCGACGAGATCCGGGTGAACGTTTTGATCCGTTGATGTTCGAGGTCCTCGATGAACTCGCCGACCAACTCGAAGCAACACACTCCGACCTGACGAGCCCGACAACCACCTCGACTCGAACGCCGGGCCATTCGCGTCTGGTCAACGCCGAGAGCGATCTACAAACCTTGTACTCGATCGAACGAGCGGCGGCGCTTCCGATCGGTCAGCGCGAACGCTTCACGTTGATCGCAGGACTTCTGCGCATGCTGGTCCCGTTCGAACGGCTGCGCATCGAACTCGACGATCGAGAACCCTTCCGCTACGGGGATCGTGACCCCGGCGCAAGCGAACGGATCGTTCCGTTGCGTCATCAGGGCGAGCACGTCGGCCGGTTGGCGATCTCGATCAGCGAACGGGAACCCCTGGACACGTCTCGAAACGAACGACTCGACCGCGTCGGCGTCCTGCTGGCCGGGATGATCGCGTCCGAGGAAACATCCCCCGCACAGGCCATGACGGACCCGGCAACCGGTCTCCCGAACGCACGTTTCCTGCGCCGTCTCTTGGCCATGCGCATCCCCGAACCGGGCCACGCCGGTCCCGGCTTCGGGCTGATCGCGTTGCACGTCGGACGTCTCGGCGACCTGACCCAGGCCCACGGCAAGGACGCCGCCGACCGGTTCCTCCAGATCGTCGCCCAGCGGCTGGCCGCCGTCTGCGGCGAGCGCGACACCCTGGTCCGTCTCGGACCCGACCAGTTCATCGTCCTCACCGGCGAGAGCCGCGGCGGCGAACTCGTCCGTCGCTGGCACACGCTCGTCGAACACGCCGGCGCCAGTCCGATCCCACTCGACGGCCGCGACGAACCGGTCCAACTCGACGCCGCACACGCCGCCCACCCGCTCGACGGCGAGCGCCTCGACGATCTCCTGCAGACCCTGGAAGCCCGCCTCACCGGCTCCACCACCTCGAGCGTCCTGCCCTTCCGCAACCGCCGAGCCGGCTAACCCCGCAGGAGTCGGAGAACGTCGCGCGCCGCATGAGCGGGCAGCAGCGGCCTGGTGAACAGGCGCCGCAGGCCTTCCTTGCCGAGGCTCCCCGCATGCACACGATCGACGAGTGTCGCCCCGAGACGGCCTCCGAGTTCGCGGGCGAGACGGCGGCGTAATACCCGGGACTCGCGGAGGGCATCCCGCAGCGGCTCGTCCGGTCCCGGCGCTCCCGTGCGTTCGAGTCTGCGGTGCGCATCGAGCCAGCCTCCGGGGCCGTCCCCGCTGACCTCGGGGCCACTCCCGCCACCGGCATGGCGCAAGCCGGAACCGAAGTCGCAGGCCGGATCGACGAGTCTTGCGCCCAGGTAAGCCAGCGCCTCGGTGTACGCGGCACCGTAGGCGGTCTGCGACTTGTCGTCGGCGAAATCCTCCGCGGAGATGAACAGCCGGCCGGTCAACGCCGCGCGCAGGAAACGCGCGGCCTCGCCGGCCGCGGGTCCGGGTAGGTAACGCGTCAGGAACATGGTGTTGGAACGCGACTCGTACAGCGCACCCGCGCGGGTCAGTCTTTGCCGCGCCTCGGTGATCTCGTGGTTGGAGCGGCCGTGCTCGGCGAGGATCGGTTCCAGCAGTTCCTTGGCTTCGGGGCCCGAATAGACCTCGGGGTACGCATCGACGAGTTCCTCGCTCCAACCCGCGCGATGACGTAACCGCCGGCGCTCGGGGCGGATCCCGATCCAGCCGGCCAGCACGGCGATCAGGTGGTGCACCGCGGGGGTCAGATCGATCTCTTCGTCTTGCGGCAAGTCGGACTGCCAGCGATCGAGGACCTGGCGGTACGCCTCGTACTTCTCCAGCGGCGTCGTGTGGAAGACGGCGATGGTGCGGTCGTCGATCTCGACCGGTGCTGTGAGATCGGCCCGTTCCTCGACACGTTTCCAGTACACGGAGTCGGGATTCTGAAAAACGATCAACGGCTCGCGGCGGATACCGTGCTTGGCCAGGGACTTTTCCGTTTCACGGGGCAGATGCTCTGGCGTGACGTGGGACTCGCCATAGAAGACAACCATGCAGCGTTCGGGGTCGGCCTCGATCAGATCGGCGATCCGCCGGCCGGCGTGGGCGTCGCGACGGCGCAGCCCGTCAAAACCCACGCGTGGCGGTAGGTCGAGCGCCTCCACGGGGATCCCGCGGTCGCGTGCGCAATCGAGCAACGCGCGGTAGCCCGCCCAGGGGTAGCCCCACTCCTCGCGGTAGTGCATCCGGCGATGCAGCGTGGAATCGTCGATCTCACCGGTCTGCCGGCGCAGCAGGAGGCGTTGCTGGCGCGTAAACACGAACTCGATCCCCAGGCACACCCGGACGTCGCGTGCGACGAGGCGCTCCAGCAGGTCAACGACGAACTGGGCGTTGGCCGCAACGGCGTGGAAGTCTCCGATGAAGATCAGACCCGCGGCAATCGCTCGATCGACCACGTCGTCGCGGGCAATCGGGCGGCGATAGTCGAGACAGGACTCCCGCAGCGCGCGGAAGTACGGGTGCTCGAGCGAACCATCGACGTCCATGACCTCACGGCGAAGACGCTCGGCGGCTTCCCGTTGGCGATCGAACAGCTGCCGCGACGGCGCGCCGTCTGTGCGACTCACGACGAAGGCGACCCTTTGGAGTTGTCACCGTTGTCTTCGTCGCCGGGTTCGTCCTCGCCGCGAATCCCCTTCTTGGAGCCGTGCACGCCCTGGCCGAGCCCGCGCATGATCTCGGGGATGCGTTTCGCGCCGAACAGGACGATGACGATCACCAAGATGATGACCAACTCTTGGATGCCCAGACCCAGGATCGCCAGCGGTGTCATAACTCCACCTCGCAGAGACGCCGGAAGTTTCCGGGGCCGACCATACCACAGCGGCCGAAGTGGTCGCATCGATCAGGACGGGGGCAAGATTTCACGCTTGTTGCCGACGCGACGAGTCGTTTTTTCGGCGTCGAAATGCTCGAGCAACGGGATCGCATGCTTGCGCGTGACGCCGGCGAGTTCCTTGAACGCGCCGACATCGATCTGGCTCGTGTGCTTGGCAAACTCCCACAGCTTTTCTCGCAGCGCCTGGAGCGCGTCGGCATGGAAGATCTTGCCGTCGTGAAGCTTGACGAGCGTGCCGCGGGCCACGAGCAGTCCGATCAACTCGGACCCGCAAGCCTCCTGCACGACCTCGTTCGTTTCCGGCGGGGTCAGGGCGCCCTCGCGGAACGTTTGCTCGATGGCACGTAGTTGCTCGCCGCGCCCGTCGTCGAGCACGACCTCGTGTCCGGCGAGGCAAACCTGGTCGCCGCGCAGTTCGAGGGCCCCGCCCGAGGCCAGCACGTCGAGCAATCCGCGCCAGGCTTCCTGCGGGAACGCCTTGTCGACCCTGGCACGCAGGCCCTCGCGGTCGATCCCGAGGCGTAACGGTTCTTCGCGATGAAAACGTTCCAGCGTTTCGGTCACGCCGGACGAGACCGCGTTCCATACCGCCGGGTCGAACCAGCGGCCGGCTACGTTAAACGTCTCCCGGCGCTCGCGTTGTTCGCCGAGGGTTTGTTCGAGGACGCCCAGCGGACAACCCAGCGACCGCGCCAAGTCGGAGAGTTGGAGACCCGACGCCCCGGCGCGTCGTAGGCGTGACTGCACGGCGCGTTCGATGTGCCAGGCCGTCTCGGAAAAATCGGCCGCTTCCGCTTCGCGCGGATGGGGTGGATGGGCATCCACCACGACCCCGCCGCCGATGGTGTCGACCGGCGCCGGACGACGCAGGACGATTCGATCGCCCGCCACCAGCGGCACGGGCGACGAACTGAACACGAGGGCCCGCAACGTGCCGTCGTCGTTTCGACCGAGAACCCGAAACCGCGCCGCGTAATCGGCGGTCCCGTGATGCAAACGCACGGGGCCGCCGGCGGCCAGCCGCTTGGGTGCCTGCGGGAGCAGGCGAATGGTGGCCCAGAAGCGGGTCGTCGGCTGCAACGTTCCCGCGCGACAGAGCACCGAACCACGCGGCACCTCCTCACACTCGACTCCCTGGAGGTTACAGGCGGTACGCCGGCCGCCGGAAGCGGCGGCGACCTTCCGATGGTGGACCTGGAGGCCGCGAATGCGGGCACGTTTGCCGTGCGGTTGGATCTCGACGTCTTCGCCCTCGCGAAACCCGGGTCCGGTCAACGTCCCCGTCACCACCGTGCCGAAACCGCGCAAGACGAACGAACGATCGACAGGGAGGCGAGGGATCGCGACCCTCGCGGCCGGATCTTCGGCGGGCTCCAGGTCGACAAGCGCCTGGCGCAGCGCGTCGAGGCCAAACGCGGTCTTCGCGGACACGGCGATCATCGGTGCGTGCTCGAGGAAGGTCCCGGCCAACAGCTCGCGCACCTCGAGTTCCACGACCTCGGCCAACTCGTCGTCGACAAGGTCTTTCTTGGTCAATGCGACGAGGCCGCGCCGCAGCCCCAGCAGCGAACAGATCTCGAGGTGCTCGCGGGTCTGCGGCTGCACGCCCTGGTCCAACGCGACGACGAGCAAGACCGAATCGATCCCGCTGGCGCCCGCAACCATGTGCCGCACGAAACGTTCGTGGCCCGGAACGTCGACGAAAGAAACGACGTCACCGGGCGCCAGTTCGACGTCCGCAAAGCCGAGTTCGATCGTGATCCCGCGACGCTTTTCTTCCTTGAGCCGGTCGGGGTCGGTTCCCGTGAGGGCGAGGACCAGCGCACTCTTTCCGTGATCGATGTGACCGGCCGTCCCGATCACGCGGTGGCGCGCACTACCGGCCGGAGGTTTCGTCTCGCTCATGGAAAGAGATTAGCAGTCCCTGGGGAGCACCACGCGAAAACAGGCGCCCTCACCGACGTCCTGGAGTGCTTCGATCGTGCCGTCATGATCGCGCACGATCCCGTGCACGAGCGCCAGGCCCAGACCCGTGCCCTGGCCTTCCGGTTTGGTCGTGAAAAATGGATCGAAGATCTTGGCCCGGCACGTCTCGGGGATGCCCGGGCCGTCGTCCTGGACCTCCAGCACGGCCTTCCCGTCCACGTAACGCGTTCGCACGGCGATCTTGCCGGACTGCGCGTCCGAACGGATGGCCTGGCAAGCGTTGGTCAACAGGTTCACGAGCACCTGCTGTAAATGGTGGTGGTCGCCGACGAGCGCGGGCAGATCGGAACACAGATCGGTTTCGACCGCGATGCCGTCGACGCGAAGCTGGTATCCCATCAATGAGAGGACCGATTCGACGACTTCGTTGAGCGACAACGCACCGTGCTTGACCTCGCCGCGGCGTGCGAACGAGAGCAAATTCTTGACGATCTTCTGGCACCGTCGCGCTTCGAACTCCAGGCGCTCGGCACGATCGGCCACCTTGCCCTCGGGAACCGCCGCGCGAAGCAACTGCGCGTAACCCATGATCGCCGTCAACGGGTTGTTCAACTCGTGCGTGACGCCCGAAATCATACGCCCCAGGCTGGACATCTTGTCCGCCTGCGCCAGTTGCATCTGCATCCGGCGCTCGCGGCTGATGTCGGCGATCACGAGCACCAGGTCCGGCTCGTCCGAGCGATCGTCGGTCAGCCGGGACACGCTGAAGGCGAACGTCCGGTCGTCCTCGTAACGGATCTCGCTGTGTTCGTCGTTGCGCTCACCGCGCCGCACGCGCTCGGTGGCATCGAACATCCCCAGCGCCCGAATCACCGCTTCCAGCGGTCCGACGAGCGGCAAATCGAGCTTGCCGAACATTTCCAGGGCCGCGGGGTTGGCCTGCTGCAGGTGCAGCCGGCCGTCGAGCAAGATGACGGCTTGCGGCATCGAGTCGAGGATCGAACGGAAACGATCCGCCTCGGCCTCGTGGACGGTCAGGATCCGGTCGAGGTGCAGGCTCAGCTGGTTGGCAACCGAGTAGCACAGGCGTATCGATCCCTCACCGGCCGGGCGTGACGGCAGCAACACGAGACACGCCGCGATCCGCTCACCGCGCGGGACCGGCAGGACGACGAGCGAACTCTCCTCCCACTCGCGCAGCGTGCCACGCGATTCGTCCCAGCCCGAGAGTTGGTCGACGCGCGTAACCGGGCGATCCTCCTCGGTCCACCCGAGCAATTGGGTCGCCTGGTGCGCCAGCGTGGCATGGGCGCCGGCATCGACGGGACGCGACTCCAGTGCCAGCACGGTGCGCCGGCCGCCGACCGCGTAGGCCGCAACGGCGATGTCGATATCTTCGGCGGACTGCAACAGATCGATCGCGTAGCGGAACAACGAATCGAGGTCACGCGCTTCGGCCGCGCCGCGACCCAGTGCCTGGATCAGGTCGAGTTCGCGGGTGCGCGCCTCGACGCGTACCTGCGCATCGGCAAGACCAAGGCGGGCCGTGCGCCAGGCTTCGATCGCCATCAACGCCCGCTCGATCAAGACCATCTGCGGGGCGGCTTCTGCGAAACGAATCGACAACCGCCAGTGCGGGCTGCCGCCGATCTCGACCTGATGCGGCGGGCTGCCCGACGCGGGTCCGTCGCGCCATTCGGCGATCGTTTCGCCGAGGCCGCTCTCGATACTCTTGAGGGTCAACTCGGAAACGTGGGGCCGCAGCGCCCGGCCCAGACCGATCAGAAGATCGTCAGGCGCTTCGGCTGTGAGGAGGTCCGACCAATCGAGAAGCGGTTGGTGGGTTTCGTCGTCGAATGCGTCGTCGCGGTGAAGCCTCGAGTCCGTCACGCGTTCTCCCACCCGGGTACGGGTGCGTCCAGACGCACCTCGGGTGCGAGTCTACAAAAGTCTCAGGGTCGGGAGCAATGACTAGCTGGAATTCAGTTCAACCGCGGAGGCGGCGGGGGGTGCGCATCGCCGGGAAGGCCGTACGGGGCGGGGATTTGACCACCCGCTTGCGCGCGAATATCTTTTTTAGCCTGTTCTTGGCCTGGCATTCGACCTGGCGGACGCGCTCGCGGCTGATGTTCATCATTTCGCCGATTTCCTTGAGCGTCAGCGTCGGGCCACCCGCGATCCCGAAGCGGTGGCACAACACCGTGCGTTCCTGCTCGGTCAGGTCCGTCATCGCTTCGCTGACCAGTGTATTGGCCTCGCGCTTGATCAGGTCGTCCTCGGGAGTGATCAGATTGTCATCGACGAGGTAGTCGGCGATCGGGGTGTCCCGTTCCTTGCCGACCTTGTCGTCGAGACTCATCTCGCGCAACGTGAACTGCAGGACCTGGTCGATCTTGTTGACGCTGCGATCGAGCCTGGTGGAGATCTCCTCGCGCTTGGGCTTACGGCCCAGCGAGCGCCGCAGCGATTGCTCGGCATCGCGGATCTCGCGAACCTTCTTCATCTGGTAAGTCGGGACGCGAACCAGGCTCGAGTGCTCGCTCAGGGACTTCAGGATGGATTTGCGAATCCACCAGATCGCATATGTGATGAACTTCGTGCCTTTCGTAGCGTCGTAGCGGTGGGCGGCCTCGATCAGACCGATGTTCCCCTCGTTGAGCATGTCCTCGAAGGGCAATCCGAGATTGCGATACTCGCTGGCGACCTTGACGACGAAACTGAGGTTGGATTCGACGAGCTCGTGGAGCGAGTCATGGCACCCGTTCTTGACCTTCCTGGCAAGACCCTGCTCCTGTTCCTTTGTCAGCAGCGGGTACTCCCGAATGTCCGAAAAGTAGCGTGATAGTACCGTGGAACGTTCTTTGTGGTTGGAGTCCATCAAGCCCTCGTCGGAACATGCAACGGTCGTTGGCGCAATGACAGAAATCTGTCAAAAACTTCTTGACCGGTCGTGGAGATCGGGGTAATTTGATTGTCGGCTGTTTTAAAGAATTTGACTTGGGAGGGATTAGCTGGACTCGTAGGTTCGAATTCAGAAAAGACTCGGAAACCCGAGTCGGTAGGCAGGAAAAAGCCGTACCGGATCACTCGCCCCCCTTCGTGGCCCCCCACGAATTGTGCAGACTAACGAGTTAATGCCCCGTGTGTGCGCGTTAGTTTAGGCACGCTTCGCCCTGTTGTCAACTTACAATCGTCGTCGCAAACCCCTATCTGCAATGGGTTTTCGGGGAATTATGGTTTGACGGTACGGTGATCCGGGTAGGGATCAGTTGACCCAGCGATCCGTGTCGTCTTTCTTTCCCATCATGACTTTGAAACGCCGTCGCTGAATCCGCCAGCGGATCTCTTTGTAGAGCCGGTCGATACGCCACGCCCGCTTGAGGTAGATCAAACCCGTCAGGGCGCCGCCGAGGTGACCGATGTGCGAAACGCCGTCGGAGACGGAAGCGAAGTTGTAGTACAGGGCAAAGAAGAAGAAGATCATCGCGAAGGTCTTGGCCTTCATCGGGAACATCATCATGAACAGGACGCGGCGCTCGGAAAACAGGAGCCCGTACGCCATGATCATCCCGTAAAGGGCGCCCGAGGCCCCCAGCGTCGGCACATCGGCCCCACGGATGAGGCCCTGCAGGAAGATCGCCACCCCACCGCCGAGCCCGCAAACCAGGTAGTAGCGCAGGAAGGCCCGCGGACCCCAGAGACGCTCCAACTCGCCGCTGAACATCCACAACAGGAGCATGTTGAAGAAAATGTGCCCCAACCCGGCGTGCAACCCCATGTAGGTCGCGAGTTGCCACACGAATCCGGACAGAACCTGGCTGGGTGTCAGCGCGAAGTACTGGAACAGAAAATCGCGGACGGGGCCCAGTTGCAGGGGCACGAAGATCGCCACGTTGACGATGATGATCATCCGCAGCATCGGCGTCACCGGCGGGATCCCGAGGGTGATGCTACCACCGCCCCGGGTGGGCCCTTGCCTGTAGTAACTCATCGCGATTTCGCTCCAGCCCGGGTTTTCGTCCGAGAACGGGATCGCCCTGCAGACCCCTTGAATCGACTCTCGCCGTTTTGCATCCTCGTGAACAGTTGCACGGAACCGACCCAGGGAGCATAGCCCCCGCTCGCTACAAGCGTCAAACACGAGGACCCCGTTTGGGAACAACCTGCACCGTCGAGGACACGCTCTTGCTCCCGGGTGAATCCCCGGCGTGGCGAGAGCTCGTGCGTACGGTTCGCTCGGTGGCGCCGTGCCGACTGCCCGTTCTCGTTCACGGCGAATCGGGAAGCGGCAAGGAAGGCGTTGCCCGGGCGGTCCATGCGTGGAGTCGACGTGCGTGCGGCCCGTTCGTCGCGATCAACTGCGCGTCGCTGAGCGAGACGTTGCTCGAGGCCGAGTTGTTCGGTGCGTTGCGCGGCGCGTACACCGGCTGCGAACGCGACCGGCCGGGTTTGCTCCGCCAGGCCGCGGGGGGCACGCTGCTCCTCGACGAGGTCGGGGAAATGTCACCGGGTCTCCAGGTCAAGCTGTTGCGTTTTCTCGACGACGGCCGGGT
>Ga0255049_10001414_pt1 | contig 13201 bp, 10 predicted proteins | sample JV7_2_3_MG_FD_183615 | JGI IMG/M metagenome (GOLD analysis project Ga0255049, IMG submission 183615) | Seawater microbial communities from Jervis Inlet, British Columbia, Canada - JV7_2_3 | ecosystem: Environmental > Aquatic > Marine > Inlet | place: Canada: British Columbia | collected 2016-10-06
CAGCAGATGCTGGAACTGCATCCGGTTCGCCATCTTGGTGAGCGCGTCGACCCTTGCCAGGTAGCGGATACGCTTTTCGGCCTGCTTGCGCTCGTCAATGTTCTGGACGGCGTAAATATGCGAGAGTAGGTTGCCGGCTTTGTCCGGCACGGCCGACTTCGTATAGGAAACAGAAACCAAGGCACCATCGCTGTGCCGAACGACGGCTTCCTGGGGGCGCCAGTCTTCCTGTCTGCTCGCGCTGCGCCGGTCGTCGGCTGTGAGCAAAGAGTTGATGTCAACGCCGACGAGCGTCTCGGGTTCGCAGCCGAGGAGCTGCCCCGCTGCCTTGTTGGCTTCTTGTATTGCGCCGTCGGGCGCGGCGAAGAAGATGGCTTCATTCAGGCTATGTACGACAAGGTCCAGCTGGTCCCGTGACAGATTTTGCAGTTTGGGTGAAGGGCCGGGCGAGGTCTGGTTTACGGTCGAGTCAGTCGAGTTCGTGCGCAGTGACGGGACGAGCCATAGCGCGAGGCCGAGCGCGAGCATCGCCGACACAATGGCGACGATGATCCAGACTTCGCCGGTTGGTGATGACAGTAGCCCAAATACGGCGCTCGCGAGCAGACCGAGCCCTGAAGCCGCGAGCAGGCTGCACAGAAATTTCAGTCCTGGCTTCATAAGGAATCAGTCCGCTTATCCGGCAAGGTACCGGGCCGAGTATCGGCCTTGTTATAATTTTCATTTGCCGGATCAATGAGCTGCGGCTGCCGACCGCGCATAGGAATGGATCCGGCGCGAGCCAGAAGTCTACAAGATCTGACGAATCTATGCCTCCGACGAGCCGGCCGAGAAGCCCAGGACAAGACGACGCCGAATTCAGGCCGCCCCTGATGTTCAGGCACAGGCATCTGCAGTCGATGATCACGCAGGCGCCATGGCGCCGCCGCCGGATACTGGGGGCCGCTGATGAGCTGCTCGGCTCTGCTCGCGAAGAAGTGCTCGATTGTGGCGATGGCGTCCGTCTGCAGGGATTCATGAGTGCGCGAGGCACCAGCGAGCGCGCACTCGTCGTGCTGCTGCATGGCTGGGAAGGCTCAGCGCACTCTTCTTACGTGCTTTCCTGCGGAATTCGGTTGCTCGCCGCCGGGTTCTCCGTGTTTCGCTTGAATCTGCGCGACCACGGAAACACGAAGTCACTGAATGAAGGCCTGTTTCATTCCTGTCGTATCGATGAAGTCGTTCGCGCTGTGAGTCGTATTCGACAGGCAACCCAGGCGCGTTACTTTGCCGTCGTCGGGCAATCGCTGGGCGGCAATTTTGCGCTTCGTGTGGCCGCGAAGGCCGGCAGCACTGGCCTGGAGCTTGACCGCGTGATCGCAGTCTGTCCGGTCTTGAAGCCGCACAGCACGATGCGGGCACTGGATGCGGGCTTTTGGGTTTATCGCCGCTACTTCCTGGAGCGATGGAGACGCTCACTCGTCGAGAAGGCCGCCGCATTTCCGCACCTGTATGAGTTCGGTGACCTTCGACGATTCGATACTCTGACGGAAATGACCAGGTTCTTCGTTGAGCGCTATACGGAATTCGATAACCTCGATCAATATCTGTCCGGCTACGCAGTGACAGGCGACGTACTCAAAGAACTTGCTGTTCCGTCACGCATCATTCTGGCAGCGGACGATCCTGTCATCCCGGTGGACGACCTCGATCAGATCTGCAAGACAGGCGCACTGGAGATAACTCTTGCCCCACACGGCGGGCACTGTGGTTTTGTCGATGAGCCCTTCGGGCCCACCTGGGTCGACCGCGAAATCGTCGCGGACCTCGGCCGAACAGCTCACCGCTCGCTGCCGTTCGTTTCCACCGCACTATAATGCGGTCGGCGGCAGCATAGACCCGCCGTAGCAGGACCGTAATTCTCATGAGGCCAGCGTCACTCGATGCCAGTCTGAACTGGCTCGCAGCGGTTGATCATCGTCACCTACTGACGCGAGGCCTGCGCGGATTTGAAAAGGAATGTCTTAGGGTGGGCTCTGCCGGACGCTTATCTGAAACACCTCATGCTTCTGAATGGGGTTCGGCCCTGACGCATCCTTATTTGACGACCGACTATTCCGAGGCTTTGCTCGAGTTTGTGACGCCACCTCATGAGCAGGTTGAGACGGCGTTTTCCCTTCTCGAGGAGTTGCATGCGTTTGTCCTGCGAAGCGCAGGCGACGAACTGCTGTGGCCGGCGAGCATGCCGTGCATCGTCGATGTCGACGAATCAGTGCCAATAGCTCAGTACGGCTCAAGCAATGAGGGCAGGCTGCGAACGATCTATCGTAGCGGGTTGGGGTTTCGGTATGGGCGTGCGATGCAGGCAATTGCCGGAATACACTTCAACTTCTCTTTGTCGCCTGATTTCTGGCTGCCCTATCATGCCTTCCTCGGGAGCAAGCTGGATGTTCGGGCGTTTCAATCTGAGCGCATGATGGGACTGGTCCGGAACTATCGACGAATCGGTTGGCTTGTGACATATCTTTACGGTGCGTCGCCGGCTTTCTGTAAGTCGTTTCACCCCGAAGGGCACGCAAGGCTCGAATCGCTGAGCAGCGATACCTGGTATGCACCGCATTCCACGTCTTTGCGTATGAGCGACATGGGCTACCGAAACTCGACCCAGGCCAGGCTTCACATCTCGGTTAACTCTCTGGATGAGTACATCGACGAACTCACGATGGCGTTGACGACTCGCGATCCCAGTTACGAGGCCATCGGCGTTGTGGTTGACGGAAAATACCGTCAGCTCAACGCTAATATTCTGCAACTCGAAAACGAGTACTACAGCTCGATCAGGCCGAAGCCCGCAAGCAAGACACCGCGTTTGGTTGCAGCCTTGAGAGAAACCGGGATTGAATATGTCGAGGTCCGGACGCTCGACCTTAACCCGTTCGCCCCGCTCGGTGTTACCGAAGATCAGGCGATATTCATCGAAATGTTGCTGATCCGTTGTCTGCTTGCCGACAGTGGGCCGATATCGAAGACGGAACAGGACGAAATCGACCAGCGCGAGCTCGCGGTCGCCTGGGATGGGCGCAGACCAAGGCTCAGTCTTTGTCAGGATGGCCGGGCGATTACATTACAGGCCTGGGCGATCGAAATAGTCGATGAGCTTGCCCGCCTCGCGCCCCTGATGAACGATGAAGAGGGCCGGTATGTAAAGGTCATCAGGGAAGCCCGCGAGGCTGTATTGGATTCGACGCGGACGATGTCCGGGCAGGTACTCGAGCAGCTTCGATGTGGCACGGGGTCATTCTTCGAGTGGGCCTTCGAAATCGGACATCAGCACAAGAAACACTTTCTTGAGCACGGATTTCTACCGGGCCGCCTATCCTCACTCGAGGCGCTCGCAGCAGAGTCCTTGCGTGATGCGCAGGCACTGGAAACGGCCGATAAGGCCCCGTTTGAGGAGTTTTTGGCCGCCCACCAAGCTGGTGGGTCCACAAGTGGCTCAGAATCGAGTATCGAAATCTGTGATTAGCTTAACCGTCTGAAGACCGGAGAAGCTGCAAAATAGCGACTTTTCTGCCGGAAAATCTTATGAAGCGGCTATTGCAACTTGGATTCATCCTGGGCCTTGGAGGCACGATTGCCGCGGCGTATTTCGTCCCGTGGTTTGAGTATGCACGTTTCCCTTCAGCGACCAGCGTCGTCGCGAACGGGGGTCGCGTAGAGCAGTTTCTGGCACATCTGCCGGCCGATCGGATCGATTCAATGACTGGGTCAGCGAGCGCTGCGCCTGCTGATGGTTCTGGAGCACGCCTGCAGCACTTTAAGCTGCGCGATGCGCAGGGAAACGTCATCGGCCTCGCCGCACGACATGAGCTAAGGACCGAAGACGCGGATGAGACCGCTTGGTTATTGACGATACCAAGTCGCGGCACGATCGCTCTGGCTGCGATGTCCCCTGGTTCAAGTTCGATCGAGTCGGTCCTGGCAGCCCGTGGGTTCACTCCCGGGGCAAGTGTCGATCAGCCGTTGTCGATCGATTCCGGATTTCCTGCGACGAGTGTCGCCGCAACCGGAGAGTTCGCCGACATTGAGTTCGAGCTCGTCGAAACCTGGACCGTGACGGGAATCGACGACGACGGGCAGATTCGCGGAACTCTGCGCCTTAACACGGTTGGGACACGGTCGACATGAAGTACGCATTCAGCCTCATCGTGGGAATCGTTCTCGGTGTGATCGCCGCCGTCGCACTGGTCTATGTCAATCCGCTGACCCGGGGTCAGTCGGCTCCCATCGACGACCCTCAATGGGTGCTCGAATACAAACTGGCAGCCCGGGACAATTGGCTTTCGACACATGACAAGCGGCTTGATATTCCGGTCGTGCCGATTGACGCACCGTTGCTCTGGGAACACGGTATCAGGGGCAGCCTTCTGTCTGCGATGCCGCTCAAAGGTTCATCGGGCGCGGAAGTGGCAGCCGCTACACGCATCAGCGTTCCCTCGCCTGAATCCGAGTTTCTTCGTGCGGGCCTCCTGGTCGAGGACTACTGGCTGATCAGTGTTCCCGGCGAGGGCACCGTTTTTCTGCATGCATTGAGCAACCAATGGCCCCTGTTGCGTGACACAGTGGTTCGGGTTGATTGGCTGCGGCGAAACTGGAGTGGTCCGGGTGAGTACGATCTCACACAGGGTCCTGTCGATACCCGAGCCGTTGTGATCGGGTTAACCGGTATACACAAAGGTTCCAGCGGTCACGGGCATGATCGTCTGTCACTCGAGTCCTATGATGGCAGCCTGGCTCCGCTCACCGGTCAGCTGACGATTGAGATGGGTGACACCCCAGGCTAGAACGTCGGGCGCTACGTCTTCAGAGCCTGCCCAAATCGCAGTCGGGATCGGCGATCGCTTCGACCGGCCAACGGGGTTTTTCTGTCAGGTGTTTCTTCGCCGTAATGAAACCGCGTGGGTCGTTAATCGAATCAACGGCGATGACCTGCCCGGCGGCAAGGTAGTAGACCGAGAAACTGCAGTCGCTCATCTCTCCCCGGGTCACGGTTGTATCGTAGCCTAGCGACAGCCCTGCGATCTGCAGCTTGAGATCGTATTGATCAGACCAGAACCACGGGATTGCATCGAACGCACGGCGCTTCCCGCAGATGGCCGACGCAGCGGCTTTGCCCTGTTCGATCGCGTTCTGTACCGATTCGAGCCGAATTCGCTGTCCAACCCAAGGGTGTGGGTGGCTTGTGCAATCGCCCGCGGAAAATACGGTGGGTACGGAAGTCCTTCCCTGAGTGTCAACGGCGATGCCGTTGTCGATGACGAGTCCCGCCGCTGCCGCCAGCTCAACTCGCGGCAGAATGCCGATTGCGACAATGACGATGTCGCATTCGAATCGATTACCCTCAGCGGTCTCGACTCCCCTGACACGGGAGTCCCCGTAGAACGCAGTCAGACGGGTCATGAACCGCAGATCAACGCCTGCCTGGCGATGATAGTCGGCCAGGAAGTCCGCGACAGTGGGGCAAACGCTGCGTGATATCGTATGTGATTCGGCCTCAATCATCGCTACGGAGAGTCCTGACTGAATCGCAACAGCGGCTACTTCCAGCCCGATATAGCCGGCACCCACGATGAGTAGCCGCTTCCCCGCGACAAAGTCGTTCTTTATGGCTTCGACATCGTTGATTGAGCGAAGGTAATGGATACCTTTCAATTGCCCCCCAGGCACTTCAAGGCGACGAGGCTCGCTACCCGTCGCAAGCAATAAATGCGAATAATCGAGTGCTTCTCCGGTGTTCAGGTGAACTCGCCTTTGGGACGGTTCGAATGAGTCGACACGCGTACCGAGATGAACGTCGATGTCACGCGTGCGATAGAACTGCTCCGGTTTCAGTGGCAATCGGTCCTGCTCTAGATCGCCGGCAAGGAAGCGCTTAGACAGAGGTGGGCGTTGATAGGGGAGATAAGCCTCCTCGGCGAACAGGCTGATTTGCCCTTCGAACCCGGCCTGGCGTGCCGAATGCGCCGCTTGCGTTGCGGCCTGGCCGCCACCGGCAATCATGAGGTGTTCAGGCATGGATCAGTTCCAAACGCTGCATGATACTGATCCCTTTCAGGCTAAGCGATTTCGGCCCGCTGAATGTCGGCGAATCCTGTTGATTTTCTCGTTTACGCTCTCTCAGTAAACCCCTAACTTGAGTGGTTTCGACGTGGCAATCGAAACGACAGTGACGAGAAAGCGGCAACTCGACGAGAATTTTGCGGGCACGGTCAGTGAGGTCTTCGTGGCACTCAGCCTGACGCTCGCATTTCGCCGTTGGTCGTCGGCGACCGAGTCGTATTTCGGGTTCTTACCGGCTCCGGGTGCTCGTTATCGGCACCATGTGGGTTCAGTGCTCAGGGTCGGGCGCGTCGTGGAGATAATCCGGCCAGTCGCCGTCACTCTCAAGGAGATTCTGCACGATCCGCCGTGCCGCGTCGGTATAACAATGCGCTGGCGAGTAGACCCCGTAGCTCAGGGCTGTGCTGTGCGACTGCATGCTGAATATCGTCTGAACCACGCTGCTGTGTTGCGAGCACGGCACTGGGACCGACGACTATTGCTTCACTTTCGTAACCAGTTTGCCTTCGTGGATCGCAACCTCCGAAGATTGAGGGACTCAGAGCCGACCACCCGGACTGCTGCGGCAAGCAGCGGGTTGATGCACGATTGAGATCAGGCGGGATACCTCACGGGTCCGGTTTGGATTGCTGTTACCGAGTGCCAAGAAAGAGGCGATAGGCTGGATTGTCCGTCTCCGGACAGTAGTGATACCCCAGCGTATCCAGGTGGCTGAGGAATTCTTCTCGCTCCGCTGCGGGTACCTGTACACCCGCAAGAACGCGTCCGTAATCGGAGCCGTGATTGCGGTAATGAAACAGACTGATATTCCATTGCACGCCGACGGCTTCGAGAAAGGCAAGAAGTGCCCCCGGACGTTCCGGAAACTCGAAGCGATAGAGGACCTCGTTCTCGAGTTCGGGCACCGGTCCGCCGACCATGTGACGAACATGCAGTTTCGCCAGTTCGTTTTCACTCAAGTCCAGGACCCGATAACCCGAGGCCTGGAGCGAATCGACAATATTTGAGGCTTCCGCCCGGTTACCGGAGAGGCTAACGCCGACAAAGATGCGCGCACGCTCATTCGGCGTATACCGATAGTTGAACTCCGTGATATTTCGTGACCCGAGTGCCGTGCAAAACGCGAGAAAGGCGCCCCGCTGCTCCGGGATTTCGACTGCGATCAGTGTTTCAAGGTTCTCGCCGATGTCGGCGCGCTCGCTAATATACCTGAGTCGATCGAAATTCAGATTCGCACCGGTGTTTATCGCGATCATGCGTTCGTTCTCGATGTTTGAATGCTCGACGAATTGCTTCATGCCGGCGACAGCCAGTGCACCGGCAGGTTCTTCGACGACTCGAGTGTCTTCGTAGATGTCCTTGATCGCGGCACAGATTGCATCTGTGCTGACCTGAATCGTTTCATCAACGACTTCGCGGCAAATTCTGAACGTCTCGTCTGCAACGCGCCGGACCGCGACACCATCGGCAAAAATGCCCACACGCTCGAGGTCCACCGGCCCACCGGCATCCAGTGCGGCTTGCATGCTCGCAGCATCGACAGGCTCGACGCCGATGACGTTGACCTTCGGCCAATGCTGCTTCAACCAGACGCCGATACCGCTGATCAATCCACCACCACCGATTGGCACGAAGACTGCTGCTGGACAGCGGTCACTCTGGGTCACAATTTCGCGCGCTATCGTTCCCTGCCCCGCAATGACATCGGGATCGGCAAAAGGATGAATGAACTCGAGTCCTTTCTGTGCGGCGAGAGACCGGGCATGTGCGTAGGCGTCGTCATAGGCTTCACCATGCAGCACGATCTCGCCGCCCAGAGCGCTGACGGCATCAATCTTGATCTTTGCCGTCATCATCGGCATGACGATCAGAGCCCTGGTGCCAAGTCGGCCTGCCGCCAGGGCGACACCCTGGGCATGATTGCCGGCCGAACTGCAGACGACACCGTGGCGCAGTGAGGATTCCGGGATCTGGGCGAGGCGGTTTTGAGCGCCGCGGCATTTGAAAGAGAAGATCGGTTGCAGATCTTCTCGCTTGAGAAAGACTTCGTTGCCAAGCCGGTTTGAGAGCCGGGGGGCGTAATCGAGCGGCGTCTTGACGGCGGTTTCATAGACACGTGCCCGCTCAATACGTTTGACGTAGTCGACGAGAAGCGGGTGTGCGGTGGGCATGGGCTCAGATGACGCTCGAGGTTGTCTCGAGTCTAAGCGAGGTGGCCTGGTCTAGCTACTCGTCGACTTCGGCTTGCAGCAGGTCCTCCATCCGCCGTGTCAGTTGACTGGTCTGGTAGGACGCAATGCGATATCGCCAGTCGGCAAGCTGCGTGTTGATCCTGTCGGCTTCAGCAATGACATCAATAGCGCTTTCAATGTCATCGGCAGGCCCGGTCGCGAAGGCGAGCGCCTGGTCGGCGTCAAATCTTGCGCTGAAGTGTAGCCACGGATTGGCATCCCCTGTGGTCGTTGACCTTGCCTCGACAACGAGGCCATCGAAGGTCCAGAATTCGCTGACGACGATCGCATCGGGATCCGCTTCGGGTCGTCGCGAGACGTCCTCCAAATTGAGATTCTCCAAGACGTTGCCGGTCACGTTGGCGACGCCTGCGTACTGCAGTTCACGTCCGGCGGGGAGGTTGATGATGGAGAAATTATCGTCGCCCCGTGCTTCCTTTTGAATGACGAGGCGCTCGCCGTCAGCGTGAGCGATTTCGACTCGCTGCACGCGGTCGGCGGCAACATCGGTGATGTTGGTTGCCACCCAATCGGAAGGATTGCGCGGAATTTCGGGATTGCGGTCGATCAGCAGGCTTTGATTGCTTTCGGGAAACCGCGCGTAGCGCTGACTACCAGCGTAACTGTGGCCGAGGACGATCGCATAGCGGTCGCTGTCTTCGGTAACGAGCGTGATCTCGAGACCGGCAGCTTCAGCTGCGTCTATCTCCTCCACGCCCAGTCGTGCGTGAAACTCCGGGTTGGCCGTCTTTTCTTCGACGATTCGCGCTTCTGCAAGCGCAATCAAGAGCGTATTGACCAGATTGCGTTCAACCGGATAGCCGCCGAGTTCGGCAACCATCCAGTCGTTGTTCCTGAGTTCGAGGCTCACGAGCCGCTGGCGTGCACCGCCGGCGACAAGAATCTGCTCGACCGTATCCACATCGCTGCCCAGCCGGGGCAAGAACACAGTCCCTGCCAAGTCACCGGCTATCGATCCGGTACCGACGCGACCCTGACCGACGATGGCCAATATGACGCAGATCCCGGCGATGAGAACCAGTATGGTAAAAGCCTTCCGGTTCATGTCGATGAAATCTCTTTTCGTGAGCGTCGCAGGCGATATGCCAGGAAGGCAGCAAGCGCAAGTCCGAGCGGAAGCCCGATGATATTGATCAGCTTGAGCGCGGTACCGAGATTCTCGATGCTGCTGTCGAGTCCGCGTTGCACCGCGCGCAACTCGATTCGGATCCGGAGTTGTTCCTGGCGGAACCGTTCGAGCTCATTCTGTTGCTCCTCGGTCATCAACAGAGAGCCACCATCTTCGCGCGCTGCCTGCAACTCTCCGAGACGTCTTTCGGTTTCGGCGAGCTCGGCTTCGAGCCGCTGCTCAGTTTCGCGGAAGCGCGCATCGGCATCGCGACGCAGTGCCTGGACCCGATCAAATGGCCGATCGAATGTCTGACGGCTCTTGAGGCCGATTAGGTCTTCGCTGCCAGTGAGATTTGAAATCGCGTTGACGACGAAATCATGATTGTTCGCGATCGGTGAGGCGATCTGCTGACCGAAAATGCTGCGCTGCATCTGTACCCATAGCCGGTCACTCAGCATGTCGACGTCGGCAACGACGATGATATCGGATTGCACCGAAGACTCGAGATGTCCCTCGGGTGATCCGAGCACAGATTCGTCGTCGCCCGGAGGGCCGCCGGGAAAAGCCGTGGTAAGTGGTCCTTCGATTCTTGCAGCCAGAACATGCGTCTCGCCGCCTGGCACGAACGAATCGAGCAGAGCCATCGGATCGGTCAGAAACTGAAACTGCGGTGCAGCCGCCAGGTCCGATTCCGTGCTTGATTCAAGCAAGGGTACGAAGGTGATTGCTGCATCTGCGGCAACACTAAGATGTCCGGCCGTGGAGAGGTGGACTTTTGCTAGGCCTGCCGAGATCACCTCATCCTGCGCCATGGCGTCGGGCTCCAGCCCGAGCACACTGATAAGGCGGACAGCTCGTCCGCCGCTGGCAACAGGGAGCGCATATCGGTTGTCAGTGACGACGGTACCCGGGTCAAACCTGAGTCCCCAGGCACTGAAAAGCGGAGCGAGATCGGAGCTTGTGGGGGCGCCCGCCGTGGTCGGATCCGCCGCCGCCGCGACCTCGGCGAGTGGGTCAACAAATATCAGTGCACGCCCGCCATTGAGGACGAACTGATCAATCGCATACAGCGTCGATTCCGGCAGGCCAACGGGATGCACGAGCCATAGCAGGCTGATGTCCTCATCAATGGTTTCGAGTTCGGAAGCGAGACCGCGAACCTCAAAGAGCTGCCGGATGTGCTGGTCGATGATCCATGGCTGCTGCAACTGCTGCGTTTGCAGGTCGAAACCGCCGCTCATCGGTACGCCGCTGATCAGGCCGACGACCGGCTTGTTCGGTGTGGCCAGTGCGTAGATCAGACGCGCAAGATCGTACTCCAGTGACGATTCCTCATCCGGGTCAAAGAGTTCTACGATGGCTTCCTCGCCGATCAGATTCGTTGCGGCGAGACCGAAATAGATGCTGTCACCGGCCGTTCCGAGTGCGAGATCGGTCAGACCGAACTGCGCAGCGCGATCTTCCTCTTCGCTAAAGGGCAGTGGATCGATCGTTTGCAGGCGAAGTGCGCCGTTCGATTCGGCGACAAACTCGTCGAGCACCTCGGAAACACGATTCGCATAGTCACGCAGGAGCTGGATGTCTTCTGTGCTTTGTTCCGAGAAATAGAAATACAGATTAATCGGTTCGGGAAAACTCGAGAGCAGCGACTTGGTGCCGTCTGACAGCGTATACAGTTTGTTCTCGGTCAGATCGAGCCGGATTCCGTGCAGCAACGTGTTGCTGGCAATGACGGCTGCGATGAAACCAATGAGCAGGACGGCCAGCGAGCCGAAGGCGAAGGTTTTCTGACGTACACTACTCATCAGGTCAATCTGCCTGCTTGATGCTGAGCACCAGGGTGTTGGCGTAAAGACATGCGCCGATCAAGAGGCCGAAATAGACGATATCGCGCAAGTCGATCACACCTTTGCTGATGTCCTCGAAGTGCGTCAGAAAGCCAAGGCTCGCGATACCGTCGACTACGATTGGAGGCAGCCAGGCCGAAAATGCGTCGAGCACGAACTGGTAGCCAGCCGCCAACAGAACGAAACAAACGATGACGGATAAGATAAAAGCAATGACCTGATTTTTCGTGCCTGCCGACAGACACGAACCGACAGCGAGAAACCCACCCGCCATGAGGATGCTGCCAACATAGCCTGCGAGAATTGCGCCGTTGTCCGGGGCCCCCAGATAGTTGATCGTGATCCAGATAGGAAACGTCAGCGTGATGGCCAGAGCGGTGAAGAGCCACGCTGCGAGGAATTTTCCGAGTACCGCTTGCCAGGCCTTTAGCGGCAAAGTCATCAGCAATTCGATGCTGCCGGATTTTCTCTCCTCGGCCCAAAGACGCATGCTGAGCGCGGGAACGAGAAACAGAAACAACCAGGGGTGAAACGTAAAGAACGGGCTCAGATCAGCTTGTCCTCTCTCGTACAGAAAACCGACACCGAAAGCCAGCCAGTTGGCTGAAATCAGAAAAATCACAATGAAAACGTAGGCGACGGGTGTCAGAAAATAGCCCCGAAGCTCGCGTTTTAGGACGGCAAAGGCCCCATTCATGTGCTCGCTCCCCCGGTTACCGTGCGAAAGACTTCGTCGAGGCGGCCGGATTCGAGATGTAACTCGGCGAGATCCCAGTTTTCCTGGGCAGCAAGCTGACTGATGGCGTTGAGTGGCCGCTGGTTCGGTGCCGGAAAAGCCGTCAACCGGCCTGCGTCAATGTCGATTTCTGTGCTTGCGACTTCGCCGAGCGCGGTCACGGCGGAGTTGACCGCTCGTGTCTCGGCAGCATTCTTGAGTTTGATGGTCACCGCATTGTGAAAGCGCGATTTCTGTTCCAGGCCCTCTGGCGTGTCATCAGCGAGGATCCTCCCTCGCGCGATAATCAACGCGCGGTTGCAGACAGCACTGACCTCCTCCAGGGCATGGGTCGAGATGACCACGATCTTGTTGGCCGACATGCTGCGGATCAATTGGCGAACATCGAATTTCTGATTGGGGTCAAGGCCATCGGTCGGCTCGTCGAGAATGAGTACGTCCGGATCGTGCAATAAGGCCTGAGCGAGGCCGACGCGCCGTTTGAATCCCTTGGACAGCGTGTCAATGTTTTGTTCGAGAATCGATTCAAGATGCAACTGCCCGATCACTTCGTCGAGCCGGCTTGCACGCTTGCTTCCCTGGATGCCTCTGACGTCAGCGACAAACCGAAGAAATGAGAGCGGCGTCATTTCCGGATAACAGGGCGCACCTTCAGGCAGGTAGCCAATCCGGCTTTTCACCTGAATCGACTGTGACTCGACGTCGTAGCCGCAAACGGAGACGCTGCCGGCAGTTGGCGTGATGAAACCTGCGATGATTCGCATCGTCGTCGTTTTACCTGCGCCGTTAGGTCCGAGGAAGCCGAGAACCTCGCCGGGCTCGACGCAAAAACTCAAATCATCTACGGCCCGTAGTGGACCGTACTGTTTTGTGAGACCTTTACAGTTGATCATGTCAGCAAGTGGGTGCGACAAACTGCACGTTACGGTGTGTGTGGTGGCGCATGATTTTGCATAGACGCCCGGGCAGATTCAAGACCCTGACATTGTCCATCGGCCCGTCTTCAGGTCTACTGAGACGACCTTCGATGATACGGGGCCTGTTCATGGATGCCCGCCTGGAAAAACTCGTCTATCGGGCGACCGAGCCGTTCGACAGCGGGTACATCGACGTTGGATCGGGTCATGAGATGTACTACGAACAGATGGGCACGCCG
>Ga0255049_10001415_pt1 | contig 13199 bp, 11 predicted proteins | sample JV7_2_3_MG_FD_183615 | JGI IMG/M metagenome (GOLD analysis project Ga0255049, IMG submission 183615) | Seawater microbial communities from Jervis Inlet, British Columbia, Canada - JV7_2_3 | ecosystem: Environmental > Aquatic > Marine > Inlet | place: Canada: British Columbia | collected 2016-10-06
GGATTGCTTAGCGAATTCATGACGACGTGCCGCAGATGTTGCGGTGAGTCGAGCAAATCTTCCGCATCGAGTGTCGCGCAAAGCTCACGGATCTCTTCCTGAAGAGCCCGTCCCGCCTCACTTTCGGCGAGAAATACCTCCAGTTCGGCTTTCTCATCGGCCTGGATCTCGCCGTCGATGTCGGCGTTGATCAGCTCTCTGAATTTTTCGTCTATTGCCATTAGTTTGTGCCGTTCCGGTCAAGCTGCTCTTTGAGTAACTGGCGGGCCGAGTAGAGCCGTGATTTCACGGTCTTTTCCGGGACTTCGAGAATCTCGCTGATCTCGCTGTAACTGCATCCCAGGTAGTGCTTCAGTACGATGACGGACCGGTAGTCGGACTTAATCGCCATCAGTGCTATCTGCACGCCTTCACTCATTTCGTCGCTTGATGCCTGTTGTTCGGGTCCTCTTGTCTGACTTTCAGGTTCTGTGTTCAGCGGTTCCAGGCGATTCGATTTTTTCAAAACGTTGACGGACTCGTTCAATGCAATGCGGTAAATCCAGCTGAAAAAGCGGTACTCAGGGTCGTAACGGTCAAGGTTTTCGTACACCTTGAGAAAAACCGTCTGCGTTACATCTCGTGCGTCGTCCCGGCTGTGTAGCATCCGGTAGGCCGCGTTGTAGACCGGTTTTTCGTAGCGCACCAGCAGTGTTTCGAATGCCTGCCGGTTACCCTTGATGCATTGCTCCATCAGCGTTGTATCGTCTGGCTCATTCATACATACAGCCGACCGCGGAAAAGGTTGGTGAAATAGTGGCAGGCAAAGCGCATTCAGCCCTCTTTGGCCTCTATTTCGAAGATCGCCTGGAAGCCCGAGAAGCGGAAAACATCAAATATATGATTGTTTACGTTGATTATTTTTAGTGCGTCGCCGCTTTGGGACAAGCGTTTTTGTGTTTTTAAGAGTATACCGAGGCCGGCACTCGAGATGTATTCGAGATCGCCGAAATCCAGGACGCCCGCCCCCGATATGCCATCCATGAAGGATTGCGCCTTCTCGCATTGTGCGGCGTCGAGCCTGCCGGAACAGAGCACGTCTCCGTTTTCGCCGTATTCGATCACAAACATTCTCTATCCTTTCCCTTTGGTAAATCTAATAGTACTCCGGCGGTCCTCCCAGTCGTACTGCAGGTTGTCCACCATTGTCTGAATAAGGTGCAGGCCCAGCCCCCCGGGCGTGCGCTCATCAAGTGGCGCGTCGATATCGACGTTCCTTGACTGGGTTACGTCAAACGGGTCCACATCAATATCGGTCATTGTGACGCTGGCGATACCGTCGGCGACATCGACCTCCAGCTCGATGGCATTGTCGTTATCCGGATAGTAATGAACCATGTTGACGAACAGCTCTTCCAGGGCCAGGTGAACCGGAAACCGATCTGCGTCGCTGATGTCGCCGGCTACGAGTACGCTTTCCGCGAATTCGTACACCTCGGCGATGGAGTCGATGCTCCTGTTGAACGACTTCTGCATGAGCTACTCGCGCGATCGCCTCGCGAGGACGATCGTGATGTCGTCGGCCTGTGGCACGCTACCGCCATGCTCACGCGCCGCGCTCATAATCCCGGCGACGAGCTCCGATGCGGAAGCCCGGGGCATGCTGTCGATGACAGCGGCGACGCCTTCCTGGCCAAATTGCACGCCATCTTCGTTTTCATACTCGTATATGCCATCCGAAATAACGCCAAGAACATCGCCGGGCGCAAGCTGCATTTCGAGTGCCGGTTTCATATTCACCTGCGGCATGTAACCGAGCGGAAACGTCGTTGCCGGATGCCAGTCGTATTCGCCGCTCAAAGCGTGGTATTGCATGATCGGGCCCTGACCGCCCGAGTGAAATCGTACCGAGTGCGTGCGTGCATCGAGCAAACCAAAGAAGCCCGTAACGAAGCGGTCGTCGGGTAAGTCGTCGCACAACTGATCATTGATATGCACGAAGGCATCGTCGAGGCTGGAGTTGAGCCGCAGCGCAACCCGCAACATCGCGCGTACCTGCGTCGCACTGAGTGCAGGCCCGATGCCGTGGCCGGTCGCATCGCCCATCAGCAGGAACAGTCGCACGTCGTCGAGCGGGATGAAGTCGTAGAGGTCGCCACCGGTCTGGTCAGTCGGTGAAAACGCGCCCGCGAATTCGTAACCTTCAATCGTCGGCATCTCCTTCGGCAGCGTGCCAATCTGCACGTCGCGCGCCACGGAAATCTCGCGGTCGAGTTTTTCGGACTCAATAATTTGCTCGGTGATTCTGGCGCGATGCAATACGACGGCCGCCTGGGCGGCGAGGGCAACGGCGATGAATTCATCCTGCTCGTCGAAAGTGCCGTTTTTCTTGTTGAGTATTTGCAGAACGCCGATCAGGGAATCTTCATAGCCGATCAGTGGGATCGTCAGCATGCAACGAGACTTGTAGCCGGTCTGCTTGTCGATCGCACGATTGAAACGATCGTCGGCATAGCAGTCGGGAACGTTGATGAGCTTCCGGGATTGTGCGCTTTCGCCAACAATGCCCTTGTCGGCCGGAATGCGAATATTGCCCAACTCGGTTGCGACCCGTACGACGAGTTCGTTGGTCTCCTCGTCGTATAGGAACACCGTGCCGCGATCAGCGTCGAGAATCTTGCGCGACGCATCGACGACTTCCTTAAGCATAGTATCGAGGTCGAACGGAGCGGCAAGCTTGCGCGTGACTTCCAGTACGCGTCGCAGCGCAATTGCTTCGGACGCCTGTTGGTTCATCTGCGAGAGGCTTCCGTCATCGGGATGCGCACATATTCGATCTCGATATCCGAGATTCGGGCGACCATGCGTTCGGCGGTTTCGGGCACGGCAAAATCGGTCGTGGCGATGGCTCGTTCGGTAACGAGCGTCTCTGCCTTGATCGCGAGATCTTCGCCAAGTTTGGAGGCGGTATTCACGGGGTCGCCGTAATAGTCGGCTTCACCGATCAACAACACACGACCGTAGTCGATGCCAACCGACAAATAGATCTGTTCGGCTATGCTGACCTTGTCGTTCGCGTCGAACAAAGCGGCATTGACATCGAAGCTGGCCTGGATCGCGTCGCTGGTATGTTCAAAAAATGCGTAGCAGTTGTCGGCGTCGCATTTCAGCAGCAAGCCGTTATTGTCAACGATAATCGGCGCGACGATCTGTCGTGTGCGGTGAATCATTTTCAGGAAGTGACAGACGCCGATTTTTCGCGAGGTACTCGAGAAGCTGGCCATATCGGAGATAAAGACGGCACCTTTGGTACCGAATTGATTCCAGATTTCCGCGCGCGCCTCTTCCTGCTGGGTGTGATCCGTCAGGTCGGAAAAACCGGCGATGAGTGCGTCGAATACAGCATCGCCTGTCAGCGGCCTCAAACTCGTGAGGTCTGCCATAAATTATCCCCAAATCTGTTTTTTTATTAGCTGATGGCAGCAGTCGCACAGTATATCGGCTCAGGTGCAAAAATTAACGGCAAATTGATGTTTTTGTTGTTAAAAACCCTCCGAAAGCTGGCAAGAACGGGCCGAATTCCCTAATCTTTGAGCGGGGATTCAGGGGGCAGCAGCCGTGTCGTTTCTCGCCGAACTAAGAAGACGAAATGTCTTACGCGTCGTGATCGCGTATCTGGCCGGAGCGTGGCTGCTGATACAGATAGCCGAGACCGTGGTTCAGGCCTATGGGCTAGCTGATTCGGTGACCGGCATTCTGATTACGGTACTTACGATTGGACTGGTTCCAGTCGCAATACTGTCCTGGGTCTTCGAATGGACGCCGGATGGCCTGCAGCGGGATGGGGATGCAGCGCCGGGTGGAAGCGATGGCAATTCACTTGATCGCATCGTCATGGTCGTGCTGGCGCTCGCCGTGGGATTTTTCGCGTTCGATAAATTCGTCCTGGACCCGGGTCGGGATGCCGAGATCGCAGTGGAGGCAGCGGGGCGGGGGCGTATCGAGGCGATGATCGATTCGTATGGCGACAATTCGATCGCCGTCTTGCCATTCGTCAACATGAGTTCTGACCCGGAACAGGACTTTTTTTCCGACGGCATATCCGAAGAAATCCTGAATCTCCTCACAAAGATTAGTGAATTGCGAGTCATCTCAAGGTCCACTGCTTTTGCGTATCGCGGTGAGGTCCATGTGCCGACGGTCGCCGAGGAGCTCGATGTCGCCTACGTGCTTGAAGGCTCCGTTCGGATGGCGGGCAACACCGTGAGAATTACGGCGCAGCTGATCGATGCACGAGTCGATGCACATATCTGGTCGGAAACCTGGGATCGCGAACTCGTGGATATATTCGAGATTCAGGACGATGTGGCGCAAAACGTTGTTGATCAATTGCAGCTTGAACTGCTGGGCCAGCGACTCGAATCGCAAAAGGTTGATCCGGACCTGTACATCGAGTACTTGCAGCTCAAGAATGCGGTCGGTGGAGGACCGATCACCGCTCAGACCATTCACCGCCTGGAACGATTGGTGGAATCGGCGCCGGAGTATGTGCCGGCAATAATTCAACTCGCCAATGCTTACTACTACTCATCGGGAAGCTGGGCAAATGCGCTGTATCCGGCAGCGGAAGGACAAGGGCTGGCATCTGCAATGATTCGGCGTGCGCTAATAGTTGAGCCGGACCATGCACCGGCAAACGCGTATGCGGGTTGGGTTGCGGCAAACGAACATCGAGATTTGCACCTTGCAGCCCGACACTTGCAAAGAGCGTTTGAGCTCGAGCCAGGCAACGCGGAAGTTCTTTGGCTTGTCGGTATTTTCGCTCGAGTCCTCGGAAATTTTGACGATGCTATCCGACTCGGAGAATTGTCGATCGCTCGTGATCCTGCGTGTTCTGATTGTTACCGTGACCTTGGGCACGCGTATAAGTACGCCGGCAACTATGAGCGCGCCGAATGGGCGTATCGGGAGCGCATGCGCTTTATTTCAGGTGGCTGGATCGCCGTTGGATGGACATTGCTGCTTCGCGGAAGGCATGAGGAGGCGTTGGATACCATGAGCCGGCAGGCGACTGAGAGCGACCGCTTCCTGCCGTACCTGGCGATGGTTTACTACTCGCAGGGAAGAATCAGCGACTACGAGGACAGCGTGCAACAACTTCTTGGCGGCGTCGCCGAAGAAGTCCCAAACGCAATGGCCTTGATGTTTGCATGGTCTGGTGATGTTGACCGGGGTTTTAAATGGCTGGAAAAATCGCTCGTCGCTAGCGCCCAAATTCAATACTTCTATTGGGATCCGTTTTACGAAAACCTCCGGCAGGACCCTCGCTGGCCCGAATTCATCGCGCCCTACTGGTTTACAGAAGAGGATCTCGCGGCCGTCGAGTTCGATCCTTTCGCGGACTAATCGGCTCCTTCCTGCCACGTAGTGGCCTTAATACGATACACCTCGAACCAGGTTTCCCCGTCGTCGTTGGAAAACTCCATTTTCCAGTTCCAGCCGTTTTCATCAGGCGGGAAGAAAGTGATCCTGCGATTCGGCGAAGGAACAGGTGACTTATAACTCATGACAATGTTGCCGGATTCGTCTTCGCTCGCCTGGATATGAGTGAAACCGTGGGGAATGCCTTTGATCGTCCAGGCGATATCCCAGCTTTCTGTCGTCGTGTTCCAGGATCGAAGATTGGTACCGACCGGGCCGCCATTCGGAACCCAGAAGTCCTGTATGGCCGTGCCGTCTCCGAGGCAAGAGAATATCCAGCGCGCGCCGGCGCCGGGACCCCAGGCGCTGCCGTCCTGCGCGAGCGATTCGTCTTCGATTTTCCAGTCGCCGATGTAGCGGCCAAATTGCTCCAGCGGGCCCTCCATGCAGCCGTCCGGTGCGTCGAACAGAAAATCCGATTCGTCGGCGCCCGCAAGCGGCGCGGCCGCAAGGATTAGTGCGATTGCGAAAATTCTAGATATTTGCATAAAGATTCCCCGGGGCTATGCTGTGAATTGTGAGACCGTATAAACGCCATATTGGTTGCACAGAATTCGGGATATTAAAGGATCGGTGATAAGGATGAGACTTTTTACGACTGTAATCTCGATGCTGATAAGCCTGCTTTTTGTCGTGAGCACGGCTGACGCGCAGACAAATTTCGAAGGCTTGCGAGAAATCGATTCGCAGACCTGGGATCGCGTGGAAGTTCGGCCGAACATGGTTTTTACGGTTTACACGGGCATTGTCCTGGACGACGTAAGGATCGCGTATCGGACACCGGATCGCTCACAGCAACAATTTCCGTTTACTGACGAGCAAAAGGCCCAGTTTCAGGAAACGCTAAGGAACGCATACTTGTCGGAGCTCGTGGCGATGAAGAATGCCGAGCTTGTTAATTCGCCCGGTCGGGACATTTTGCTGTTATCGGTGCGCGCCATTAATGTCACGGCCACTGTTCCGCCGGTTAGCATCGGCGGTGTTGGGCGGGCGTCAATTGCTTTGCAGGCTATCGGTGAGGTAACGCTCGTACTCGAATTGTTCGATTCGAGGTCCGGCGAGATTCTGGCAAGGGCAGTGGATACCAAGACCGTTGTTGGAGCCGCTATTGCCGAGGACGGCGATATGATTACGAATTGGGACGGTGCCGGGCAGCTGTCCGCACGCTGGGCATCGACCACCCGATCACGACTCGACAAATTGCTTGGGACACTCTGACATGGTCATGCCACGCACCTATCGTAAATCAGTCTTACTGGCGACAATTTTCTCGCTTGCCGGCGTTGGCGCTTGTAACAAGCCCGTCGAAGAGCAGCCGGATATTATCCGGCCAATTAAAATGATGACCGTACAGGGTGGCGGCGCCGGCCGCAGTCAGGAGTATTCGGGGCGGATCGCATCGACCAGTACGGCCGATATCGGATTTGAGGTTCCGGGGCGCATCGTCGAATTGATGGTGACGGAAGGCCAGGAGGTCGAGCAGGGAGCGACGCTCGCCAAGCTGGATCCGGCGGATTATCAGTCCGGGGTGAATCAGGCCGAGGCCGATTATCGCGCGGCCGAAACGAACTTTCGTCGTTACGAAGAGCTGGTGGAAACCGGTGCAGTGTCTCGCCAGGCTGTCGATCAGGAACGACGTAACTTTGAAGTGACAACGGCCGCGCTCGAAACTGCGAGAAAGGCGTTGGCCGACACACAACTGCGCGCACCGTTCGCTGGCAACATTGGCCGCACCTATGTTGATAATTTCATGAATGTGGCGGCCAAAGAGCCTGTCGTCTTGATTCAGAATCTGTCACGCCTCGAGGTCGTTATCGCTGTTCCGGAACAGGACTGGGCCAAGGCACGGCCCGGCAGGACTTTCGCAGAAACAACGGCGACTTTTAATCCGGTGGCGATCTTGTCGACTTTTCCAGGTCAGGAATTTCCGCTGACGTTTAGTGAATTGGCAACCGTCGCGGATCCGGTAACCCGCACTTTCGAGATTCGATTGACCCTGGATCGGCCGAAGGACATTGCGATCATGCCCGGCATGACCGCGCGAGTTCGTATTACCGCGCCCGACAATGCGGATGCGGCCGGAGCGGCGATACTCTTGCCGACAGCAGCAGTGTTCGGCAATGATGACGGAGGCTCCAGTGTCTGGGTCGTTGATCGGCAGACGATGGCCGTCAGCGAGTCAGTCATTCAGGCAGGCGAGGTGTCGGCAAACGGAATCTACGTCTTATCCGGGATTGACCCGGGCGACACAATTGCGGTGTCTGGCGTCGCAAACCTGCGCGAAGGAATGCAAGTTCGGGAATACGGCCGGTAGCCGATGAAAATTACTGAATTTTGTCTTGAGAACCGCGTTACAACGCTGTTTCTCACTCTCGTTGCGATCGGTGGAGGCGCATTGTCCTATCAGAGCATGGGGCGTCTGGAGGATCCTGAGTACACGATCAAAGATGCGTTGATCATTACGCCATACCCAGGCGCGAGCGCGATGGAAGTTGAGGAGGAAGTCACCGACGAGATCGAGATAGCGGCGCAGAAACTCGGCCAGCTCGACGAAGTGAAATCGCAGTCTGAGCGAGGATTGTCGACAGTCACAGTCACGATCAAGGACAGCTACGACAAGGACACTTTGCCGCAGGTCTGGGACGAACTGCGACGCAAGATAAGCGACGCGCAGCAAAATTTACCGCCCGGCGCCGGGCCGTCAATTGTCGTTGATGATTTTGGTGATGTGTACGGCGTTTTCTTCGCGATCTACGGTGACGAATATTCCTTCGAGGAACTGTGGACGCTCGCCAAGCTCCTGCGTCGCGAGCTGTTACTCGTAGACGATGTGGCCAAAGTCGAAGTCTGGGGCAATCGTCCCGAGGTTGTCTATGTCGAACTCGATCGGGAGCGCTTGTCGCAATCCGGTTTGTCGCCGGCGAACATCGTCAACGAGCTGCAAGGCAAGAACTACGCGTCTGATGCGGGATCGGTGAACGTCGAAGACAACTTCATCACCATTAATCCGACCGGCCTGGTTGATTCGGTAGAAGAGATCGGGGCCATCATGTTGTCCGGCGGCGCTGGCAAGGCACAAATATATCTGCGCGACATCGCCAACATTAGTCGAGCTTACAAAGAGCCACCAGACAAGCTCCTGCGATTCGATGGTACCGCCGCGATTGGCCTGGCCATCTCGACCGTGCAGGGCGGCAATGTCGTTACGATGGGCGAAGCACTCGGCGCCCGCATGACGGAGTTAATGCCGCAAATACCGCTGGGCGTAGAGCTTGGCATCGTTTCGCTTCAGTCAGAAAGTGTCACTGTCGCGATTAACAGTTTCATCGTTAGCCTGCTGCAGGCGATCGCCATTGTGGTAGTCGTATTGCTGTTCTTTATGGGCGTTCGCAGCGGTTTGCTGATCGGCTTTATCCTGTTCGTGACTATTGCGGGCAGCTTCATGTTCATGAAGAGCATGGATGTCACGCTTGAACGAATATCACTCGGAGCGTTAATCATTGCACTCGGTATGTTGGTAGACAATGCGATCGTTATTGTCGATGGCATGTTAATTCGAATACAAAAGGGCATGAAAAAGGAAGCGGCAGCGATCGATGTCGTGAATCAGACGGCATGGCCGCTGCTCGGAGCGACAATCATCGCTGTGCTGGCCTTTGCTGCGATCGGAACGTCACAGGACAGCACCGGTGAGTACACGCGTTCGCTCTACACGGTCATACTGATTTCACTGATGTTGAGTTGGGTTACTGCCGTGACTGTGACGCCGCTGTTGGGCGTCATGTTCCTGGCCGATGCCGATCCGTCAAAAGGCAACGAAGATCCATACGCGGGCGGTTTCTATACGCGATTTCGATCATTTTTGTCATTGTGTATTCGATATCGCATCGTGACTGTCGGCTTGATCGTAATATTGTTCGTCAGCGCTGCCGTAGGTTTTGGCAAACTTGAGCAGAGCTTCTTCCCGAATTCGACGCGACCGCAATTCATGGTCGATTACTGGTTGCCGCAGGGCACGTCAATCGATCGGACCGAGAGCGATGTTAAGGAAATTGAACAATTTATCCTGGGCATTGATGGCGTCAAGCATGTGTCGTCTGTCATTGGGCAGGGCGCGCCCCGCTTCCTTCTCACCTATGCCGCTGAGAAAAAGAACAGCGCGTACGCGCAATTGCTGGTGGATGTTGATGACTACCGTCGCGTCGACGAGATTTCCGACCAGATCCAATCACACCTGGAAGCGAATTTCATCGATGCTCAACCCCAGGCCCGCAAGTTCATCCTGGGGCCGGGCGAGCCCGGCAAGATTCAGGCGAAATTCAGCGGGCCGGATCCGGACGTCTTACGTGGCCTCGCAACACAAGCGGCCAATATCATCGGTGCGCAAGCAAACGCGTTCGGTGTTCGCAATGACTGGCGCGAGCGTGTTCCCGTTATTCGGCCAATTATCGCTGCTGAACAGGCCAACCAAAACCAGATATCACGCGAGGTCATAGCACATACGCTGAAGCAGGCTTTTGAAGGCGTAACGGTCGGTGTTTATCGGGAGGGTGACGAATTACTACCGATTATTTTGCGTGCCACGGAGTCGAACCGCGCTGATGTTGGCAGCATTCGTAACCTGCAGATTTGGAGCCCCGCAGCGGAGAGAATGATTCCGCTGCGTCAGGTCGTTTCCGGCTTCGAAACCGTCTTTGAGGATGACATCATTTTCCGCATGAACCGGCAGCGTTCAATTACGGTTCTTGGCGACCCACGCAAGGGTGAGGCATCTCCATTGTTCAACGCCATCCGGCCCGACGTAGAAGCGATCGAACTTCCTCCTGGCTACAAACTCGAGTGGTGGGGCGAGTACAAATCGAGCAACGATGCGAGCGCGTCGCTAGCGGCAAGCCTGCCTATGTTCCTGATGGCGATGGTCGTCTTGACGGTGGTGCTCTTTAATTCGCTCAAGCAGACTGCGGTCATCTGGCTAACTGTGCCGCTCGCAGTCATCGGCGTAACATTTGGCCTGGGAGTGACGGGCGAGCCGTTTGGTTTCATGGCGATGCTTGGATTCCTGAGTTTGTCGGGCATGCTAATAAAGAATGCGATAGTGTTGGTCGACGAAATAAATATTCAAAATCGAGAGGGCAAGACCCCGATCGGCGCAATTCTCGACTCGGCCGTTAGCCGGTTGCGACCCGTTGGCATGGCCGCCGCCACAACCATCCTGGGAATGGCACCTTTGTTTCCTGACGCATTCTTTGTATCGATGGCAGTTACGGTGGCTTTCGGTCTGGGCTTTGCGACAATACTGACTATGGTCGTTGTACCCGTTCTGTATTCCATTTTTTACCGGGTTCGCGCAACATGAGAGGATCGAAATCGTGAACAAAAAGCACTTGATGCGCTTATTCATCGCAGCGTTCGCCGTTGTCCTTATCGCAGCATGTCAATCAACGCCGCAGCAGACGACAACCGTCAATCGCGTGTTGATGGCGCCGAATGTTGCGAATGCGCCCTATACAAAAGTGTTGATCGTTGCGGCAGTGCCAAGAAGAGAAACAGCTCGCAATATCGAGCAGGGATTTTCGGAGCAACTCAAGTCCGCCAATGTTGAAGCGCATTCTTTCGTCAGGGAGAGTTCGAGTACGGAACCGAGCGACGAGGCTGTTGCCGAACTTGTCAAGGAGACTGGCGTCGATGGCGTTATTATCGTGACAGCGAGTCTGTCCGGCACCGACATAACGAAACACGACGAAAAAGTCGAAGTTGCGTCGGAAACGCAAGGCGGCAATCTGTTCGGCTATTTTCGATACAACTACAAAGAGACGGCAACGCCGAGCTATTCGCAATACACGCTCGACGTTGTTCTTACCTCGGATTTCTTTGACGCCGAGAGTGGTGCACGCGTTTATTCGCTTGAGACAAGCACGAAAAGCGGGGGCTCCACCTACGACATCGTAATGGCCGAAGGAAAAATTCTCGCCGGCCGCCTAAAGCAGGACGGCCTTATCCGCTAAGGACCGTCCCACTCACTCAACTACTCGTATCGAAGCGCCATGACCGGGCGTGCCGTTGCAGCACGTCCAGCCTGCAATGCGATCGTAAGCCAGGCGGCGGCAAGCGCAACGACGGCACTCGCAACAAACAACCAGGCCCATTCGGCGAATGGCGCCTTGTATACAAAGCGCGTTAGCCACTGGTTCATAAAGTGATAGGCGACTGGCCATGCGATCAGATTCGCAATCAGGACAAGCTTTGTGAAATCGGAGGTCAGCAGCAGGACAATATCCGTTGCCGAGGCACCCATGACTTTGCGAATTCCGATTTCCTTGGTTCGACGCTCGGTCGTGAATGACGCGAGCCCAAACAAACCCAGCGTGGCCACAAAAATTGCGAACGCCGAGAACACCGCGAACATTTGCGCCTGCTTGGCCTCGGCGCGATAGCGCGCATCGAAGCGGTCATCGATAAACTCCCAGTTCACGGGGTCGTTCGGGACCATGCGCGTCCAAACTTCCTCGAAATACGATATTGCCTCGTCGTAACTGCCTGGAGCCAATTTGATCGAAATGTGACGTTGGTATCGCGGGTTGGGCTCTGCGTAAACAGTCGCTTTCATTTCGTCATGCAGTGATGAAAAGTGAATATCAGGAATGACACCGACAATCTCTCTGTCGATGGACATCGTGAGTTCCGCATTTTGAAAATCACGAATGACCTGGCCGACGGCCTCTTCTGGGGTCCAGCCGAAGCGGCGAGCGGCAGACTCATTCAGAATCGCTACAGCGTTGACAACGGGTTGCTCCTCGCTGGGCTGTTCGATTCTCACTTCATTCTCGCGAAACGGCCGCCCCGCAAGAAATTCGACGTCGTAATGATCGAACCATTGATAGTCGACCTTGATATCCGCAATTCCCATGATGTCTTCCATCACGGCCTGTCTGCCGGCCTGGATGTAGCCGCCGCCGTCCAAATTCTGCTGGCTGGGAACTCGCGAAGAATAAACAACAGATTCAATGCTCGGGTGCGCCTCAAGCTCGGCCTTCATAGGCGTATAAAGGCCCCAGAAGTCGACGAAAAACGGCAGCGAGTGAACAATGTTATGAGACTTGTCGTAGCCCAGATCGACGTTCCGTGCGTAATGCATCTGCGCCATGACGACACCGGTTGCGATCAGCAAAGTAATTGAGGTCGCAAACTGAAATACGACCAGAGCGCGCCGCAATATTATCGAGCCACTACCGGAAACCGTGCCCTTTAGGACAGAGGCCGGACGGAAGTGTGACAGGTAGAAAGCCGGGTAACTGCCGGCGATCAGGCCGACAATAACGATGCCGGCGATCAACAAGCCAAGTGTCGCAGGATCAGCGAGCGAGAATGCGAGTGGTTTTTCGAGAAATGCGCCGAACGACGGCAATGCAAGCTCGACCAGTGCGACTGCCAGTAGCATTGCAAAGGCGGTCAAAAGAATCGATTCACCGAGAAATTGTGCGACCAATTGTCCTCGATCAGCGCCAACGACTTTGCGAATGCCGACTTCCTTCGCTCTTTTCGTCGAGCGGGCGGTGGTCAGGTTCATGAAATTGACGCAAGCGATTAGCAGTACGACAAACGCGACGGCCGAGAACGTATACACAATCGCAATGCTGCCGTTGGTTTTCCATTCGCTGTCGCGATTCGACGTCAAATGAATGTCTGTTAGCGCCTGTAGGTTGATCGCAGTTCCGTTCGGAGCATCCTCACCTCGATAC
>Ga0255049_10001416_pt1 | contig 13196 bp, 9 predicted proteins | sample JV7_2_3_MG_FD_183615 | JGI IMG/M metagenome (GOLD analysis project Ga0255049, IMG submission 183615) | Seawater microbial communities from Jervis Inlet, British Columbia, Canada - JV7_2_3 | ecosystem: Environmental > Aquatic > Marine > Inlet | place: Canada: British Columbia | collected 2016-10-06
AAAATGACAGCAGGAATCATAGACGCGATGGGAGACAAGATCGTCGCAGGAACGCCGCTCAAGCGGGCGGGCAAACCCGAAGACATGGCAGGCGTCGCTATTTACCTTGCGTCAAAGGCGGCCAGTTTCGTAACAGGTGTCGTGATACCGGTCGACGGCGGCATCACGGGCGCCAAGTCCACTCTCTGACACTATGGCCGAACGCCTGGACTGCGTTGTTATCGGTGCTGGTGTGGTTGGCCTCGCCATCGCCAGATCGCTTGCCCTGGCCGGGCGCGAAGTCGTCGTGCTTGAGTCCGAGTCACAAATCGGTATGCACTCGAGCAGCCGCAATTCCGAAGTTATCCATGCGGGGCTCTACTATCCCGAGAATTCGCTCAAAGCGCAGCTTTGTGTGCAGGGCAAGCACATGCTCTACGACTATTGTGAGGCGCATCATGTCGGATGCGATCGGCTCGGAAAGCTGATCGTCGCGGCCGAACCTGACGACCTCACTCGCCTCGAGTCAATCAGGCAACAGGCGTTGAAGAATGGCATCGACGACCTTGTCTATTTCGATGCGCAACAGGTCCGCGATATCGAGCCCGACATTGCATGCGTGGGTGCGTTGTTGTCGCCATCAACCGGCATCGTCGACACGCACGAACTGATGACAGCACTGCAAGGCGAGATTGAAGCGCGCGGCGGGGCGGTGGTTCTGAACAGCGAAGTGCTCAAGCTGGCATCAACCAGCCGCGGCCTGCAGTTTGAGTCCGATGGTGATCTGTATGAGTGCGACACGTTGGTGAATGCCGCCGGTTTATGGGCGGCGGAGTTGATTCGCCCGCTGATGCGGGTTCCAGCAGTGCACTTTGCGAAAGGCTGTTACTACGCCTACTCGGGAAAGTCACCGTTCCGGCATCTGATTTACCCGTTGCCGATCGACGGAGGCCTGGGTATTCACGCAACGAACGACCTGGGCGGTGGCGCGCGCTTTGGGCCCGATGTCGATTGGGTCGACTCAATCGACTACGCCTTTGACGAGAGTCGCAAGCCGGCCTTCGTGGAGTCGATCAGGCACTACTATCCGGGCCTCGACGAGAGCCGCTTGGCGCCGTCCTATACCGGTATTCGCCCAAAACTGGCCGGTCCTGGCGGAAAATTTGCTGATTTCATGATTGAATTGGAGCAGGATCACAGCGTACCTGGGCTCATCAACCTGTATGGTTTTGATTCGCCCGGACTTACAGCCTGCATGGCGATCGGCGACTTCGTCAGAGACCGTATACAGGCGTGTGGTGCTGGAGATTCTTGAATGACACATGCCATTGAAGCGCTACGCCAGGAACACATCAGCATGGCCGGGCTGCTGCGGGTCATGGAAAAGTTGTTGCGCGAAATTTCTGACGGTCAACCGGCAGACTACCCATTGCTCAACGAGATCAGCGACTACCTGCGCGGCTATCCGGATCAATGTCATCATCCCAAAGAGGATCTGATTTACAGAAAGCTGGGAGACCGGGACCCGGACCTCCGGGAACTCGGCAGTGACCTGGAATACGAACACGCACGCCTGACGAAGTTGACCAATCGATTTGGTGAAATGCTGACCCTGGCCCAGAGCGAGGCTGATGCGTCACCCGATGCATTTATTTCAACACTGGATGAACTCGTCAGGATGTACAGGCGGCACATGGCGATGGAGGAAGAGCACCTTTTTCCATTGGCTATTAAGAAACTGCGCCGCCCGGATTGGGACGAGATCAACTCCGCTGTATTTGAACAGGACGATCCGCTAATGGACGAAGCATCGTCCCGGTATCAGCAGATTCGCAGCGAGATTGCCGATCTGGCGGTGGAGCACGACGAGCGAAATCGCTTGCTGGCAGGCAGGATCGATCTGGACGAGGACCTGGAGTCGTTGCAGGGCCTGGAGCAACTGAACGAGCTTCTCCGTTCACATCACTATGCGTTCAGGCTGTACAAAACCGGCCGAGGTAGTTACCAGGTTGTCGAAGGCGAAAAAGTCCTGCTGGAGCTACCGCCTTGTAACGAAGCCAGGGCGGTATGGTGCGCTTACTGCTTCATCAAAGGCGGAATGTAACTCCGAGGTACGCGGTTCTCGGCAAACCTGGCCTTACGCCGGCTGGCCTGGCGACAGGGGAATACACTAAACATAATGTCTAAGTCGCTGATTTGAGACAGGTTTATTTGTCTCCTATTGGTGCTATGTTGTGCCTCAGACACTGAAAACAGGGCAAACCGATCGAAAGGTTGGGACGCAAAGCTACCGGTCTACGGGCATTAGCCTACGACAGCGGAGTCGCCAGATAAGCTGCTACTTCAAAGCGCAATCGCGCCAGGTTCTTTGCCTCACACAGAGTTAATTGGTCTGCCCGCCGAACCAATGGCAGGAGACAACCGTGAACAACAGAACCAACCCACATTCCATTTACCGCACTATGAGTTTGTTACTTCTTGCAATTACTTTGAGTGGCTGCCTGGAGAAGGAAGAAACGCAGGTGGTCGTTGCCGACTCGCCACCACCGGTTACAAATACAGTACCGGTGATATCCGGTACACCAGCAACTTCGGTACACATAGGCACCATGTATTCGTTTTCGCCAAATGCAGCAGACGCCGATGGCGATAAACTGACGTTCTCGATTGAAAACATGCCAATGTGGGCGAGTTTTGACAACAACACCGGCAGGCTTTCAGGTCAGCCGACGCTGGGAAATGTCGGTGTCCATGGTGAAATCCAGATTGCGGTCAGTGATGGCCAGGATAGCGCGGCCTTGGCCATGTTCTCGATAACTGTCGACCAGGCTCCGCCTGTTAATTCTGCCCCTGTTATTTCGGGCTCACCAGCAACGGCAGTCAATGTTGGCGACGCGTATACATTCTCTCCGACCGCCTCGGACGCGGATGGGGACAGGCTGGTTTTTTCAATCGATAATCAGCCGACCTGGGCCAGCTTTAACACGGATACGGGCGTACTGTCGGGCCAACCCGCAGCGGGCGATGTCGGAGTTTACAGCGGCATCGGGATTTCAGTCGGCGATGGCCAGGCCAGCGCGGCCCTGGCCATATTCTCGATAAGTGTCGATCAGGCTCCGCCTGTTAATTCTGCCCCTGTTATTTCGGGCTCACCAGCAACGGCAGTCAATGTTGGCGACGCGTATTCATTCTCCCCGGCTGCCTCGGACGCGGATGGGGACAGGCTGGTTTTTTCAATCGAGAATCAGCCGACCTGGGCCAGCTTTAGCACGGATACGGGCGTACTGTCGGGCCAACCCGCAGCCGGCGATGTCGGAGTTTACAGCGGTATCGGGATTTCAGTCAGCGATGGTCAGGCCAGAACTTCGTTGCAACAGTTTTCGATCAACGTCAATGCGGCCAGTTTGGCCTCCGTAACTATTTCATGGACGGCTCCGACCGAGAACGCGGATGGCTCAGCGTTGACAGATCTTGCGGGTTACAAGATTTACTGGGGGACGACGTCCGGCAGCTACACCAATTCGGTCACGGTAAGCAGCCCTGGCATCACTTCGTACGTTGTTGAAAATTTATCCCCGGGCACGTATGAGTTCGTCGCTACGTCATTTAACTCGGCGGGTGTGGAGAGTGCTTACTCGAACCCTGCGACAAAGGTGCTGAACTAGTACCGGTATGTAACTCCGAGGTATGCGGTTCTCGGCAATCCCGGCCTGACGCCAGATGGCCTGCGCGCCGCGACATAGGTTTCGTCCAGAAGATTGTCCACTTTCACATAGGCGGACAGTCTTGACGAAAAATTCCAGTTCGCCATTGCATCCCAGACGACACGCGATTCAACTGAGTTCGCCGGATCAAACGCACCCTGGTCTGCCTTGGTGCGCAGCTTGCTGAGGTAATTTGCCGCAAGGCTGACACGCCACTGTTCGAACTCGACGCCGGCCATTGCGCGCAACTGGTGTTCGGGTATGTACGGCAACTCGTCACCGGCCTGGACGTCGCCCCAGGGATCGAAATTACTCTCGAACGCGCTCTTGAATTCGGCTTCGGAAGTCCACGTGTACTCAAGACTCGCCGGGACCGATACACGACCGACCTGCCATTCGTACCCGGCACTGAGTTCCAGTCCCGCGACAGTCACTTCGCCACCGTCATACTGTTCGCCAATTGCTCCGCCGCCACCGGTTGAATCAGTCACCGTCCCGACAAGATTGTCATAGTCGTTAGTGAAGTAGATGGCTTCGAACCGCAATGCATCATTGTCATAGCGCGTGCCTGCTTCGATATTGACGCTCGACTCTTCTTTTGCGGAACTTCCGGGTGCCGGTGGATTGAATCCCTTGTGCACGCCGGCAAGCAGCCGCCAGTCGCTGTTGATGCGATACAAGACGCCGATTCCCGGGATGGTCGTCGATACGGAATTTTTTCGAACTCGGGTCGGGCCCTGCTCACGAGTGGGGTCCGCGGTCGAATAGTCGAGACGCCGGAAATCCACGTCTTCATATCGAATGCCCGGGGTGACAATCCAGCGACCGTTGCGTATCTCCGCGTTGACGAAGTAGGAGTTCGCATTCGCATCCGACACTCGGTTCGTTTTCGAGCCGCCAGCACCGGCTGTCGTCATGACCAGCAAGCCGTCTTCCATTCGATAGCCGTTCTCATGCTGAAAACGATCTTCTTCGTCTTCGTGCATCCTGAGGCCAGCCGTCAGTGCGATCTCTGTGTCTCCGAATCCGAGGTCCCATTGCAGTTCGGCCTGCACACCCTGTGAGTAATAAGTCCGGTTGTTGGCGCGTTTGAAAATCATGTCATCGGGGCTCGTGCCACCTTTTAGCCAGCCCAGTTCAAGCGCGTAAGTCTCCGGGTCCGCCAGCACACTGCTCATGCTGCTGCCGTTAATCGACTGCAACTTGTACCAGTTGCGCTTGAATTCATTGCGGTAGGCAGTGACCGTGCCGCGCCAGCTATTGCCGGGATCGATGACGTAGCCGAGCTGGTATTGCTCATGCTGGCTCGCGAATACGTCGCCCTCGGACGCGGCATAACGCATCAGTGGATCGATTTCGAAATCGGCGTCGGTCAGGCCAAGATAGGTTTGGTTGGAGACTTGATCTGTATAACCCAGCTTGATGCGTAGGCTATGATAGATATCAGCGCCCGGATCGCTGTCGACCTGCAGTTTGGCAACGTAGTCCTCAATTTCGAATCCCGTGTCGCCATCGAGCGGGCTGTCCACGTGCATGAAGCCGTCACTCTGGCTCTGCACGGTCTCTATGAGCCACGAGACACGCTCGTCCTTGTTACCGAGGTTGGCGTGGACGTCGAACGAGTTGTAGTCGCCGGCACGCAAATCCACGTTGGCGCCGAGTGCATCGGGAACTGGTGTGGAGATCATATTCAATGCACCGCCCGTCGTGCGAGGACCGACTACAACCGATGCAGGCCCTTTGAGTACTTCGAGCGAGTCCATACGACGCTGCGTTGGAAAATAGTAGGCCGATGGTGCGGAGTAGGGCGCTGGTGCAATGAGCACGCCGTCCTCGAGTAGTGCGATACGAGCACTGCGATCAAGACCGGAGCCGCGAATGCCAATATTCGGGCGCAGGCCAAAGCCTTCCTCTTCCTGAATGTAAACGCCGGGAACCGCACGCAACACACGCAAGATGTCGGTGTCATTGAAAACGCCCAATGCCTCGGCGTTCATCACGTGCGCCGAGCCAGGTATATCAGCGACATCGGCTGTACGGCCGATTATGGTAATCGTATCGATGGGTGCCAGCGATTCATCAGCGCCCGTCTCCTGCCCGTAGGCGGCCAATGAGGCGATCAATAGGCACAGGCTCAACGCCGTACGGTGGGTCAGCTGGTGCTCCATGGCAGTTTTCCGGAATGGCTGTGGGTCAATGGCTACAGAAGATAGTGCAAATGCGAATGATTCGCAATAGCGGTAACTACCTATGGGCTCTGTCACATTCCGGGGTGTGACCGAAAGCCTCTACAGTACTTGCCGAACGTGGCACCATGGCCGCCATATGAGCGAACAAAGCCGCAAATTGCTGATTGTCGAGGACGACCCCGGTCTCCTGAGTCAGCTCAAATGGTGTTTCGAAGGTTACGACGTCTTCACGGCCGAGGATCGTGCCTCTGCGATCGCCGAACTGCGACGCCACGAACCGATGGTTGTCTTGCAGGATCTTGGCCTGCCGCCAAAACCCGAGGGTGTCGAAGAGGGGCTACTTACTCTCGGCGAAATCCTGAAACTGGCGCCGCATACCAAGGTGATCGTTGTCACCGGCAACGGCGACCAGGAGAACGCGCTGACTGCTGTCGCGCAGGGTGCCTACGACTTCTACGAGAAACCGGTCGACACCGATACACTCAAGTTGCTTGTTGATCGCGCTTTCAATATCTCGGAACTCGAACTCCAGAATCGCAAATTGCTGAGCCAGGTCAACGAGTCGCCGCTTGACGGCATTTTGGCTGCATCCGAAGGCATGCTCGCCGTGTGTCGCATGATCGAAAAAGTCGCGCCAACCGATGTTACAGCCTTGTTGCTCGGCGAAAGCGGTACCGGCAAGGAACTACTCGCGCGCGCGTTGCATCGCCTGAGCCCGCGTGCCGAAAACAAATTCATTGCGATCAACTGTGCAGCCATTCCCGAGAACTTGCTCGAGTCCGAATTGTTCGGCCATGAGAAAGGCGCATTCACGGGCGCGCACAAGCAGACGCTGGGCAAGATCGAACTTGCTAGCAGCGGCACGTTATTCCTCGATGAAATCGGCGATATGCCGGTCGCACTGCAAGCCAAGATGCTGCGTTTCCTGCAGGAACGTGTCATTGAACGCGTTGGTGGTCGCGAGGAGATTTCGGTCGATGTTCGCGTTGTGTGCGCGACCAACCAGAATCCCGAAGAATTGATCAAGGAAGGCGCGTTCCGTGAGGATCTCTATTACCGCGTGAGTGAGATCACGATCAACATTCCGCCGTACCGTGATCGTGAAGAAGGCCGCCTGATCCTCGCACGCAACCTGCTGCAGAAATACAGCAAGACGCAGAGCAGGGCGATCAATGGTTTCTCGGATGACGCCGTACAGGCGATCGAGACCTACTTGTGGCCTGGCAACGTCCGCGAACTGGAAAACAAGATTAAGGGTGCGGTCATCATGGCGGACGGCAAGACGGTCACCGCAGCCGACCTTGGAATTGTCGCCGGCGAAGGTGAAGAAGACTCTCTGAATCTGCGAAGTGTCCGGCAACGCGCCGAATCGAAAGCAATTCGTGTTGCGTTGACCAGGAGCTACGGCAATATTTCAAAGGCTGCCGAATTGCTCGGCATAACCCGGCCGACGTTATACGACCTGTTGAACAAGTACGGCATGTCGGCAGACGGGTACTCGAAAAAGGTGGCGCAGGGTGGTGAATAAAAAAGGCCGCCTATCAAGGCGGCCTTAACATTGGCTTGACCCCGGGGGGCAGGGCCAGCCGATTTCCAGTTAGAAGTTGATGCTTGCCGTTGCCGTAACGGTTCGCGGTGGTCCGAAGAAGGACGTCACATTGCCTTCGAGACCCAGGGCCGGGAAGTTGTAACCTGCGACCTTGTACTCTTCGTCGGTGAGATTGCGGCCGTGCACACCGAGCTGCCAGCGGCCGTCGCCACTCGCCCAAACAACACTTAGATCCCAGAGCGTGAATGCCTCCTGGTCAATCAGTGGGACGGGCAGTTCGAACTGGCTCACATCATCGCGATAGGACAGGGAGGTTATGACCGCAATGTCACCCTCCGAGCCGAACATTCCCATCGGCGTCTCGAAGGTCATCGAGCCATGGGCGGTCCACTCCGGCGTGTTCTGGATAACAGCGATATCGGAGATATCGGTGTTGCTGGCGTCGATGAACTCCTTGTACTCCGCATCGAGATAGCCAACGGCCCAGCCGAATGACCAGTGGTCATTGGCCTGGAACCGGCCCTCGAGCTCGATGCCAGGCAGTTCTGCCTTGCCTGCGTTAGTCGTAACGCCGGTAAAGGTATCGTTGATGCCGTCGCCATCAGTATCGATACCAATCGACCCCGGGACCTGCACATCTTCGTAGTCGCCGAAGAAAATGGCCACGCTCGACATCAGGCGACCGCCCAGCGCGTTTGCTTTCCAGCCGGCTTCGTAGGACTTGACCGTCTCAGGATTGAACATCATAAACGCATGGATTTCGTCATCAGTCACCGTTCCATCGCCGTCGAGGTCGGGCGCCCCCGACGTCTGGGCTCGTGGGTCAAAGCTGCCGCCCTTAAAGCCCTGGCTGTAGGAGAAATACAGGTGATGATCGTTACTGGGTTGCCAGCTGATTGATGCACGCGGAGTAAACTCGGTCCATTTTTCGGCGCCATTGAAGTCGGAAGTTGTGGCCAGCACGGTGCCAGTTCCGCCAAAGCGCGGCGAGATTCCGCCAACGAACGTGCGGCGCAGTACTTGTGAACTACGTTCGTCGGACGTGTAACGGCCGCCAATTGACAGCGATACGGCATCGGATACGTCGAACGTGAAATCCGCGAAAACTGCCCAGGCCTTTGTGTCCACGTCGCCAAGTGTGTTGGCATTCAGGCCGGGCAGGCCAATGGCCGGGCCCAGCTGCCCCAGTACAACGTCGAACTCGTTAAATGCATTGGCATCCAGGTAATAGAAACCAATGACATCGTTCCAACGTTCACCTGCGTATTGGAACTGCAATTCGGCAGAGAACTGCTCATTGGTGTAAAGAACCGGCACATCGAGGTCATCGACAGACAGGCTGTCAAAATCGATCGGTGACCAGGTTTCGTCTTCGCGCCATGCCAGGATGTTCTTCATCGTCCAGTCGTCATTGATCGTCCACTCCATGAGTAGCGACGTACCCTTGGCTTCGACTTCCTGTTTCGGCACGTCAAGTCCGGCACGCGTGTCGTAGACGTCATTGAGGATCGGTTCCCCGGATACTGCACCGACCTGCTCCCGGTGACCGGCTTTGGGGTCAGAGCTGTCGTCAGTGAAGTCGCTGGCGATGCGGAAAAAGAGATCCTCGGTCGCATCCCATTCAAGCGTCAGTCGTGCGCCGAGCACATCCTTGTTGTAGTTTTCCCAGCCACTCTGTACCAGGTTGTCGCCGAAGCCGTCACGCGTGAACTTGGCGATCGCGCCGCCGATGCGAAAATTGTCGGTGACAGGTATCGAGCCTTTGTAGACTGCGTCGATCTGGTTGTACGTACCCAGTGACAAGCGGAATTCGTTTTGTGGCTCGTCGGAGAGCGGGCGGGTGACATATTTGATGGCGCCGCCAATCGTGTTGCGTCCATACAATGTGCCTTGCGGGCCGCGAAGTACCTCGATGCGTTCGACATCGTACAAATCGAGGACGGCTGCATGCGGTCGGTTGAAATACACATCATCGACGTACAGGCCAACACCCGACTCGAAGCCGGCGACAGGATCCTGCTGGCCAACGCCGCGGATAAACGCGGAAAGTGTTGTATTGGTGCCGCGTGATACTTCGAGCGTCACGTTCGGGCTGTACTGGCCGACAGCCACGATGTCCGGCGCGCCGATGCGTTCCAGGTCGGCCCCGGACATCACCGATAGTGACATCGGAACATCCTGCAACGATTCCTCGCGGCGTCGCGCAGTAACTGTAATTTCCTCGATATCACTAGCTGAGTTGTCTTGCGCGTGGGTGTTTTGAGGTGCTGCGAATAATGCGAAAGCACCTGCCGAGATGGTGCAAAGCATTGAAAAAATAAGGTTTTTCATGGTTATCCCCCCGAGGGAATTAGTCGGGCCTGGGCCCATTGTTCAACGAACGTTGAAGGGAGATTAGTTCAACGATCGTTGAAAAGCAAATGGCGGGGTCCCGTGGGGGCCGCTCCTATTTGCAGAGGCGCTCGAATCCGGCCGCCAGGAACTTTGGCATGCGCTCACTGATACTCGCCATGTCCGATGAACTCACGATGCCCTCGGACAGATTGTCGATGCGCCCGGTTTCGGCAAAAGTCAGCGTCAGAGCACCCGACAGGAAGTGGTGGCACCAGAACAATTCGGCTTCCTCGCAGTCGGGCAGGGCCTTGCGTAGTGTTTCAATGAACCGCCTTACAAGCGGGTCGAAGTAGCGCGTCATCAGTTCGCCACCCCATTCGGGGGAGTTATTGATCTGCGCAATCAGTTGGAAGTAGTACTTCCACTCATCGTGTTTCTCCGCAAGCAAGTCGAGCAATGGATTCGTGAATGCGGCAATGATCTCCTCGACCGTCGGCGCGTCGTCGGGGTGTCGCTGTTCAACCGCTTCGAGCGCTTTCAATCGAATCTCATTGAGATGCTCGACCCGTCGCAGCATGACCTGGTCAAACAGGTCACGCTTGGATTTGAAGTGGTAGTAGGCGAGCGAGACATCGGCCTCGGCCTTCGACATGATTTGTCGTACCGAAACGCCTTCGAAGCCCTTGAGGGCGAATAGCTCTTCGGCCGCATCGAGAATGCGGTCGCGTGTTTTTTGTTTGTTACCAGCCATGCTAGGTGCACCATATTTGAAATTCAACAGTCGTTCAACTATTATTCAACGATCGTTGAAAACTAGCCGACTAACCTATACCGGCCAGACTATAAGAGATTGGGAGTTTTTTTGATGGCGTGGTTCTCGCCGAAACCGTTATTGATACCGGACATCATGACGCTGAACGCGGCGTCGCTTGCGACCAAGGACGCTGTCATCGACGGTGAGCAGGTCGCAACCTGGGCGGAGTTCGGTGCCGGTACCGCGAAGGTGGCCAATGCTCTGCTCGGTACCGGCCTGGAACATGGCGACCGCGTCGTAGTGTTGATGGGCAACAGCCTTGAGATGGCCGAGGCCATGTTGGGTATTATTCGTGGCGGACTGTGTGCCGTTCCCCTGAATTGTGCAATCACGGATGAAGCCGTCGCGGGCATGATCGCCAATTGTGGAGCGCGCGCCGTTATCGCTTCGGGTGAGCACATTGCACGCGTCGAAGTCTTGCGTCCAATGCTGTCCGATGACGTCAAGCAGCGTCTTATCGGAGTCAGGGTATCCGAAGAGGGATGGCTCGACTATCACGCGCTGCGCGACTCGGCTTCGGCCGATGTGCCCGACATTGCGATTCGCCCCGAAGACGAATGCAACATCATTTACAGCTCGGGTACGACCGGATTGCCGAAAGGCATCGTTCACGACCATTCCTCTCGTGAAGCCTGGGGCTCGGATATGGCCGTGGCGCTGCGTTACCACTCCGGTGCCCGTACGCTCTGCAATCTGGGACTGTTTTCGAATATCAGCTGGGTCGCCATGCTGGCGACATTGTTTGCTGGCGGCACGCTGATTATCCAGCGGCGCTTTGATGTGGAAGGTTGCCTTGAGCTCATCCAGGCACAGAGAGTCACTCACACCGTCATGGTGCCACTGCAATTCCAGAAACTCCTGGAGTCCGAACACCTCGGTGAATACGACCTGTCGAGCCTCGATGCCTACATGTGTTGTGGCTCCCCTCTTGCGGTGGATCTCAAGCGTGACATTGCCGAGCGCCTGCCGGGCGACTTTATCGAGCTTTACGGCCTGACCGAAGGCCTTGTGACAATACTTTCGCCTGAGGACATGCTCAACAAGCTCGGCTCGGTTGGGCGTGCTTGCCCGGGGCAGCATCTCGCCATCATCGACGATGACGGCAACATCCTGCCCGCTGGCGAACCCGGCGAAATTGTCGGCGAATGCCGCTTCCTGATGGCTGGCTACCACGACAATGCGGAAGCCGACGAGGAGGCGACCTGGATGCACCCGTCAGGCAGGAAGTGGCTGCGTACAGGTGACGTCGGCCAACTCGACGAAGACGGATTCCTGTATCTCGTTGATCGCAAGAAAGACATGATTCTGTCGGGTGGACAAAATATCTATCCGGCCGATATCGAGGCGACATTTGTCAAACACGAAAGTGTCAGTGAGGTGGCGGTCATTGGTGTTGCAGACAGGAAATGGGGCGAAACGCCGCTGGCAGTCGTTGTGCCGGTTGCGGGGCAGGATGTCGATGCGGATACACTGACAGCTTGGGCTAACGAGCGACTCGGCAGGCAGCAACGCGTGTCTGCGTCTGTTTTCGTGCGCGAATTGCCGCGCAACCCGAATGGCAAGGTACTGAAACGCGAGCTGCGCAAACAGTTCGACAAAACAGGGTCGTCATAATGGCCACAGATCCGAACGCACACTTTTTTCAAAGCAGTGACGGCCTGAATATCTACTATCGCGACTTCGCGGGGCAAAAAGACGGCACGCCGGTAATCTGCCTGCCCGGATTGACGCGCAACAGCCGTGATTTCGAAGATCTTGCGAACTACCTGTCGAGTCGCCGTCGGGTACTGACAATCGATTTTCGCGGTCGCGGCTTTTCTGATCACGATCCAAACTGGCAGAACTACCACCCCGGTACCTACGTAGAGGATGTCTGGACGCTGCTCGATGTTTTGAATATTGGCAAGGTGATAGTTGTGGGTACATCGCTCGGCGGTTTGTGCGCCATGGCAATGGCCGCGCAAGACGGCGACAGGCTTGCGGGTGTTGTGATGAACGACATCGGACCTGAAATCAATCCGGAAGGCCTTGCTCGTATCCAGGAATACACAGGGCGGTTGCCGCCAGTCGACAGTTGGGAGGAGGCGGCGCGGCAGACAAAGGAAATCTACGGGCATTGGCTGCCGGGCCTGTCGGATGGTGAGTTTCTCATCCTTGCACGACGCGGTTTTCGTGAAAACGATGCAGGCGTGCCGCAGCTGGACATCGACGCGAACATTGGCAGGGCCGTTCGCGAAGTAGGGCCACAAAAAGGCGACCCATGGGCGTTGTTCGGTGCCCTGAGTGATATACCGACCACGCTGCTCTGGGGAGAAATGTCGGACATCCTGACGAAGGACATCGCAGATAAGATGAAGGACCGCAAAGAGGATCTCGAAGTAGTGCCCGTACCGAACCGTGGTCACGTTCCATTGCTGAATGAGCCGGAATGCCTGATGGCAATTGATGCCTTTCTGGAGAAGGTCGAATGATGCGCGTGTCAACTGCAATTCTGGCTGTATTGTTTCTGGTGGCCGCCTGTGGAGAGGAGCCGGCGTCAAATGCGGAAGTGACGACATATAACGTCGACTCCAGTCGCATCAGCGTATCCGGTTTGTCGTCAGGTGCACACATGGCCACTCAATTGC